>OGXM01000577.1_pt1 | contig 23820 bp, 16 predicted proteins | sample 1576271 | NCBI WGS metagenome assembly OGXM01 (sample SAMEA3541579, study PRJEB24748) | human gut metagenome | biome: human gut; feature: human-associated habitat; material: faeces | place: China | collected 2012 | reverse complement strand
CGCTGCGCGAGCGCTATGACACGGCGCTGCTCGGCAAGCCGCAGGAGGTGCTGTTTGAGCAGCTCGAGGATGGCTTTTTCACCGGCCACGCCCGCAACGGCGTGAAGGTCTATCTGCGCGGCGAGGCTCTGCACAATCAGATCCGGATCGTCACGCCGACCGCCCTCCGTGCCGACGGCGTGGAGGCGAAGCCGGCTGCGCAATGATATACAGCCATTGGCTGTATGATATACGCATCGGTCTTGCGGCCGTATGAGACAGCGTCCCATGGTCGCTATGATGGTGTCGCTCCGCGACAAATTTGAAACAGATCGATCACAAAAACGGCGGGTTTTACGAATTAACCTGCCGTTTTTCACCCTGTTTGACCTATTTCATAGAACTTCCCACATGCGGCTTCATTAATTTAAAGCGTTAAATCAACGAAAATGCGTTCCAATTTCGTGTCATTGCGAGGAGCGAAGCGACGCGGCAATCTGAAAGCCCGCAGGTGCGGCATTCCGGAACGAGAAAAGGGAGCACGAGCCGAGATGCGGCACGCGATACCCGATTCCATGTACGGGACAGCTTGCCCGTTTCAACTGCTGTCCGGACTTTTTTGAACAGTCCTGTGCAAAAAATCGGTAGGTTTTCGTCGAAAACCTACCGATTTTATAAGGATACGAATTATTTCGCGTAGTAGTTGATGAGGCAGCCTGCGAGGAGAATATCGCGCTCCTCGCGCGTGAGGCGCTCGAGCTTGAGCGTGATCGGGGTGCGCGCGTCGCCCTGCATCAGGACGGCCTCGACGCGGTCGGCCTCGCCCAGCAGCGCCGCGCGGATGCCCGGAACATAGAGCCGGTCGCCGGGCTGCATGTTGTAGTCGGCGATGCGGTCGACCGTGAATGGCACCATGCCCCAGTTGATGACGTTGCTGCGGTAGCGCTTCGTCGCAAAATCCTCGCAGAGGTTCGCCGCGCCGCCGAGCACGCGCTGGCAGCTCGCCGCCTGCTCGCGCGCCGAGCCGTCGCCGGGGCGGATCGCCATCACGGCGCTGCCGAGACCGGTCGTTTTCGGGTCGAATTCCCCGAGATCGACGCTTTCCGGGTCGGCACGGCGCTTTTGCTCCTGCTCCCGCACGGCCTTGGCGCGGCCGACATAGGCCGGATCCTTGCGGCTCAGGGCAAATTCGCTCAGGCGCAGCGGATTGCTGCGGTAGGACGACGTCTCGCCGGACGGGATCAGCTCGTCCGTGGTCGTGACGGGATCATAGATCGCCGAGGCGACCGTCAACAGCAGGTTTTCCGGCAGGGCGATCTGCTCCGGCCAGTCGGCAATGTTCGGGCCGAACACCAGCGGCTCCTCGGGCTGCGGACGCCCAACGCCGTGATAAACGCGGCTGTAGGGCGCGGGATTGAACACATAATCGACCTCCGCCGGGTCGCTTTCGAGCCATTCCAGCTCGGTCGCTGGGGTGATCGCGCCGCCGTTGAGCGCGGAGGCTGCAATCGAGCGCGCATCCATGAGCGCGACATAGGCCGCCTGCCCGTCCGAGGGCTTCGAGCCTTCTCGGTTCGGGAAGTTGCGCGTCGAATGGCGCAGGGAGAACGCGCCGTTGGCCGGGACATCTCCCGCGCCGAAGCACGGCCCGCAGAACGCGCTGCGGATCGAGGCGCCGGCGGCCATCAGGTCGGTCAGCGCGCCCGTGCGCATCAGCTCCATCATGACCGGCTGGCTGGCCGGGTAGCACGAGAGCCAGAAGCGGTCGTCGCCGAGGGCGCGCCCGCGCAGGATCTCGGCCGTGCGGAGCAGATTTTGATAGGTACCGCCGGAGCAGCCCGCAATGACGCCCTGATCGGCGTAGAACCTGCCGTTTTTGAGCTTCTTCAGCAGGGATTCCGGCTGTTTTTTCAGGCCGAGCGCCGAGGGCGTCGCCTCGTCGACCGCGTGTAGCAGGTCGGCAGCGTTCTCGTTGAATTCGCGGATCGTGTAGGCATTCGAAGGGTGGAAGGGCAGCGCGATCATCGGCTCGACGCGGCTGAGGTCGACCTCGATGAGCGCGTCGTAATATGCGCCGTCCTGCGGCGCGAGCGCGCGATAGGCCTCGGCGCGACCGTGCGCGGTAAGGCTGCGGCGCACGGTGCCGTCGGTCTGCCAGACCGAGGTCAGGCAGCTCGTCTCGGTGGTCATGACGTCGATGCCGTTGCGGTAGTCCATCGCGAGGCTCGCGATGCCGTCGCCGAAGAACTCCATCACGCTGTTTTTGACCGTTCCGGCGCGGAAGGTCGCGCCGATCAGCGCCAGCGCGACGTCCTGCGGGCCGACGCCCGCGCGGGGCTTACCGGTCAGGTGCACGCCGACCACGCGCGGATAAGCAATGTCATAGGTCTTTTCTAGGAGCTGCTTGACCAGCTCCGGGCCGCCCTCGCCGATTGCCATCGTGCCGTAGGCGCCGTAGCGCGTGTGCGAGTCCGAGCCGAGGATCATGCGTCCGCCGCCCGCGTACATCTCGCGCATATAGCTGTGGATGACGGCCTGATGCGCCGGGACGAATTCGCCTCCGTAGCGCTTCGCGGCCGACAGGCCGAAGACGTGGTCGTCCTCGTTGATCGTGCCGCCGACGGCGCAGAGCGAATTGTGGCAGTTCGTCAGCACATAGGGCAGCGGAAAGCGCTCCAGACCCGAGGCGCGCGCCGTCTGGATGATGCCGACATAGGTGATGTCGTGCGAGGCCATTGCGTCGAAGCGGATGCGCAGGCGCTCGGGGTTGCCGGAGGTGTTGTGCGCCTGCAAAATGCCGTAGCTGATCGTGCGCTTTTTGCCCTCTGCGGGGATGCGCGCGCTCTGCGAGGCGGCGATCAGCCGCCCGTTTTCAAGGAAATATCCCTCATTGTGAACCGTTACCATCGAGCCGCCCCCCGATTATTTCTTCTCGAGGATTTCCAGACCGCCGAGATATTTGCGCAGCACCTCGGGCACGACGACGGAGCCGTCGGCGCGCTGGTTCTGCTCGACCATGGCCGGGAAAATACGGGAGGTCGCGAGGCCGGAGCCGTTGAGCGTGTGGACGAACTCGGTCTTGCCGGTCGCCTCGCGGCGGAAACGGATGTTGCCGCGCCGCGCCTGATAATCGCGGGCGTTCGAGACGGAGGAGACCTCCTTATAGCCGTTCATGGACGGAATTTGAATTTCAATGTCATAGGTGCGCGCCATGGAGGCCGAGCAGTCGCCCGCCGCAAGCTTCACGGTGCGGAAATGGAAGCCTAGACCCTTGACAAGGTTTTCGGCCTTGGTGACCAGCTCCTCGAAGGCCTCGTCGGATTTCTCCGGAAGGCAATACTGGAACATCTCGACCTTGTTGAACTGATGGCCGCGCACCATGCCGCGCTCGTCGGCGCGGTGGCTGCCCGCTTCGCGGCGGAAGCACGGCGTATAGGCAAAGAGCTTGTGCGGCAGATCGGACTCGGCGAGAATTTCGTCGCGGTGGAGGCTGGCCAGCGCGGTCTCGGCCGTCGGGAGCATGAAGTGCATCCGGTCGTCGGTCGGGTTCTCGATCTTATAGACCTCGTCGGCGAATTTCGGGAACTGCCCCGCCGTCTCGCCGCAGCGGTATTCGAGCATCAGCGGCAGCACGACCATCTCGTAGCCGTCGGCCAGATGCTGGTCGATGAAATAGTTCAGCAGCGCCCATTCCAGACGGCTGCCCATGCCGCGGTACATCCAGAAGCCTGAGCCGGCCAGCTTCGTGCCGCGCTCATAGTCGATCAGGCCGAGGTCGGTGCAGAGGTCGACGTGATGCTTCGGCTCAAAGTCGAAGGAATGCGGCTTGCCGTAGTAGCGCAGCGGCTCGTTGTTCTCCTTGCCGCCGGGCTTCAGGTCGGGGTCGGGCAGGTTCGGAAGGCTCAGCATCAGCGTGCGATACTCGGCCTCGACGTCGCCGAGCGCCTTGTCGTTCTCGGCGATCTGCGCCTTCAGCTCGGCCATGCGCTTGAAGATCGGCGCGACATCCTCGCCCGCCTTTTTCTTCATCGGGATCTCCTTGGAGACGCGGTTCTGCTCGGCCTTGTCCGTCTCGGTCGAGAGAATCAGCGCGCGGCGCTTGGCGTCCAGCTCGAGAATGCGGTCGACCTGCGCGTCGCAGTCGACCTCCTTTGCACGAAGACCGGCCTTGACGGCCTCGGGATTTTCCTTGATTCGTTTGATATCCAGCATAAGATCACCTCATTGAATTAGTTCTGCTGCGTTTGCAGGGTCAGCAGGCTGTCATAAATTTTTGCGGCAGGCTCGGGAAGGTCGGCCTTGCAGGCGCTCAGCTCATCCATGCAGCGCGTGAATGCGCCGGCGTCGCCGATGCGGTAGGCCTCCTGCGCCTGCACGAGCAGGAGCGTCGCGCTCGATTCGCGCTGGATCGCCTCGATGTTTTCAGAAGCGCCCTGGCTGGCGGCGTCGAAATTATCCTGCATATAATGCACCTTCACTACCAGCGAGATTGCCACGAGCAGAAAGGCTGCCGCGAACAAAATGCCCATGTATTCGACCATGGCGCGTTTTTTTCTCGGCGTGAGCGGTTCCTCCTGCACGGTTTGCTTATCCTCCATGTGTGTCCTCCGTTCGTTTCAGCGCGCAGAGCGCCTCATATAGTTTTTGAAGGTCGTCGTCGCCGTAAAAATCCAGCTCGACGCGGCCCTTGCGTTTGCCGTTGACGATATGCACACGCCGCCCGAGACGCCGTGTCAGGTGCTTTTCGCACTCTGCAATGTAATCCACGGCCAGCGGCTCCGGCTCTTCCTTTGGCTTTTCCTCGGCGGCCATGCGCTTGCACATCGCCTCGGCCTGCCGCACCGAAAGCCGCAGAGCCAGAATTTTCTGCGCCGCGGCCTTTTGCAGACGGCCGTTCGGCAGCGTCAGGAGCGCGCGGGCGTGTCCGGCAGTCAGCTCACCGGACTCCACGAGCGCGCGTACCTCGTCCGAGAGCGTCAGCAGGCGAAGCGCGTTCGCGACGGCGGAGCGCGATTTTCCGACCTGCTGCGCCGCCTGCTCCTGCGTCAGTCCGTATTCCTCGAGCAGCACCCGGTAGCCCTCGGCCTCCTCCATGGGGTTGAGATCCTCGCGCTGGAGGTTTTCGACCAGCGCCAGCTCCATAACCGTGCGGTCGTCGGCCTCGACGACCGTCACCGGCACCTCGGAAAGCCCTGCCAGACGGCAGGCGCGCCAGCGTCGCTCGCCCGCGATGATCTGATAATATCCGTTGCCCATGTCGCGCACCGCCAGCGGCTGCAGCAGCCCGTGCTGCGCGATCGAGTCGGCCAGCGCCTGAAGCTCGACCTCGTCAAAGCGCTTGCGCGGCTGATTTGGGTTCGGCTCAATGCGCTGCAGGGGCAGCGTTGTGACGGCCTGCGCGGCATCGTTCTCGGAATAATCGGTGAGCAGCGCGCCGAGACCGCGCCCCAGACCACGTTGTTTGATTCCCATGTCTTACTCCTTCCTGCGGATCTCGTCGGCGACGGCCTGGTAGGCCTGCGCGCCGCGCGAGGCGCGGTCATAGGCGAACACCGGCACGCCGTAGCTCGGCGCCTCGGCCAGGCGGACGTTGCGCGGAATCGCCGTGGCAAATACCTTGCCGGGGAAATGCCGCCGCACCTCCTGCGCGACCTGATTGGAGAAATTCGTCCGTCCGTCAAACATCGTCAGCAGCACGCCGAAGATATGCAGCTTCGGATTCAGACGCTTTTTCACGGCGCGGAGCGTCGACATCAGGTCGGACAGCCCCTCGAGCGCGTAATACTCGCACTGCACCGGGATCAGAATGCTGTCCGCTGCGCAGAGCGCGTTCAGTGTGAGCAGCTCGAGCGAGGGCGGGCAGTCGATGAAAATGTAATCGTAGCTGTCGCGCAGGAGCGCGAGACGCTCCTTCAGGCAATATTCCCGCTGTTCGATCCCGATCAGCTCGACCGATGCGCCCGCCAGCGCGGCCGACGAGGGCATTACATCGCCGTATCCTGTCATGATGATGCTTTTTTCCGGGGAGACGTCGTTGATGATGACGTCATAGACACTGACCTTGACAGTGCGCTTGTCCACGCCCATGCCGGAGGTCGCGTTCGCTTGCGGATCGAAATCGCAGAGCAAAACACGAGCGCCCGTCTCGTGCAGCGCGGCGCTCAGGTTCACGGACGTCGTGGTTTTCCCCACGCCGCCCTTCTGGTTCACGACGGCAATGATCTTCCCCATGCAGCCGCCTCCTTTTTATAATGTATCGATTCTTGAACACATTCTATCATACATGCAGACGGAATGCAACAAAAACAGCGTGCATTGTTTCACGTGAAACACGATTTTTTCTTAGCGTTCCGTTTTTTCAGGCGGTACGGCCAGTCCGCTGCCGTCAAATTCGGGAAGGTACTCCGTTGTTGCGGCTGCCGCGTCCTGTAGGAAGCCGTTGTCTAGACCGCACAGCTCCATCCATGAGAGCACACCGTCGTATTCCTCGTCCGTGACGCGCCGGTCAAGCGGCGGCTCCTGTGCGCCGATCGGCGTGTATTGCCGCAGGAGCGAAAACAGGATTGAATTTTTCGGGAAGGTCTCTGCGATCCACTCCACCGCACCGAGACTGTTTTCAATAAACCCGGGCAGGACCAGGTGGCGGATCAGGACGCCGCGCTTCATTTCGTCGTCCTCAAGCTGTACCGTACCGACCTGCCGGAACATCTCGAGGATCGCAGCTTGAGCCGTTTCCACATAATCCGGCGCACCGGAGAGACGCGCGGCCAGTGCCGCGTCGCTGTACTTATAATCGGGAAGATAAATGTCGATCAGTCCCTCCAGCTCGCGCAGCGTCTCGACGCGCTCATAGCCGCCGCAGTTGTAGATCACAGGGACGGGTAGCTTCGGTGTGAGCGCGGGAAGGATCGACGGCAAAAACTGCGTCGGCGTGACCAGATCGATCGACTGCGCGCCGTCGTCGATCAGACGCTCAAAGACTGCGCGTAGCTCGTCGGATGAGATTGCCTGCCCGTGCTGATGCAGGGAGATTTCGGAATTCTGACAGAATTTGCATCGGAGCGTACAGCCCGAAAAAAACACCGCGCCCGTTCCGAAGCTGCCACAGATCGGCGGCTCTTCCCCATAGTGCAGCATCGCCTTGGCTGCCGTCAGCTCTGCGCCCATTTTACAGAATCCGCGCTCCCCTGCTGTCCGGTCGACGCCGCAGCGGCGCGGGCAGAGCGTGCAGTTTTTGTAGCTCAACATCGAATCACCCTTTTCAAACGTCCGAAAACGTGATAGAATAGTCATGTCAAAAAATCTGTGTTTCACGTGAAACAGTGAGGAATTATGCTGAAGAAAAATGAACTGTACCGCGCGGCCGTGACCGGCTTTACCAGCGACGGACTGGGCGTCTGCCGCGTGGAGGGCTGCGCCGTGTTCGTGCCGAACGCCGCGCCGGATGAGGAATATGACCTGCGCATCACCCATGTCGGGAAAAACAGCGCGCACGGAAAGATCGTCAACATTATAACAAAATCCGTCGCGCGCGTCAACCGCGCCTGCCCCTACGCCAAGCGCTGCGGCGGCTGCCGGTTCTGGCATCTGACCTATGAGGCCGAGTGCGAGCTCAAGCGCCAGCGTGTGCTCGACGCCCTGAACCGCCTCGGCGGACAGTCGCTTGAAACGCTTGCGCTCACACCCGCGCCGACCTGCGAGGGCTACCGCAACAAGGCGCAATACCCCGTCACCACCGAGAAAAATAAGCCGATCGCAGGCTTTTACCGCGAGGGCACACACGAGGTGGTTGCGGTCAAGCGCTGCCTGATCCTTCCGGAATGCGCCGACCGCGCGAAACAGGCTGTGCTTGACTGGATGCGGCAGTTCCGCGTCCCGGCCTATGACGAGACGCAGCACAGCGGCCTTGTCCGACATATTTTCGTGCGACACGCCGAGGCGACCGGACAGGTCATGGTCTGCATCGTCGCAAACGGCGCTCGTCATCCCCGGGAAAACGAGCTGGTCGGCGCCCTGCGCGACCGTGTTCCCGGATTGCGAACCGTCGTTCTGAACACGAACCTTCGCCGCGGCAACGCCGTTTTGGGCGACGAGACGCGGACGCTCTGGGGCGACGGCTTCATCGAGGACGTGCTCTGCGGTCTGCGCTTCCGCATCTCCCCGCGCTCGTTCTATCAGGTCAACCGCGCGCAGGCGCAGGTGCTTTATCAAAAGGCGCTCGACGCCGCCGGTCTGACCGGACGCGAGACCGTGCTCGACCTCTACTGCGGGACGGGCACCATCACGCTCTGTCTTGCCCGGCGCGCGAGGCAGGCCATCGGCGTCGAGGTCGTCGAGGCAGCGATCGAGGACGCCAAGAAAAATGCCGAGAGAAACGGCGTTGAGAACGCGCGGTTCTTCTGCGCCGACGCCGGGCAGGCCGCGCTCCGGCTTGCCGCCGAGGGCGTCGCGCCCGACGTGATCGTCGTCGATCCGCCGCGCAAGGGCCTGAGCGCCGACGTCATCGAGGCGATCGCGGCCATGTCCCCTGAACGCGTGGTCTATGTTTCGTGCGACCCGGCCACACTGGCGCGCGACGTGAAGCTCCTGAACGCCAAGGGCTACGCCCTCCGCCACGCCGAGTCCGTCGACCTCTTCCCCCGCTGCGCGCACGTTGAGACCGTAGTATTGATGTCAAGAGTAAGTAAATAAAGGGCGAAAATGCCCAGAAATAAAGGGATTTCTACTATCCAGGCAATTAAATGCCGGACAAGTTTACCGATTGTATGGCATTACTGGAAACAAATCAAAACGCAAAAAACGGTTGGGTTGAGGATACAAATTAGCTTTCATAGGGTTGAGAATACAGTTTAGCTGGTTTTTATATGAGGGTTGAAGATACAGATTAACTGTTACAAATAGAGAAAGAATAAGCACGAAAGAAGGGATACGAAATGGCTGGATGCACTTGCGAAAATTGGAGTCTGCAGGATTTATCAAGTGCTTTACAGGATATGCATAAAGATAATAAACGAATCGTAGTACCGATGTTCCAAAGGGGAAAACGTTGGAAAAAAGCACAGGAGCAGAAGTTTATCGATTCTTTGATTAAAGGCTACCCTGTTGGCACGATGCTGTTCTATGAAACATACGAAGATAATAAGCGCACATACATCCTGGTAGATGGATTGCAGCGTGGTAATAGCATCAAGAAATACATGACAAATCCGACAGAATTCTTTTATGATGACAGCATTTCGGATGAGTTTTGTTCCAGTGTATTAAATTTGGTTCATCAATCCAACGAGAAGGAACTGTATGCTAAAATACGTGGAATCTTGACTACTTTTATCAAGGCTCAGAAAACTTTCAAAAATCTTCAGTATTTCTCTGTGGCAAAGCAGATTGCTGATGAGTTTTCGGCTGGATTTGAGCCGATTGAACAGCTTATCGAAGTAATCAAACTGTTTTTTGAGGAACGCCAGGATTTATACGATAGAATTGCCAGTACTATTATTCCGGTTATCGTATATACGGGAGACGAAAATAATCTACCTGAAATCTTTGATAGAATCAATTCGCAAGGTACTCCGCTCGATCAGTATGAGGTATATGCTGCCGCTTGGCCTGTTAAGCAGAAATTTGCCATAAAAAATGCAGAGATCGTAGAATATGTGGTACGCAAGTACGATACCTTTGAAGAGGATGATTTCAAGATTCATGGATACAACCGCGAGGAAATGCGTACTCAAAAGACAGTGAATGCTTTTGAGTATCTCTTTGGTTTGAGCAAGCACCTGGTAGAAAAATATGATATTCTCGCTTTCAATAGAAACCTTGCAGAAGATACTGTAAATCCATTGGCATTTGAACTGGTAAATGCTTGCCTTAATGATACGGATAGAATAAAAACCTTATATCAGAATCTGTATACTCTGGATGTAAATGCTTTTGAGGCGGCTCTATATAAGGCAATCGAGTTCGTTCGGGATTCCATCCTTGTTATTACAAAGTTCAAAGGTAATTCTCGAAACGCAAACAAAATATTCCATTCTAAGTACCAAATTCTTTCAATGATCTCCACTACCTTCAAGGAGATGTATGCAGGGGCGGATTATACCCATTTTTCAGATACTTGGCAGGAGCGCAAACAAAAGATTGCCAGGAACCTTGTCCAGTATTATGTGTATGACATCATCACGAATTATTGGTCTGAGGGTGGTACTGGAAAAATACACAGCGCAGCTAAACCTAATCGTTATATGATGGAAATTCCAAGCCGTGCATGGATGGTGGCACTGGATGGTTTCTTTGAACGGTCTATGCTTCGTGCCGAGAAGAAAAATATCGCTAATCCGAGAAGTGAAGAATATGTCATTCTAAACTGTATCTATCTGAAAACTTTCACGGCTATGGATCAGCTGTCTATTGATCGTTTTGATGTCGAACATATTGCACCGAAAGAGCAGATGAGGAAGTTGATAGAGGCTTGTAGTGGTGAGGGGCTTCCAATCAGTTGCATTGCCAACCTTTGTTACTTGCCGGAATATGTGAATCGAAGCAAAGGTGCAAAAAACTTCTACCAAGATAAAAAATATTTGCAGCACATTGATCTTGCAGAAGTTGAGGGTAAGTATAGTTTCACTGAAAGTGACGATCTTGAGTGGATGGATATGCCGTATGAAAAGCCGGAAGACTTCGCAGTTCTTCGAGAATACTACACCGATTACTGCACGAAGAGATTCGATAAGCTGAAACACCTTCTGTGCGATTCTTTAGGCATCAAATATGAGGAAATCGAACCGCAGGAAACGGAAGTAGTGCAAAAGGTAGTTGTTGCAAAGAAATCTGATGAAAAGCCGAGTAAACAAGTTCGTTTTGCAGATAAGTGTATTCTTCGCCTTGCCGAAGTATTGGACACAGACTTATTAAAAGTTGGCAGGAGTACATATAAATCAACAGACGGAAAGCGTGGATATGTTATTACTACCTCGAAAATGTATACTCAGGGAAGCAGAGAAAAGTACTGGTTTGCTTATCGTAGGAATCCGTTTGAAGAGCTTACAGATTGTGGTGAACAGTATGTGGTTTATGGATGCAAAGATGAAAAGACTATGGTAGTGCTGCCAGTGCCTGTTATTGAGGCTCAAATTGATCACCTAAATGTGTCCAAAGATGAGGATGGAAATATATCTCATTGGCATATGGTGTTCTTTAAGGAAATATCAGGAAAAATGACATGGATGTTATCTCGTCCAAAGATAGAAGAAATTGAAATAGATAAATATATCGTATAGTAGTCATAAAGTGGTCTTCAAAAACGAAGGCCACTTTTTTTATTTGGGGTACTGATTTCTGAAAGAGTGTTGTAAAACAAATTGTAAAAGTAATTATAATTCAGCCTAAAAGTCCAAGCTAAATTTATTTTGTAAATAGGATTGTAATTACAATCTATTGATGCTATAATTTAAGATGAGTTATTCCGCAAGGAGGTAAGACAATTGAGCGAGAAGAAAATGATCACTCCAATGGAGCATTTAAATATTGGTGAATTTAACCGTGGTCAGTCATCCAAACTGTTGAGAGAACTGGCTGAAAAAGATAATACTGCCTTCATCCTAAAGAACGGAAAACCCATGGCAGTTGTTATGTCTTACGAAAGATATCAGCGATTGCTACAAGAAGGTATTGATATTAACAACTATTAAAGGATGGACGCATTATGGTAAGAAGAAATACTATCGGCAACACTGCTGAAGAAATAAATCTGGATTTTCTTCATGAGCAGTTATTGCTTGCAATGAAAAAAATAAAAATATCAGATGGGTCTATTGATAAAGATACTGTCTTGAGAGAAATAACAGCGTATTATGAGAGAAAATTTAGTTCGCTGACTAATGATGCCTTTTCATACGATTTTATAGATTTGTTCTGCGGAGCGGGTGGTTTGTCTATTGGATTGGAGCAGGTTGGTTTTAAGCCAATTATCGCGATCGATAAAGATGAAGCGGCATTGCGAACATATAGATTCAACAGACCGTGGATGACAGAACAGAGTTTGATTCATGAGGACATTCGGGATCTGGTAGATTCTGATATCTTCCCTCATGTTCCGGTCATTGTTGGAGGACCGCCTTGCCAAGGATTCAGCGTTGTCAACAAACACAAGAAGGAAAACGATGAACGTAACGAATTATACAAGTTCTATGTTCATGCTGTTAGCCAGTCAAAACCGAAGATTTTCTTGATGGAGAATGTTGAAGGAATCCTCAAACTATACGATACCATCAAGAGTGATTTCGCCAATGTTGGGTATGCCATCGGTCTTGCCATTGCTGCCGAGGAGTACGGTAGTAAGTTCTATGCCAACGGTGCCGCACCGAGCGGCGTGTTGGAACATCCGGGAACGATCAAAGACCCGTCTCGTGTCAGAGAATCATGGACGCAGACCTTTGGCGGCAGTGCCAATGCCAATAAAGTGGCTGTACTGGAAGAGGGCATGAAATATACCCCTATCAGCATCAGTCCCAATGAAGCACAGTTTTTGGAAACAAGGAAGTTCCAGATCAATGAAATTGCTCGAATTTTCCGTGTACCTCCGCACATGGTCGGGGATCTGGAAAAGTCGAGCTTTTCTAATATCGAGCAGCAGAGTTTGGAATTCGTGAAGTACACCCTCGACCCGTGGGTATCCCGCTGGGAACAGAGTATGATCCGTTCCCTTCTGACTGTTGATGAAAAATCCACATATTTCATCAAGTTCAATGTGGATGGCTTGCTCCGTGGTGACTATCAGAGCCGTATGAACGGCTATGCCATCGGCAGACAGAACGGCTGGATGTCCGCAAATGATATCCGTGAACTTGAGAATCTTGACCGTATCCCTGCCGAACTCGGCGGTGACCTTTATCTCATAAACGGCAACATGACCAAACTGCAGGATGCGGGAATTTTTGCAGCAAGTGGAAAGGAGGAAGATTCCGATGAAGAAGTTTTGGAACTGGACGAATCAGAGCCAGACGGAGACACAGCCGGAACAGAGGATTCTCACACTGAACGGCACCATCGCAGAGGAAAGCTGGTTTGACGATGATGTTACTCCACAGCTGTTCCGTGATGAATTGGAATCCGGCGGCGGTGATATCACCGTGTGGATCAATTCTCCCGGCGGTGACTGCATTGCGTCGGCACAGATCTACAATATGCTCTCCGATTACAAGGGGCATATCACCGTAAAGATCGATGGCATCGCAGCATCGGCAGCATCCGTTATCGCCATGGCTGGTGATGAAGTCCTTATGTCCCCGGTTGCCATGATGATGATCCACAATGTGCGTCCAGATAGGGCGTTTCTGATAGCAGGTTAATGGTACCTGTTCCCCACAGTTACGGGGAAGTCAACCCACCTAACCGAAAGGCGAAAGCTGACACGGGAACATAGCACGGTGGGAAAGCGGTAAGTTGCCAAAGATTCCAAGGCACTACTGAACTGCAATGACAAGAGGATATGAGGATGAACTTGTAATAGTGAATGCGAGATACAGTGTCCATTATCATTGGAACGGGAAACGGAATCTAATATCCCGTGGACAGCGCCAGCCGATAGGGTTGTGGTCGGCGTGGGTAACTGTAATGCTGTCCCACAAGCTGGAGAACCAGCCGAAAGGTCTAAAGCACATCCGACAATCCTTATACCAAGCAGAAACGTTAACTGGAGATTGCCTAAGTCAGAATGCTTATAAAGCTATGTACACAGGTACTGAATATCTGATATGGCAACGGAGTCCCCATAGTAGTCTGAGGTGGGAACACCCACTACACGGCGAAGGGGGACAGTTCTAACGATTCAAAATAAGAAGATGAAAGGGAGGAGAAGCCTCAATGAATCCAACATCGGATATTTTGGAACGAATAGCAGAAAGTTCTAAGTCGCATACTGACGGCGTGTTTACGAGGTTGTACAGATATCTTCTCAGAGAGGATATTTATTTCACTGCCTATAAAAACTTATACGCTAACGCAGGAGCGTCAACAAAAGGTACAGATGACGATACAGCGGACGGATTCGGTGCTAAATATGTCTCAGATATTATCGAGTCATTGAGAAATCTGGAATATAGCCCGAAACCAGTGCGGAGAATCTACATTCCGAAGCACAACGGAAAACTGCGTCCTCTGGGAATACCATCATTTCGAGACAAGCTTATACAGGATGCCATAAGGCAGATACTGGAAGCGATTTATGAGCCTATATTCAGTGACGATTCGCACGGATTCAGACCTGGCAGGAGCTGTCACACAGCATTTGACAGGATAAAGTACGGATTTAACGGAACAAAATGGTTCATAGAAGGCGATATCAAAGGGTGTTTTGACAATATCGACCATAAGGTGTTGCTGAATATTCTCTCGAAAAAAGTCAAGGACTCAAAGCTGATTAACCTGATAGGTGCTTTCCTGAAAGCTGGCTATATGGAGGAATGGAAGTATTTCCAGACCTACAGCGGCACGCCACAGGGCGGCATACTTTCCCCAATTCTTGCAAATATATACTTGCACGAATTGGATAAGAAAGTTGCGGAGATAAAGCAACGGTTCGACAGCAATGAACCCAAGAAATATACCGAGGAATACGGCGGAATATGCCACAGAATCAGCACGCTGCATAGGAAGAGTAAGAATAACCCTGATTCCCCAGACCGTGAAAAGTGGATAGCCGAAGAGGTGGAACTGAAACGTCAGCGCGTCAAGATACCAGTATATCAGGACAATAACAAGCGTATCTGCTACGTCAGGTATGCGGATGATTTTCTGATAGGGGTGGTAGGCTCAAAAGAGGATTGTGTGGAAATCAAGGCTGAACTGAAGGATTTTTTGGCAGCTGAACTGAAGCTGGAACTTTCGGATGAAAAAACCAAGATAACACACAGTTCAGAGTCAGCAAGATTTCTGGGATATGACGTAAGTGTCCGAAGGTCGCAGGAACTGAAGCGCAGGAGTGACGGGGTCAAGCAGAGGACGTTAAATGGGACGGTCATGCTGAATGCTCCGTTGAAGGATAAAATTGAAGAATTTCTGATTAGCAACGGGTACGGGGTCAGGACTGCCGATGGCAGGATTGTTCCGATAGCCACGAAAGGATTGCGAAACAGAAGCGACTTTGAAATTGTCTCAACCTACAATTCACAGATGCGGGGAATCTGCAACTACTATCGGATGGCAAGCAACTTCCCGAAGCTGGATTATTTCGTTTATATCATGGAATACAGTTGTCTGAAAACCTTGGCAAGCAAGCACCAAACAACTATGGCAAAAGCAAGAGGCGACAGGCGGACGGGCAAACGATGGGGTGTCCCGTATGAGACTAAGACAGGCACAAAAACGCTTATCTTTCTCAACATGACGGATATCCGAAAGAGCCGTAAAGCCAAGCTGGATAATGTCGATGCCGTTCCTAAGAGTGTATCGAAGCAAAACGAGATAAAGAACAGGCTGAATGCTGGAATTTGCGAGTTATGCGGATGCGACAGCGAACCAGTTGTAGTGCATCACGTTCAAAGCCTTAAGGCACTCAAGGGGAAATCTGCGTGGGAGCGGAAAATGCGTTCTATCCGCAGGAAAACTTTAATCGTGTGCGAAACTTGCCATAACAAGATACTCTGCACCGAGTTTTTCCAAGTATATCTCCCAGAGATGCAATAGTGCAGGAACAGCCTCCGACAGCGGCACCTATGTCAAATCTACGGTCAACTTCAGCTATGCATCCTGCAGCAGTAAGAATACGATCACCACGGCAACCTACTACAGGAAAACAACCGAAACATCCTGGACAAATGCCAGTAAGACATTCACCTCCGGTACTGCATTTACTTTTGGCGGTGGAAATATTTCTGCAGAATCTTCCTATGAAGTCAAATTCAAGCTGACGGATGCTTTTACCAGTATTGAGGTTACGGATACTCTGTCCACAGCATCGGTTGTTATGGACTTTAAGAGTGGTGGCCTTGGGGTTGCTGTGGGAAAGGTTGCAGAAACAGATCAGTGCTTTGAGGTGTCAGATGCATGGGATGTGAAGGTGTATACAATGACAAAGGACGCCTTTATCCAGTTGGTTCTGGAATGGAATCAAGGCAGTCCTCACGAAGAGAATATTATTCAAGGTATCGAATGGCATGGCGAACGCAATATTCGGTACGGTACCGATACCCTGTGGCTTGCCATCGAAGAATACCGCAACGAAAATATTATCGCCATTCGTTATGAAAAAACAGAGGCTGACGGTGTAGTCTGGGATACAGACTATGTTATGAATTTTAATGACATGAAAATGTCTATCCAGCTTGACCGCAGCTATTTGGAAGAGGCGCTGGTTATTGATCCTACCTTTTCCACACCGCATTTTATCACGCTGCTGATAGCGCATGGGTATTTGAAGGATGATGGCAATCTGCCTATACTTCGTACACCGTGTTTTATCACGAAAGATAATATCCCTCTCCTTGCTAACATTATCAACGGCAATGCAAGATACAGACTTCCGGTTGTATATGTTTCTAAGACATATTCCAACGGCGATCCCGTTGATATCCGCAAATTGGCAGGCCGCCTTAAAGGTGTTGCTCATGTGCTTGTTCAGGAAAGTACATGGCTGAATGGAAGAATTCGCCGAGAGTGTGATAGTAAGAATGAGTATTACGGAGCAATTGGTGTTTACTTCCCAAACAGGGCATACGACCACAAGAAGTATATGTATCGTGCCTATGATGGAATTGATGCCGTTTTATCAGAGAAGGTCATCCGTAGTGTGATCCAGTACAGCAACGCGCAGATGATGGACAAACTGTACACTTGGCAAGGTGTAAGCAATGCCCTGCTGCGAGATCGGTTAAGTTCAAGAGGTGCAGAATTGCTTGCGGCTGAATCTGAGAAAAAGCGCGTGGCAGCAGAAGCCGATGAACTGATTGAATCTGTAGACGAGGATATCCAGAAGCTGCAAAAGCAGGTCGAGGAATTGACCCATGCGAATGAAATCCTCACTTACGAAAACCAGGGGCTTCGCTCCAAAATGGGTAGCACGGATAATATGCCGATATTGTATTTGGGCGAAGAAGAGGAGTTTTTCCAAGATGAAATCAAAGCCATGCTCCTTGATGCCCTTGAACAGGCTCTTCCCAATTATGCTACTGGTACGCGCAGAAGAGCAGTCCTTGAAGATATAATCAAGAGCAACAATTGTAAACGCAGAGCCGATGACCGTTCTGAACAATTAAAGAACTTATTGAGAGGCTATAAAACCATGTCCGGCTCAATGAAGCGCACATTGCAAGACATGGGATTTGTGATTACCGAGGAGGGTAAGCACTATAAATTTACCTATTATGGTGACGGCCGTTACATGGCAACGCTGGCAAAGACTCCAAGTGACAACCGTTCAGGTATGAATATTGCGTTAGAGATTATAAAGAATATGTTTTAATATGGAGTTGAATTATGGCAAATGTTATTACTCCATTGAGTGCAGAAGACCAGCTGGCACTAAGAAATAAAGCAAAGGCTGAACTTGAAAGGCTGGAAGGCACTCTTGCGGACGAAAAACTGAAGAAAAAGATAGACGATTTTAAGGACAAATTTTCTGTATGCGAGATCGTTTATAAGGTGGTCTTGGAGGATCACCAGTTTAACAAGTACGGTGTTCATAAGGATCGTTTGCAGGTCAGTATGAAAGAAGCACCCCATGCTCTTACATACGCAGGATATGATTTTGATAGAAATCTTCTCTCCAATCTTTTTAGTGGCGAAGATCATATTGGCAAACGTTCTGTGAAAAAACTAAGGGATGCACTGACTCATAGTGTTAGCAAGAGTGCGGTGGAAGAGTTAGAGAAGCGGGAGTCGGAGTTGTATGGATACATGGATTCTTTCTTAGAGAAAATTCGAGTGTTCGATGCAACAACTGCCGCATAGAATAGTGTTTTTTAGGAGTAATAAATTTGAATTTGTGGGTATGTTTTAATGACTATAAGAAAAATCAATCTGTTAGATGATGATGAATTAAGAAACCGAATAGATGCTCTTTATGAGATACAACCGCAAATTACAATTGCAAAGTGGTCATTAGAAATTGCGAAGCGTAGTATTTGTATATGTAATATTTGCGAAAACTCTTTTCCAGAAGTTGCTGAGGGATTTAGAATAAATGAAATGTGGCAAGCAGGAAAGGCGAGAATGCATGAAGTACGACAAGCGGGATTTGCAATACACAAAGTTGCACGTGCTCAAACAGATGAACTATTGACTGTAACATTTAGAGTCATTGGTCAAGCAGTTGCAAGTGGACATATGAAAGAACATGGAATGGTCGCAAGTGATTATGCAATTAAGTTGATTAATCTTATATATCCATGTGATATGTCTAAAGTCATCGAAGAAAGACAATGGCAATTAAGTAAATTGGATGAATTATCGCAATGACAAATTTCAGTTTAATCGCTACATCGTGGCGGAACAATTTTGACCTGTCGATTTGTTCCCGAGAACTATTGTTAGTAGTCGGGAAAGGAGCGGTCAGTCGATTTGTTTCCGAGGACTAACAGGGGCTATCTGACATCAATACTGTTTCCTCGACCCATGTGGAGACAGTAGTATTAATGACAAGAAACGATGCCGGAAAGGGTTAAAATGTACTGAAATAAAGGGATTCCGAGGTTTGCCACCCAAAAACGGCGGCAGCCCGGAATCCCTTTCAAACTTTTTCACTATCTATCCTGCACACAGAAAATACCGAAACGCGAGGCTACGGGTTAGATATTTACGTGGCGAGGCTACAGGTTAGATAGCATGGCTGCCAGGAGCAGCTACGTTTTCCTCTCAATTATATTTAAAGACTGCCTGATCGAAAAAATCCGCTATAAAGCGTAAGTGCGTATATAATTGCGAACCGTGTTTGGAGATATAAAAATAAGGGCGTCAAAAAAATTCGCAAAAAAGTGTAATTTCTCTATTGCCTTTTTCTGAAAAGTGTGATAGAATTAAAATCACTACGACGAATGGAGGTTTGCTAATGGCACCTGTAACGGCAAAAAAGCTCACATACGACGAGCTATTCAATTCAGCGACGATGTTCTACATCAACCCTCAGTGCGAGGAGACGATTAAAAAGACAATAGAGCAACATACTGCCGAGATCCTCACCGGTTTGAAAACGATTTCCAGTAAGGAGACTCTTAAGCAATACATCATCGACCATAAGGACGCTCTCGATCGATTAACGTCAGTAGCCGAGATATCGGAGGAACGCTTTAAGCGGATGGTCTCAATGATCCGGAAAGATCGCGGCTTTGTTTTTGGAACCGAGTGGGGGTTAAGTAAAATCCGATCCGCCATGCTCGAGAGCCCTGCTATGATGGAAAGCATTCTGAACCTTTTGTGGGATGGGAAAAACGACCCTAAAATGCAGGCATGCATTCCGGCGTTCTACCTTGAAAATATGGCGATGGATGCTTCTACCCTCTCAAAAATTCAAGACGAGGATAGCGTTCGTCAGCTTGTAAAGCGCGGTCTGGAAGGCACCTACAGCAATATGATCGGCGACGCAATTTTAGCTGATATCGAAAAAGAATTGAAGAGGGTGTGTGCAAAGCACGGTCTTGAGTATCATAAAAATGTTCGCATTCCGAAACTTGATCGAGCTGTTAGTTTCGTTTTGGAGTCACCTACCAAGCCTAAACTCATTCTCGATGTTTCCTATAGCGTGACCACATCAAGTAGCCAGGGCAGCAAAAAAGAAGCTGCGAGAAAGACCGAAGCCGTTATTAAGGCTGAAAGAGCTGCCGGAAAGAACATCATATACGTTAATTTCCTTGATGGCGCCGGATGGATTGGCAGACAGGCTGATCTTAGAGAAATCCACAGATGCTCTGACTATGTTTTAAATTTCCAGAACATGGGACTTCTCGAGGATATCATCGACGCACACATTGACGAATTATAAACCGTGGAGGGTTGAAATATGAACGCAACTGAAAGAAAAGCGAAACTGAAGGAATTTACCGATCATCCCGAGAAGGCTTGTCGGACAGGCATTCCTATTACTTATCATGGCAGCATCATTACCCTTGATGCTTACGAGATTCCGCTTGAGTATCTGGTCTACAACCCTTACAACGGAAGAATCGGAAGTGTTGTAAAGTCTTACGAGCGTCAGAATCATCAGTTGAACCCGGAAGATCCTGACGACAAGCGTATCATTGAAAAGTTCCTTTGGGATTCTAAGCCGGAAGCCAATAAGAAAACCAAGGAACGCCTTCTTAAAGAACATCAGCAAAGGCATGGTATTGTAACAGCGGACGGTATGATTATCGACGGAAACCGTCGTGCAAGTTTGCTTAACAATATCATGGCGGATGAAAGCATCCCGTTTAATGAAAAAGGACATTGCCAGTACTTCATCGCTATTATTCTCCCTGAAGGCGCTGACAAAAAAGAGATCCTTGCTCTGGAAACAACTTACCAGATGGGTGAGGATGCGAAAGTCGACTATAACCCCATCGAGAAGTATCTTAAATGCAAGGATCTCAAAGATGCCGGTTTCACTGACGATGATATTGCAGGTATGATGGACTGCAAACCCGGTGAGGTTAGGACGATGCTGTCGGCTCTTCGCTTGATGGATGAGTACTTGGATGAGTACGGATATTCTGGTATGTACACGCAGTTGGATAAGAGTGAGGACTCTTTCCTAAAGCTGGACTCCGCGCTCAAAAAGTATAAAGCAGGCGTTGCATCTATGTGGGCATACGATCCGGAAGCTGATGTCGCCGATTTGAAACTGATCGCCTTCGACTATATCAGAGCTAATTTTGAACAGACGCTATTCCGTGATATCATTTCCGTTCCTTCCGCAAAGAAGCCTGCGCCGAGTTTCTTCTCGAAGCAAGAAGTATGGGTGCCGTTCAGGGATCAGCATTTTGCAACTACGGATTCCGTGCAGGAAGAGTCTGTAGAGGATATCATGGCCAAAAACCCGCCGGATCTCAGTCGCGCCTTAAAGGCAAGAGATCAGCAGTGGAAACAGAAAGTCGAAGAACCGTTTGATGATAACTACCTTCAGAGCATGGACGTATTAAATAACCATGCAAATGCAGCCAAGCCGCTTCAGCAGTTGATGAAGGCTTGCCAAGCTCTTGAAGTTGTAGATGTGAGCCAGCCCAGTTTCTTGAGCGACATCAATGTCCGTGGGTGTGTTGAATCATTGGACGAATTTGTCTCTAAATTTAAGGGTATTCTCGGTTTATAAAGGAAGTTGAGTGAATGAAGAAACTGTGTCTTGAATCAAATGAAAACGGCAGTTCTCTGATTATCACTGGGGATATTGACTCTATATTCAGCAACAGACGTGCAGCTCGATACCTTAAAGACACGGCAGATTTCATCCGAACCGACGATAGTATCGTTGTCCAGGCAGAGGATGAGATCAATAAGAGTATCGATCGGATAAAAAAGCTCTGTGAGTATATAGGAGCAGAACTTATCTTCTCCGGCAGAGTCTCTGAGGCTGTTACAAATTACGCTCTTGAAGAAGAAAAATTCGGAGAGTTTGCGGAAAAGGCGCGCCTTATTAGGGATAATCAGTGTGACAAAAATGATTTCGAGCAGTTCGTGGGTTCTGTTAGTAAAAATCTTCCGAATCGAAGTCTATACGAACTTCAGCTGCTCTCCGCATATCATCTGGCTTTTTCACAGAATGCTTGCAACTTTTCTGTGCCTGGTGCAGGAAAAACAAGTGTGGTCTATGGAGCGTTTGCATACCTCTCGCATTTGCCCCAAGAGGATAAGAAATATGTAGACAAACTGCTCATTATCTCTCCCTTAAGTGCCTTCGGTCCTTGGGAACTCGAATATGAGGAGTGCTTCGGAGAAAAGCCATCAACAAAGAGGTTAAGTGGCAAACTGCCTATCGATGAGAAAAAGCAGTATCTGTATTCGATGAATCCTGCAAGGATTACATTGCTTTCATATGCGTCTGTACCTTCTCTAAAAGAGGAACTCATTTACTTTTTGAGAAATAACAAAGTGATGGTCGTATTGGATGAAGCGCACAAGATAAAGAATACAAATGGCGGCGTAACGGCGGCAGGAGTATTGGAAATCGCGGCGTACTGCTCATCGAGGGTCATCTTAACAGGAACGCCGGCACCGAATGGTTACGAGGACTTATATAATTTGTATAAGTTTATCTGGCCGACAAAGAAGATTATTCCCTTTGAGGTCTATCAGTTGAAGGACATGAGTAAGGCGGATGCCGACCCTCGTGTGGATACATTGCTAAAGGCAATCGAACCGTTCTTCATTAGGGTAAAAAAGAGTGACCTTGGCATCCCCCAGGCGACAGAACATGAACCCATAATGGTTCCTATGGGAGAAGCTCAACGCAGAATATATGATGTGATCGAAAAAAAGTATATGAGCGATATAGTTTCAAGTAGGGATAGCTGGTTCAGGCAGGACTTGGTAAAAGCACGCTTGCTGCGAATGATGCAAGCAGCAACCAACCCTAATCTCCTTAGTGTCCCATTGAAGAGTTTCGCGTCAGCAGAAGGTTTTGATTCTGCCGCTGTGTCTGAAGATGCTTCTTTGATTGCCGATGTTATGCAATATGCAAAGCTCGAAACGCCGGCTAAATTTGTCAAGGCCCGGGAGCTGATCGAGACAATTATTGCTGACGGCGGTAAGGTTGTTGTATGGGCAATCTACATCAAAAACATTCTCGATTTTGAGAAGTACCTAATATCCTGCGGCATTCCGTGTAAAACGCTTTATGGCGCTACTCCCGTAGCTGCCGGTGACGAAGACGAGGATGAAGTTGAAACCAGGGAGAAAATCATAGCTGAATTCCATAAACCTGATTCCTCTTTCAAGGTGATTATTGCGAATCCATTTGCGGTTTCAGAATCCATTTCTCTGCATAAAGCGTGTCACAACGCGATTTATATGGAACGAAGCTTTAATGCTGCTCATTTCATACAGTCCAAGGATCGTATCCATAGATATGGGTTGAAGCCGGGGACAGTAACCAATTACTATTACCTGTTGTCGGAAGAATCCATCGACGAAGTGATTCATAGTAGATTAATCGAGAAGGAGACAAGGCTTCGAGACATTATTGAAAGTATGCCTATCCCGTTGTTTGAAAACGCCGGGTTGGAAACCGGAGACGATGATATCAAGGCTTTGATAGCAGAGTATGTTAACAGAACTAAAAAGATGTAACTCCATCGGAAATATTGATGGAGTTCTGTTCCTTGTCTCGATTATGGCAGGCAAAGAAAAAATCAGCCGAGGCGAGATTAGAAACAGGTGCGCGCTTGAGAACAACATAACTGTTAATTGCCCGGGTGCAGTGGCGTTTTTTGAGTATCTGAGGTTGGTAGAAACGACCTCAGATACCGTAAAGCCTTCTGCCGAGCTTAATGCGCTTGCAGTGGAATCCAACGATGCTATTATTTCACAGTTGGCCGCCAAAAGCATAAACAGGCTTGTGGAAGACGGTATTTTTGATAAGAATGCTACTGGTTTTGATGCAGAAAAGGGTCATCTAACAATTAAACGCTCCGCATTTCCTCTGGCCTATGCAGCCATACGAAATTTTCTTACAATGGCGGGTGCGCTCGCCAAAGAGGAGAATGGAGAAATATGCGTTGCCGGGGATTATGAATCAGATTGGACAGAGCAGCTTCGTAACCGCAGGAAGAAATTTACTCTTGAAGAATTGCTGAAACAGCAAGAAGATCAAAGTAAACGAGGGCTTGAGGCCGAAGAGTATGTATTGAATCTTGAGCGTTCACGTCTTCCCGAAATGGCCCG
>OGXM01000569.1_pt1 | contig 23952 bp, 19 predicted proteins | sample 1576271 | NCBI WGS metagenome assembly OGXM01 (sample SAMEA3541579, study PRJEB24748) | human gut metagenome | biome: human gut; feature: human-associated habitat; material: faeces | place: China | collected 2012 | reverse complement strand
CCGGCCATGCTGACTATATCAAGAACATGATCACCGGTGCTGCTCAGATGGACGGCGCTATCCTTGTTATAGCTGCTACCGACGGCCCCATGGCTCAGACCAAGGAGCACCTTCTCCTTGCCCGTCAGGTCGGCGTGCCTTATATCATCGTTTTCATGAACAAGGTTGACCAGGTTGACGATCCCGAGCTCCTTGAGCTTGTTGAGATGGAGATCCGCGATACTCTTAACGAGTACGGCTTCCCCGGCGACGACACCCCGATCATCAAGGGTTCTGCTCTTCAGGCTCTTGAGTACAGCGGCAATGATCCCGACGCCCCCGAGCTTGCTTGCATCTGGGAGCTCATGAACGCTGTTGACACCTATATCCCCACTCCCGACCGTAAGGCTGACCTGCCTTTCCTTATGCCTGTTGAGGATGTCTTCACCATCACCGGCCGCGGCACCGTTGCTACCGGCAGAGTTGAGCGTGGACAGCTCAGAACCGGCGACGAGCTTGAAATAGTCGGTCTCAAGGAAGAGAAGGGTAAGACTGTCTGCACCGGTATCGAGATGTTCCGCAAGACCCTCGATTATGCAGAGGCCGGCGACAACATCGGCGCTCTTCTTCGCGGTGTTCAGAGAACCGATATCGAGCGTGGCCAGGTTCTTTCTAAGCCCGGCTCGATTCACCCCCACACCAAGTTTGTCGGTCAGGTTTACGTCCTTACTAAGGACGAGGGCGGCCGTCACACTCCGTTCTTCAACAACTATCGTCCTCAGTTCTATTTCAGAACTACTGACGTTACCGGCATCATCTCCCTGCCCGCAGGCGTTGAGATGTGCATGCCCGGCGATAACATCGATATGACTGTTGAGCTTATCGCTCCCATCGCTATCGAAGAGGGTCTCCGCTTCGCTATCCGTGAAGGCGGCCGTACCGTCGGTTCAGGCGTTGTTATCGAGATTATCGAGTAATTGACGCTTCTTGATCCCGTAGGTTTTCCTGCGGGATCTTTTTTTGCTTTCAAATGTTTTGATTCGCCTTTTTGACAATCTTTGCTTAAAAATTACGGCTGATTTATTGATTTATGCCGTCCGTTATGATAGAATTAATTGAAATTTTTATCACAGGAGTGAACTAAATGGGTAAATTAAACAAAATCGACAAGGCCGCAGAGGGAAAGGGCTCCGGTATCAATACACTTTGGCAGTTCGTCAAATTTATCGTTGTCAGCCTCGGCGCCTGCATCGTTCAGGTTGCATCTCTCGCGATTCTTTACAACATCCCCGCAATTAAGGCGCTCAGCACGCAGGCGTTCCACTGGTTTGTTTTCAACTATCCGGTCATTGAGGGTCAGCGCTGCGGACTTGCGCTCTTCATTGCATTCAACGTTTCGAACCTTCTGGCGCAGATAGTTGCATTCTTCATCAACAAGGAAAAGACTTTCAACTCGGGCTCCAACACCGCTATTACTCTGCCCATATACATAATCTTCACCCTTGCTCTCGTTTGCTTCTCTGCGTGGTTCAACCCCGTAGTTTTCGAGTTCTGCACCTCGAAGTTCCATCTGAACAGCGGTCTTTCGCTCACTATAGCTACCGCTGTCTGCTCAGCTCTCCAGTTCTTCCTCTATTTCCCCGTGGATAAGATTCTTTTCCACAAGAAAAAGGAAGACAAGAAAGCAAAATAATCAAAAAATAAAAAGGGTCGGCGCAGATGTGCCGATCCTTTCGCCTTGTTAAATTACGCACCCTCCGCGCTTTTACGGAGGGTGCTGTATTTTATTTTCAGCTTCTCAGCCACTCAAGAGCCGCTTCAAGAGGGGAGTCGGTGGCGACATCAGGCTCGATAGAAGTCTCTTTGAATATCTCGCCCGTGCGCGCCTTGTCAAACGCGACGGTCAGATACATCTGCGCGCCGTCGTATAAACTGTAGAGCATATTGACGCTCGTGTATCCGGCGGTCGGAGCGCCGAAGGTTTTCACGTTTTCAAGCCCCCTGAAGCAGAGCGTCAGAGCTTCGCCCGAGCTCGCAGTCATGTCGTCTGTGAGTATGGCGACAGGGACCTTCAGCTTTTCGTCGGGGTAGAGGCTCTTGCCGCCCGTGCCCGCGTTGCTTATAACTCCGTCCTTCAGCGTGACGGGGACATCATAGCTGCGGTAGTGGTAGTACATCAGCTCGCCGTCGGGCAGGAGCGACGAGACAGCCGTCGCCATCGGCCCCATGTCGCCGCCGGTGTTGCCGCGCAGGTCGAGCACAACCCCATTTATTTTATCGCGGTTTTCGTGGATAAAATCCTCGGCGACCTTTGCATATTTCCGCCCGGCTTCGGCGGTGCCGAGAAAATCGGGCAGCTTTATTACCGCGATATCGCCGTTTAGCGATACAGTGGGCAGAACCTCGTCATAGCTGTCGGAGGTGCTCTGCGACTCCGATTTTGTCATGAGTATAGAGTGCTTGCCGCCGCAAACCGAAAGAGCCTTTTTAATCGCGGGGTATGTGTCCTCATAGCTCTCGGCGTTTTCTATCATCTTGAGACATTCTTCGTAAGTGCTTTTCCACTCGTCGCTTCCCGAATATATCCCGTTTTTGCCTATGGTTGCAAGAGCGTCCTTGCCGTAGCGCTCTGCCGACGGCGGGACGAGATACAGGCCGAAGTCAGGCCCGTATTTTGCAACAACGGTAAGCGTTGCCGCGATAATAAGCGCGAGCGGTATGCATATTCCGAGCGCAATGCGCAGCTTCCTGTTGTTTCTTTTATTGCTTTTCATTTATATCCCTCCGGTTGATTGTATTATATCAAACGGCGGCCGGTTTCTCAATAATAAAGTCTTACATTACGCCCCGAGCCTCTTACATTTTTGTAAGCTCTGATTGCGAAAAAAGTTGAAAAAGTGAGCTTTGGGTATTTACAACGCGGTGACAATGTGATATAGTATTCACAGCAAAAAATCTTTAAGAGCGGTACAGAGATGCCGACAAGATGGTCATATTCAGTGCGGATAGGGGATATCCGCGTGTTTTTGTGCGATTTTGTCGGTGAGACAGAGTCGTATTTTTTTATGCCCCGGGGGTGAGAAGATGGAGTTCAAGGCCTATATCATGGACAGCGCTGCTGTCAACCGCGCCCTCGCGCGGATATCGCACGAGATAATCGAGCGCAACGGCGACGCGGATGAGATATGCCTTGTCGGCATAATGCGCAGAGGCGCTCCGCTTGCCGATATCCTCGCCTCAAGAATAGAGAGCCTCGGCGTAAAAACGCAGAAGGGCTACCTCGATATCACGCTCTACAGGGACGATTTGAGCGAGAGCTCGAACCAGCCCAAGGTGAACTCCGGCAAGCTTGATTTCTCCGTTGAGGGAAAGACGGTCGTTATGGTTGACGATGTGCTCTACACCGGCAGAACGGCGAGAGCCGCCATGGACGCGATAATCTCCCTCGGCCGCCCCGCAAAGATACAGTTTGCAACGCTCGTCGACAGGGGACACAGGGAGCTTCCCATAGTCGCCGACTATGTGGGCAAGAATGTTCCGACCTCGCGCAGTGAGGTTGTCGTCGTGAAGATTCCGCCGTTCGACGATGAGACAAGCGTCTCGATATACGGCAAATAAGACTTTGACGCAGAAGCGGCTCGCCGTGACTGTGTTGAGTATAGACAGGCAAAATTTGAGGAGGTCAAAAGTATGAAATTGATTTACGGTATCAAAGACAAGCCGAAGTTCGGCAAGCTTATCGTCTTTGCGTTCCAGCAGCTGCTTGCAATTATGGCGGCTACCATCGCGGTTCCCATGATAACCTCGGGTGTATATGACTGCGGCAATGTGCAGATGAGCACGGTCGCGGCGCTCTTCGGAGCTGGCGCGGGCACCCTTATATATGTTCTCTTCACGAAGGCCAAGAGCCCCGTTTTCCTCGGCTCCTCTTTCGCTTTCCTCGGCTCAATGGCAGCCGCTTTCGCGGGCGCAACAACCGTCGCACTCGGCTATCTCGGTCTGATCCTCGGCGCTGTTTTTGCGGGTCTCGTCTATGTCGTCCTCGCAATAGCGGTTAAAATCTCCGGTGTCAACTGGATAAACAGGCTCATGCCTGCCGCCGTTATCGGACCCACAGTCGCAATTATAGGACTTTCGCTCGCCGGCAACGCTATCGGCGACCTGCAGAAGGGCTCCTACACAGTGGGCGGCGAGCCTACGGCAAGCGTCTATGTCGCCATTGCCTGCGGACTTGTCACTCTCTTTGTGACCATGTTCTGCTCCGTCTTCGGCAAGAAGATGGTTAAGCTCATCCCGTTCATCATCGGTATCGTCACCGGCTATGCGGTTGCGGCAATCTTTACAGTTGTCGGTGTAGCTACAAACAACGACGCTCTTAAAGTTATCGACTTCAGCGGCTTCAGCGCACTCGTTGCGGGCGGCGTGGGAGTCAAGACCTTCTTTGCAGTGCCCGATTTCACCTTCTTTGAGGCATTCGGCGCCTTCGGCGAACTCAGCGGCTCTTATATAGCGGCTGTTGCGGTGGCTTATGTCCCTGTTGCATTCGTTGTTTTCGCGGAGCACATAGCCGACCACAAGAACATCTCCTCCATCGTTGAAAAAGATCTCCTCGTTGATCCCGGCCTCCACAGAACCCTGCTCGGCGACGGTATCGGCTCGATGGTCGGCGCATTCTTCGGCGGCGCACCGAACACCACCTACGGCGAGTCGATAGCCTGCGTGGCTATCTCCGGCAACGCCTCCGTTGCGACTATCGTCTGCACCGCAGTGCTTGCGATAATCATCGCTTTCCTTTCACCCTTTGCAACCTTCCTTGCATCGATTCCCTCCTGCGTCATGGGCGGCGTGTGCATCTCGCTCTACGGCTTCATCGCCGTCAGCGGTCTGAAGATGATTCAGAAGATAGACCTTGAGGATAACAAAAACCTCTTTGTTGTCTCCGTCATCCTCATCGCCGGCATCGGCGGCCTGACCGTCTCCTTCGGCAAGGTCACGATAACCTCCATCGCCTGCGCACTTCTTCTCGGAATCTTCACGAACATTGTGCTCGGCAACACCAAGAAGAAGAACAACAACAAAGAGGAAGTCAAAAAAGCCGAATAAGGGACTGCCGCATTCGGCGCAGAGCAAAGAGCAAAACAACAGAGCCGCGGTTCACAGAAAAACGTGAACCGCGGCTTTTGCTATTATGCAGGGGGCGGCGACTCGACGACCCGCTGCCGCCGTCTGCGGCACAGCCACGCCCAACATGGGGAACTTGTTGCGAATTTTATTTTCACCTTTTTTCTCGATTCGCCGTTCGTCAAATTGTACAGCTTTAGGGGCTTATTTTTGTGACAACAGACAGGCTTTTTTGTGGTATAATTATACAATACAAAAGGGGTTAAAAATTTTTTGGGGAGGAATATATGCTTTATAAAAAGAATTATATGAGTACCCTGTCCGATGAACTGTTTCGCTCTCCGACGAGCGAATACCGCGCCGCGCCGTTTTGGGCGTGGAACTGCAAGCTCGAGGAAAAAGAGCTTCTGCGGCAGATAGACGTATTTCACCGGATGGGCTTCGGCGGCTTTCATATGCACGTCAGAACGGGCATGGATACGGAATATCTGAGCGATGAGTTTATGCAGCTCATCCGCGCCTGTACCGACAAGGCAAAGGGCGAAAAGATGCTTGCGTGGCTCTACGACGAGGACAGATGGCCCTCGGGCGCGGCTGGCGGCATAGTCACAAAGGATAAGCGTTTCCGCTCCCGCCACCTGCTTTTTACCGTCAACCCGTATAACGGTACTGCCGGATTTACCGACGACTCGACGTCGCGCGGCGTGCGCTCTGAGGACGGAAAACTGCTCGCGTGCTATGACATAGTGCTCGACGCAGACGGATATTTAAAGAGCGGCAAGCGTATCGGCGAGGGGGATTCCGCCGAGGGCACGAAGTGGTACGCCTATCTCGAGATAAGCGGCGCGAATCCGTGGTATAACGGTCAGGCGTATCTCAACACGCTCGATAAAAATGCGGTCGAGCGCTTTGTTGAGGTCACCCACGAGCGGTATAAAGAGGTTGTCGGCGACGAGTTTGACGAGACTGTCCCCGCGATTTTCACCGACGAGCCGCAGTTTACGCACAAATCGCTGATGAACAATTCGACCGACACGGACGACCTTATCATGCCGTGGACGGACGATTTCGCAAAGACATATTTTGACACATATTCTCAGGATATTTTGGATTTTCTGCCCGAGATATTCTGGGATCTGCCGGGCGGGAAAGCCTCCGTTGCCCGCTATCGTTATCACGACCATATCGCCGAGAGATTTTCCTCGGCCTTTGCCGACACTGTCGGTGGCTGGTGCCGCAAAAACGGCATCGCGCTGACGGGTCATATGATGGATGAGCCCACGCTCGAGAGTCAGACGGGCGCCTTGGGCGAGGCGATGCGCTCCTACCGCTCGTTCGATTTGCCCGGCATAGATATGCTCTGCTCGTGGAAAGAGTACACTACCGCGAAGCAGGCGCAGTCCGCCGCGCATCAGTTCGGCTATGAGGGCGTGCTCTCCGAGCTCTACGGAGTCACCGACTGGGACTTCGATTTCAGAGAACATAAGCTAAACGGCGATTGGCAGGCGGCTTTGGGCGTTACGGTGCGCGTGCCGCACCTGTCGTGGGTCTCCATGGCAGGCGAGGCAAAGAGGGATTATCCTGCCTCGATAAGCTATCAGTCACCGTGGTATAATAAATATTCCTGCGTGGAGGATCACTTCGCGAGAGTTGCCACGGCGATGACCCGCGGCGTGCCGATAGTAAAGGTCGGCGTGATACACCCGGTCGAGAGCTTTTGGCTTCACTGGGGACCCAACGACAAATCGGGACTCTTCCGCGAGGAGCTGGACAAAAATTTCCAAGAGCTCACTAAGTGGCTCATCTTCGGCAGCATAGACTTTGATTTTATCAGCGAGTCGCTCCTGCCCGAGCTCTGCCCGCAAGCGGATGCTCCGCTTAGAGTCGGCGAGATGAAATACGATGTTATAGTCGTGCCCGGATGCGAAACCCTGCGCTCGTCAACGCTCGAGAGACTCGAAAAATTCAGGGCGGACGGCGGCAGGGTGATGTTCCTCGGCGAAGCTCCGACGCTCGAAAACGCGCAGCCGTCCGACAGGGGCGCAAGGCTCTTTGCGAGCAGCGAGAACATACCTTATCAGCGTGCGTCGCTTCTGACGGCGCTCGATTCCGAACGCTCCGTCTGCATCCGCGACGAGGACGGCTATCTCTCCGACGGGCTTATTTATCAGCTGCGCGAGGACACGGACAGCCTGTGGCTCTTTGTCGCGCACGGAGTCGAGCCGTACGACTGCAATATAACAAATCATGACGACATAAAAATAACCGTAAAGGGCGAATATTCGCCCGTGATATACGATACCTTGAGCGGCGAGCTGAAGCCCGCGCAGTTCGATTATCTCAACGGCGACACCGTGATAAGCGCGAGGCTCTTTGACTTTGACAGCCTGCTGTTAAGGCTCTATAACGGCCGCTCCGAGAGGCAGTATGCCGAGCCGAAGAAGCTTGAGGATAAAGAAATCCTTGTCCCCTATGAGACTGAATACGAGCTCGACGAGCCGAATGTCATGCTTCTTGATATGGCTCGATTCGCGCTTGACGGCGACGAGCTGAGCGAGCATGAGGAGGAGCTTCTCAGAGCCGATAACATCTGCCGCGAAAAGCTCGGCTTCCCGCTTCGAAGCGGCGCGGTGATGCAGCCGTGGGTCATACATGAGCCTGTGCCCGAGCATAAGGTGAGGCTCCGCTTTAAGATAGACAGCGCTCTCGCGTTTGACGGCGTATCGCTCGCCCTTGAGGACGCGGAGAAAGCGGAGATAACGCTGAACGGTCGGGCGGTTGACAACACCGTTATCGGCTACTATGTTGACAGAGCCGTAAAAACGGTCGCCCTGCCGAGAATAGAGCAGGGGGAAAATATTCTCGAAATCGTCCTCCCGTTCGGCAAGCGCACGAATGTCGAATGGTGCTATTTGCTCGGCGACTTCGGAGTTGAGGTGCGCGGCAGGCTCAAAAAGCTTATAAAGCGCCCGGATAAGCTCGCATTCGGCAGCATAGTCAATCAGGGCTTGCCGTTCTACGGCGGCTGTGTGACCTACCGCTTCGGCGTTGACTGCCCCGGCGGGGATATCCGCCTCACCGTCCCGCACTACGACGGAGCGCTGACGGAGATATTCGTTGACGGCGCTCACGCGGGGGAGATAATCTTCCCGCCGTACGAGCTGGAGCTTAAAGAGCTTTCGGCAGGCAGGCACGAGATAGCGGTGAAGCTCTATACAAACCGCAGAAATGCGTTCGGCACAGTTCATCTTTATGATAAAAAGTGCCACTGGATAGGCCCCGATGCGTGGCGCACAAGCGGCTGCAAATGGAGCTATGAATATGTTCTTCGCAACGTAGGCGTGGAATCCGCGCCTGTGATATACAGTCTGAAAAAATAAAGATAAAGGAGAAACAAACGATGAAAAAAGCACTCAAATCGATTCTCGCAGTCGTTCTGGCGCTGACGATGATTATGTCGTGCTCCTTCGCTTCGACCGCAAGCGCGGCGAGCGCGAATGCCGCACCGACTGACGTCTCGGTCTCGGAAATTCCGCAGATTATCGCGGGACTTGTGAAAATCGGCATTGAAGTCGCCAAGAAAGCCTATGAGTACTATGACAAGTATGTCCCGGATTCGGTAAAGGGCTTCAATTCTACCGTTGCCAAGGACGCTGCCGGCGCGGTCAAGAATCTGGCAAAAATCGAACCGCTCAAGGTTTTGATAGGCGGCAAGGAATACGATGTGAGCACCCCGTGGGGACTCATTACGGCTCTTGCGAAGATGGAGACGGATAAAGAGAAGACAAGTATTCTCATGGTCTATCTCGACTGCGTCTTCACGAAGATAATCAGATTTATTGCGGACATGGTTCCTCTCCCGAGGGGACTTACCAAGCTTGAGGACTATAAGCCCGAGAGCGAGAACTTCTACAGAGGCAGCAAGGAGTTTGTCAGCGAGGCATCAAAGGACGCGAAGTGGCAGCTCGGCTACAGCCAGGCGAGCCTTGTGCCCGACGATGTTCTCAACGGCAACTATTATCTGGCGGGCTACCTGCTCCAGAACTTCCCGTCGAACACTGTCGAGACCGTGCTCGACGATATGAAGGTTCGCACAGTCGTGCTTGACGACGGACGCGGCAAGGTCGTTTTCTCGACTATCGAGTGCATCGGCATTGCGAGCGAGGACATCAAGCAGATACGCGACCGCGTGGCAAAAGAGCTCAAGGGCGAGAATATAATTTCCGTCAATGTTTTTGCTACTCATTGCCACAGCTGCATCGACACGCAGGGTCTTTGGAATCCCTTCTTCGTCAAGCTTGCGAAAAACATCGGCGTCACCTATAGCGGTAAGGGCGAATATGCCTCCGGTACCGACCCGAAGTATATGAATTTCCTCTTTGAAAAGACCACTGATACTATAGTCGAGGCGTGCAGGAATATGAAGTCCGGTGAGATGTATGAGGCGACCCTCGATCATCTCGGCACGGATTATATCAACGACAAGCGCGGCGTTTTCGACGCTGTTGACAATCTCACAAGACTTCGTTTCGTCCCCGACGACGGCAGCACCGAGACTTATATAGTCAATATGTCCGCTCACCCCTATATCACGGGTCTCAAGACCGATAAGAGCAGCGGCAAGGAGCTCTCCGCCGATTATACCTACTACATGGAGCAGATAATCAGCAGCAAGGAGAACAACAATACGAACTTTATGTTCGTTAACGGCGCTCTGTGCGGAATTTATTCCGCCCGCGGAGTCACCAACGACGGCGTTGCCACCGTGCGCAGAAGCGAGGAGGCCACCCGCTACGGTAACGAGCTGGGCAGAATGGTAGTCGCCCTGACTATGACCAAGGACGAAATCATGCGCGCCGGCGATTGGCTTACGAACGATAAGTTCTATGCCGATGCAGCCGAGGCGATAAGAAATAACGAGGAGCTCACCGACGAGGAGAAGCAGAAGAAGCTTAGCGAAATAAGCGTCTGGTATGAGAATTGGGAGCCCGTCGAGGAGACGAGAGTCGAGCCCATACTCAACATCAGACACAAGGAAGTCTTGGTCGAGATAAGCAATCCCGTTATCGAGGCTGTCGGCAAGGCGAAGCTCGTCGGCAACAAGATTTATTACGATAAGAACGAGACTCTCTATACCACGACGGAGATAGGCTATCTTGAGATAGGCAAGAATATAAAGGTAGCGCTCCTGCCCGGCGAAGTATCGCCCGAGCTCATTGACGGAAAGGGCGCGTGCCTCGCCGAGAATGCCTACAGCGGCAAAGATTTCGGCTATCCGTCGCTCAACAGCATGGTCAGCGACTATGTGGGCAGAGACGTTGAGCTCTATGTATTCGGCGAGGCAAACGATGCCTGCGGATACGTCGTGCCCGACAATGACTACTGCATGATCTTCTTTGACGGCTCCGACCTGCTCGGCGACCATTATCAGGAGACAATCTCCTTCGGCAGAACGGTTGCTTCGACCCTCGTCAAGGCTTATGCCGAGATGATGAAGGAGCTCAAGGCCGGCAAATAAAGCCCACGGCGCTTTCGGCGCAGAATAATAGAAAAAGGCTGCAATTCACGGCTCAGTCGCGGATTGCAGCTTTTGCTTTGTTTATATTTTTCTGCCTGCGCACGGCGCGGAGCATAAAAAGACCGCCCGACTGCTCGGACGGCCTTTGTGTTTTTTATTTCACTTCTTCTGCGGTGCGAAAGCCTTTGTCGACAAGGAGCTTGTTTATCCTGTCCTTCGGGTCGAGAAGCTTGCTGACCGAGGTGTCGTGGTTCAAGGTGTCGATAACATAGGAGATGTATTTCGACAGGTCAACCTCGACATACCACTCGCGCTGCTTGAGCTCGGGGGTTCTGTAGATGAGGTTCGTGGTGAACACTTTGCTGATAAGGCCGTTTTCATATGCCTTGTCAAACGACTCGAGTCCGTTGCAGAACAGACCGAAGCAGGTGCAGACGAAAATTCTTCTTGCCTTGAGCTCCTTGAGCTTTGTGGCAACTTCAATCATCGAATCTCCGGAGGAGATCATATCGTCGACTATAATGACATCCTTGCCCTCAACATTGTCGCCGAGGAACTCATGGGCGATTATCGGGTTTCTTCCGTCGATAACTACCGAGTAGTCGCGTCTTTTGTAGAACATACCGAGGTCAACGCCGAGGACGGTCGAATAATAGATGCAGCGGCTCATGCCGCCCTCATCGGGGGAAATTATCATCAGATGATCGTTGTCGATTTTGAGGTCGGTGACGTTTTTGACGAGCGCCTTTATCATCTGATATGCGGGCTGAATGTTTTCAAAGCCGTGATTCGGTATGGCGTTCTGAACTCTTGCGTCGTGTGCGTCGAAGGTGATGATGTTGTCCACTCCGAGATCGCTCAGCTCCTGGAGAGCCATGGCGCAGTCGAGCGACTCTCTGCTCGAGCGTCTGTGCTGCCTTCCTTCGTAGAGCATGGGCATGATAACGGTGATGCGTCTTGCCTTGCCGCCTATGGCGCTTATGGCGCGCTTGAGGTTTGCGTAGTGGTCGTCGGGGCTCATCATATTGTCCCTGCCGTACATCTTGTAGGTCATGCCGTAGTTGAACATATCGCAGACGATAAAGATATCGTAGCCGCGAACGGACTGCTGAATGTGGCATTTCGCTTCGCCCGAACCGAAGCGCGGGAATGCCGCTTTGACGAGATATGAGTCACGCTGATAGCCTGAGAATGCGATGGTCGTTTTGTGCTCGCTCTCGCGGATCTCACGCCAAGTTTTGAGGTAGGCGTCGATCTTTGCGGCCAGCTCCTCACAGCCGGGCAGTGCGATAAGCGCGAGCGGTCCTACAGGAATGGTTGTAAAATCCGGTGCAGTTAAAGCTTCTGACATAATAATTCCCTCCGCAGATTAAATTGTCTCCTGTCTTGCACCCGCAAGTCGGCGCCTGCCGTGGCGGCGACTCCTGTTGAGTGCGACATCCTTCATCTACATTATATAATAAAAAGCGCCCGTTTAGTAGCTAAAAATAACTTTTTTCGATGAAAATCTATCAGACAAGCAGGGGCGTTTTTTGTGCATTCTGACAATTGTGTTATTTACGAATTAGAAATGTGGACGTCGAGCTGGTTGAACGGGATATTTATCCCGTTTTCGTCAAATCCGAGCTTGACATCCTCCTGCATTTTGTAGTAGGCGGTCAGATAGTCGGAGGACGAGCACCACGCGATGAGCAGAAGATCCATGCTGCTTGCAGACTGCTGCTTGACTACGACATTGGGCTCGGGATTTTTGTATATGAGCTCGTTTTTGAGAGCCTGCGCCAAAAGCACCTGCTTTGCGAGGGCGATGTCGTCTGAATAGGAGACGGAGAAGGTCATATCGAGCCTGCGGCGTCCCTCGGCGTTGTAGTTGATAATATTGTTGCTTGTGATGTGCGAATTAGGGACAATGACGCGCTTGTTGTCGACGGTTATAAACACAGTATACATCAGCTTTATCTCGTGAACGCGGCCGCTTATGTTTTCGAGCTCAACGAAGTCGCCGCTTTTAAAAGGCTTGTTGACGAGTATCTGTATGCCGCTGGCAAATTGGGCGATACTGTTTTGCAGACCCATTCCGGCAGTCAGCCCCGCCGCGCCGAGGGCGGCTATGAAGGAGTTGAGATTGAAGCCGAGGGTAGAGAGAGCGGAGAGTATGACCGCAAATCTCAGCACCCAAACTACTATGCTGCGAAGAAACGAGTGAATGGACGCGTCAACGCCCTTTCGCTCAAGCCCCTTTATCAGCAGCTTGCCTATAAGGGCGCTGACCCAGAAGCCGAGCGCGATTATTATTGCCGCTCCGACGAATTTGGGCAGCGCGTCAACGAGCTTCGATATAAATGTTTCAAGGTCAAATGCCGAAAGTTTTTCAGTCATAGCTTTTTCCTCCGTTTTGAGTATGATTTATTATAACAAATGCGTCCGATGTTTACAACCTTTTGGACATTTGCGCCCGATTGTGCAACTTTGCGACAGCGGGCGGAAGTTGGGTATTTAAACGTGCGGCGGGCTGTGATAGAATTATTGTTTAGAATGGGGGAGTTGGGGATATAGATACAGGCGTTATAGATAAAAAAATATTTATTTATGCTTTGTGTTCATTTTTAAGTCATAATTTTGTGGTAAAATAATAGAAATTGCGGCGGAAAATATATCCGCCGACGAAAGGAGCGTGTTTCTATGGCGTCCGAGATGCTTTCAAAGGTGCTTGATGCCGAAAATTCGGACAGAGAGGCGCAGAAAGCGGCGCACGAGCAGGCGCAGATAACCGTCGATGCGGCGGTCGAAGCGGGCGAGGGCGCGGTCGCAAGGAAAAAGGCCGAGGCTGCAAAGAGAGCGGAGGAAATCATCGAAAGCGCACGCGAACAGGCGCGTGCAAACGAAGAGAAAGCCCGGAGGGCGGCCGAGGAGCGCAAGCGCGAAGTGCTTGCCGCGGCAGAAACGCACAGAGCCGATGCAATCAAAGCGGTCATGGAGACGGTTATCTGATGAAACGGCTCATAAATTACAGAAAAGTCAGGAGGTGTCAGGTTGGCAAAGCTTAAAATGAAGTGCATCGAGCTGATCGCTCCGCTTGAGCAGAGCAAGGAGATAATCGACTGCCTTCAGCGTATGGGTACTGTCGAACTGACCGACTGCGAAGAGAGCGAAGCTCTCTGCAAGCTGTCAACGGGCGTCACCGTTTCGACCTTCGAGCGGTACCTTGCGGCGGCGGAGAGCGCGCAGAAAACGCTCAACAAGTACGCCCCGCAGAAAAAGGGGCTTATACAGAGCCTCATGTCGTCGTTCGGCGGCAGAAAAGTGCTCGAGGTTTCGGAGTATCTTAAAAAAGCGGACGAGGCGGACGAGATTCTCCGCAAGTGCTATAAGATAAACTCGCTCGAGGCGGATATCCGCGAATATGCGGCGGACAATGTCCGCTGCCGCACCGCGATGGACGCGCTCGAACCGTGGCTGAAGCTCGATATCCCGATGAAATGCAAGGGCACGGAATCAACAGCGGTCTTTGTCGGCTCGTTCCCGGTGCAATATGACGCTCAGTCGCTTCTTGAGGCGATAGCCGGGGCCGCGCCGGAGACAAGCGAGGTCGACGCGCAGATAATCTCGGCATCGGCCGAGCGCACGTGTGCAGTCGTGATGTGCCACAGGGAGTGCGAAAAGGAAGTTTTCGAGGCGCTGAGAGTCCTAAACTTCGCTTATCCGTCCGACCCGACGAAGCACCCGCCGCGCGTGAGATACGAACGGCTCGAAAAACAGACGGAGCAGAACAAAAAGGATTCCGAGGCGGCGCAGGCAGAAATAGTGAAGCTTGCGGACTGCTGCGACGATATTGGCTTCGTCATTGATTATTTTGCAATCAAGAAAGAAAAATATGCGGCTCTCGAGCGCATAGCCATGACAAACCGCATTTTTGTCCTCACGGGATATATCCCGGAGAAGCGGGTATCGAAAGTGGTTGAGACGCTCGAAAAGAACTACACGGTGGCTATCGAGATAACCGAGCCGGACGCTCAGGCGGATGTGCCGGTGCTGCTCGAAAACAACGCTTTTGTCGCCCCCGTCGAGCCGATAACCGAAATGTATTCCATGCCCAACCGCGACGATGTGGACCCGAACCCCGTTATGGCGTTCTTCTACTATGTGTTCTTCGGCATCATGCTTTCGGACGCGGGCTACGGAGTGATAATGGTTATCGCCATGCTCATAGCCAAGGCAAAGCTAAAGCTTGAGCCCAAGATGAAAAAGACGGTCAATATGTTCCTCTATTGCGGAATCTCGACCGTGTTCTGGGGCACGATGTTCGGCAGCTGGTTCGGAGACGCGCCACAGGTCATAGCGCGCGAGTTCTTCGGCAAGGAGATAGGCTCGACGGCAGTCTGGTTCGAGCCGGTCAACGACCCGATGAAGCTGCTGCTCTATTCGTTCCTGTTCGGCATAATTCATCTGTTCGCGGGTCTCGCGGTCAGGTTCTATATGCTGTGGAAGGACGGCAAGAAGCTTGACGCATTCTGCGACGTCATTCCCGTCTATTTGCTTGTAGCGGGTATCGCACCCCTCGGCGCAGGCATAATAATCGATGTGCCGCAGACGCTTACAAATGTCGGCAAATATGTTGCCCTTGTCGGCGCGGTGCTGACTGTTTTGACAAGCGGACGAAGCTCGAAGAATATTATCGGCAAGCTCGGCGGCGGACTCTACGGACTCTATAACACGGCGTCCGGCTATCTCGGAGATATCCTCTCCTATTCGCGTCTGCTTGCGCTCGGACTTTCAACCGGCGTTATAGCTACCGTCATAAACCTGCTCGGCACAATGCCCGGCAACAAGATAGCAAAGCTCATACTGTTTATCGGAGTTTTCCTGCTCGGACATACGGCGAATATCGCAATAAACCTTATCGGAACCTATGTCCACACGAACAGACTCCAGTATGTTGAATTCTTCTCAAAATTTTATGAGGGCGGAGGACGCTCCTTCACCCCCTTAAAAGCAGATACAAAACATTTCAGATTCAAGGAGGAAATACAGTAATGTCTATTTTTTCAAGTCTCGGAACGTCAATAGCAGTTCTCGGCGCCGCTCTTGCGGCTATACTCTCCGGTATGGGCTCCGCAAAGGGAGTCGGCCTCGTCGGTCAGGCCGGAGCGGGCGTCATCACGGAGGATCCCTCGAAGTTCGGTAAGGTGCTTATCCTTCAGATTCTCCCCGGTACTCAGGGTCTTTACGGCTTCCTGACCGCGTTCCTTGCGCTCAACAGAATGGGCGTCATAGGCAGCGGCTTTGAGCCTCTCTCGATAGAAAAAGGTCTTATGATGTTTGCGGCTTGTATGCCCATAGCAATAGTCGGTTACTTCTCCGCGATAGCACAGGGCAAGACCGCAGCGGCAGGCGTCAGCATCATAGCCAAGAAGCCCGACCAGAACGGTAAGGCTATAACCATGGCGGCAATGGTCGAGACCTACGCCGTTATCGCCCTGCTTGTCTCGATCCTTTCCATCTTCAGCATCAGCGGACTCAATATCTGATCTGACGAAAAAAACGGCGTGTTTGCGCCGGCGAAAGGGATGAAATGATGAGCGGACTTGACAGAATAATTGAAAAAATAAACGCCGATTCTCTGGCAAGCTGCCGCGAGATAACGGATCAGGCGCAGAAAAGGGCGCAGGATATCGTCAGCGATGCGGATGAGCGCGCCGAGCAGGTCTATGCCGAGATTATAGCGGATGCCGAGAAAAAGGCGCAGTCGATAATGACGATGTCCGAGGCGAATGTCAGCGGCATTGCCCGCAGGGCGGAGCTCTCGGCAAAGGTTGAAGCGGTGGACGCGGCGATAGAGGCGGCGTATGACGCCATGTGCGATATGGGCGCGGACGAGTATTTCGCGGCGCTCGAAAAGCTCGCTGTCAGAAACGCCGGAAAGGGCGAAGGGGAGCTGCGACTCTCAAAGAGAGACCTTGACCGCGTGCCCTCGGGCTTTGCGGACAGGATAAATGCTGCGCTCACGGACGGCTCGGTTAAGCTATCCGGGCAGAGCGCGGATATCGACAACGGCTTTATCCTCGTCTACGGCGATATTGAGATAAACTGCACCTTCAGAGCGCTCGTAAACGAGCAGAAGGACATTGTCCGCGAGAAGGTCTGCGGCGTGATATTTTAAACGGCGGTGAGAAATATGCATGAAAATGAATATGCCTACGCCGTAGCGCGAGTCAGAGCCAACGAAGTGAATCTGCTCTCTCCCGCCGAAACGGAACAGCTTATAACGGCCGAGAGCTATGATGCGGCTCTGCGTCTGCTCGGCGACAAGGGCTGGCATACCGACGGCGTCGGCCACGACTACGCGCCGATGCTCGAGGAGCATATGAGCGAGGCATGGCAGCTGCTCGAGGAGAGCGCGCCGGATGCGTCGCTGCTCGATGCGCTTGTTATCAACAACGATTTCTTCAATCTCAAGGCGGCGCTAAAGGCGAAGTTTTCAGACCTCGACCCTGCCGACTACGTTGTAAGACCGAGCGTGTGGAACTCCGAGGAGATAATCGGATGTGTCGTGCAAAACGAGCTCGATTCCCTGCCCGAGTGCATGAGAGAATGTGCAAAGGCGGCGTATGACGCGATAGTCAAGCTCGAGAGCGGCAGGCTTGCGGATACCGTGATAGACACGGCGGCGCTGAAAACGAGAAAGCAGTTCGCCGAAAAGAGCGGGAGCGGGCTTCTGATGAAGGAGGTCGAGCTCTCATCTGCGGCCGCAAACATAAAGACTGCTCTGCGCTGCGCCTCAACGGGGAGAACGGCGGATTATATCAAAAACGCGCTCTGCCCGTGCGAGAGCTTCAGCTCGGATGAGCTGATTCAGGCGGCGTTTGAGGGCGTTGACGCGGTTGCCGAGCTGCTCGCAAATACCGAATTCGGTTCCCTTGCGGACAGCCTCAAGGAGGGTCTTACCGCTTTCGAAAAGAAGTGCGACGAGCTTTCGGCGCAGCAGATGACCGAAGCGAAATATACCGCCTTCGGCCCCGACCCGCTCGCGGCCTATTACAGCGCCGTAGAGACGGAGACTAAAAATGTCAGAGTTATATTATCTGCGAAGCTCAACGGCTTTTCCGCAGATACAATAAGAGTGAGAGTGAGGGAAGTCTATGCATAAGATAGCCGTTATGGGAGACAGAGACAGTATCTTCGGCTTTGCCTCTCTCGGAATGCACATCTTCCCCGTCGACGAACCGTCCGAGGCGGCGCCGATGCTCCACAAAATGGCGGAGAGCGGGTATGCGGTGATATTTATCACGGAGGCTTTGGCCTCCGGGCTCGAAAACGAGCTTGAGCGCTACCGCACAAGACCTCTGCCCGCGATAGTGCCCATTCCCGGAGTCAAGGGGAACACGGGCATGGGTATGAAGAATGTCAGCAGCTCCGTACAAAAGGCGGTCGGCTCGGACATTCTGGACAAATAATGACGCTCGACTGAAAGGCGTGATAACTGATATGACTACTGGAAAGATTTCAAAAATAGCCGGACCGCTCGTTGTTGCGACAGGTATGCGCGAGGCGAATATGTTCGACGTTGTGCGCGTCAGCGACAGCAAGCTTATCGGCGAAATAATAGAGATGCACGGCGACAGAGCCTCGATTCAGGTCTATGAAGAGACCTCGGGACTCGGCACGGGCGAACCCGTCGAGTCAACGGGCGAGCCGCTTAGCGTCGAGCTCGGCCCCGGACTTATCGAGGGCATTTTCGACGGCATTCAGCGCCCGCTCGAAAAGATACGCGAGCTTGTCGGCAACAGCCTTGTCAGAGGTATAGAGGTGCCCGCTCTCGACAGAGATAAAAAGTGGCATTTCGTGCCCAAGGTAAAGCCCGGAGACAAGGTCGTCGGCGGAGACATTCTCGGCACTGTGCAGGAGACCGAGATAGTCGAACACAGGATAATGGTGAAGCCCGGCGTTGTCGGCACGGTAAAGGCGATAGCCGAGGGCGATTACACAGTCACAGAGCAGATAGGCTCGATAGAGACCGCAAACGGCGATGAGCTGCCCGTAACGCTCATGCAGAAGTGGCCCGTGCGCCGCGGCAGACCGTTTGAAAAGAAGCTCGCGCCGAATGTTCCGCTCGTCACCGGTCAGCGCGTCGTCGATACGCTCTTCCCGATAGCCAAGGGCGGCGTCGCGGCGATTCCCGGCCCGTTCGGAAGCGGAAAGACCGTCACTCAGCATCAGCTTGCAAAATGGGCTGAGGCGGATATAGTCGTCTACATCGGCTGCGGCGAGCGCGGCAACGAGATGACCGACGTCTTAAACGAGTTCCCCGAGCTTATCGATCCGCATACGGGCAAGTCGCTCATGGAGCGCACCGTGCTTATCGCAAACACCTCGGATATGCCCGTCGCCGCGCGTGAAGCGTCGATATATACGGGAATCACGATAGCGGAATATTTCAGAGACATGGGCTATTCCGTCGCCCTCATGGCGGACTCGACCTCCCGTTGGGCAGAGGCTCTGCGCGAGATGTCCGGCAGACTTGAGGAAATGCCCGGCGAGGAGGGCTATCCCGCATATTTGGGCAGCCGACTTGCTCAGTTCTACGAGCGCGCGGGACGCGTTGTGTCCCTCGGCTCCGACGGACGCGAGGGCGCGCTCTCGGTCATAGGCGCGGTTTCGCCTCCCGGCGGTGATATTTCGGAGCCCGTCTCTCAGGCGACCTTGAGAATAGTCAAGGTTTTCTGGGGACTCGATTCCGCTCTCGCATATAAGCGACACTTCCCGGCGATAAACTGGCTGACGAGCTACTCGCTCTACGCCGACTCGCTCGGAAGCTGGTTCAATGATAATGTCTCCGAGGAGTGGACTTCGCTTCGCGCAAGGCTTATGGCTCTGCTCTCAGACGAAGCCTCGCTCGATGAGATAGTCAAGCTCGTCGGTATGGATGCTCTTTCCCCGACCGACAGACTCAAGATGGAGACAGCCCGCTCGATACGCGAGGACTTCCTGCATCAGCTCGCTTTCCACGAGGTTGACACATATTCGTCTCTTCGCAAGCAGTACCTTATGATGAAGCTTGTCCTGCGCTTCTATGACGGCTCTCTCGACGCTCTCAAAAAGGGCGCGAATATAGAGAAGCTTGTCTCGATACCCTCGAGAGAGAGCATCGGACGCTTCAAATATGTCCATGAAAATGACATTGAGGACACATATAAAACAGTCTGTGCGGCGATAGATTCCGAGATAAAAGCCGCTGTTGACGCAAGGGAGGATTACTGATGCCTAAAGAATACAGAACTATTCAGGAGGTTTCGGGACCTCTTATGCTCGTGCGTGAGGTCGAGGGAGTTAAGTATAACGAGCTCGGCGAAATAGAGCTTGCAAACGGCGAGACCCGCCGCTGCCGCGTGCTTGAAATAGACGGCACGAACGCACTTGTTCAGCTGTTTGAAAATTCCGCCGGAATCAACCTCGCCAACAGCAAGGTGCGCTTCTCCGGCAGGCAGATGGAGCTCGGCGTTTCGCCCGATATGCTCGGCCGCGTCTTTGACGGACTCGGCAGACCCATAGACGGCGGCCCCGAGATAATCCCCGAGAAGAGAATGGATGTCAACGGCCTGCCGATGAATCCGGCCGCCAGAAGCTATCCGCAGGAGTTCATACAGACCGGTATCTCCGCCATTGACGGACTTAATACCCTCGTCAGAGGTCAGAAGCTGCCGATATTCTCGGCCTCCGGTCTGCCCCATGCAAACCTCGCGGCTCAGATAGCGCGTCAGGCAAAGGTGCTCGGCGATAACGAACAGTTCGCCGTTGTCTTTGCGGCTATGGGTATAACTTTCGAGGAGTCGAACTACTTCGTCGAGAGCTTCAGAAGCACCGGCGCGCTCGACAGAACCGTTATGTTCTCGAACCTCGCAAACGACCCCGCCATCGAGCGTATCGCAACGCCCAAGATGGCTTTGACCGCCGCGGAATATCTCGCGTTTGACCGCGGGATGCACGTCCTTGTTATATTGACCGATATCACGAACTACGCGGACGCTCTGCGTGAAGTCTCGGCGGCGCGAAAGGAAGTTCCCGGCCGCCGCGGATATCCCGGCTATATGTACACCGACCTCGCGTCTATATATGAGCGCGCAGGCAGACAGAAGGGCAAGTCCGGCAGCATAACGATGATTCCTATTCTCACCATGCCCGAGGATGATAAGACCCATCCCATTCCCGACCTCACGGGCTACATCACCGAGGGTCAGATAATACTCAGCCGTGAGCTTTACAGAAAGAGCATCAATCCGCCTATCGACGTTCTGCCGTCCCTGTCCCGACTTAAAGATAAGGGTATCGGCGAGGGCAAGACGAGAGCCGACCACTCGAACACGATGAACCAGCTGTTCTCCGCGTATGCGCGCGGTAAGGACGCAAAGGAACTCATGGTTGTTCTGGGCGAGGACGCGCTGACGGATATGGATAAGCTCTACGCAAAGTTTGCGGACGAATTCGAGAAAGAATATGTCTCGCAGGGCTTTGACACTGACCGCAGCATCGAGGACACGCTCAACATCGGTTGGAAGCTCCTCTCGATACTTCCGCGCAGCGAGCTCAAGCGTGTCAGTGACGAGTTCCTCGATAAGTATTACGGCAAGTTCTGAATCCATATGGGAAGAAGTGATAGACTATGGCGGTAATGAACGTGAACCCCACGCGAATGGAGCTTACAAACCTCAAGCGCAAGCTTTCCACGGCGCGCAGGGGACATAAGCTGCTCAAAGACAAGCGCGATGAGCTCATGCGCCGCTTCCTCGATCTCGTAAAAGAGAATAAGGCTCTTCGCATCCGTGTGGAAGAGGGGATAAAGCAGGCGAACGTCAACATGGAGATAGCCAGAAGCGCCATGAACGACAAGAGCCTGAGTGTCGCCATGATGCTCCCCACGCAGGAGATGAGCCTCGAGAGCTCGGAGAAAAACGTGATGAGCGTTATGATTCCGGTTTTCGATGTTCAGTACAAGACTGCCGACAGGAACGACATCTATTCCTACGGAACGGCGTTCACCTCGGCGGAGCTTGACAATGCGGTCAGCGCGCTTTCGGAGATAATGCCCGATATGCTGAGACTTGCGGAGATCGAGAAGTCGTGCCAGCTGCTCGCGGGCGAGATAGAAAAAACGCGCCGCAGGGTCAATGCCCTTGAGCACGTTATGATTCCTCAGTATGAGGAGACGATAAAGTATATCTCGATGAAGCTCGACGAGAACGAGCGCAGCACAACAACGCGCTTGATGAAGGTCAAGGATATGATTCTAAAGGAAGCGATACTGGAGCAGCGTGCCGCCGATGCAGAGGTCCTGCGGGAAAGCGGGCAGCCATCCTAAAATGAATATGAAAAAAGACCTCCGGAGCTGATTGCTTCGGAGGCCTTTTACTGTGACGGATCTATTATGCGGTCTGTTTTTTTGCCTTGGCGGTGCTGTGTGCCACAAGACCGATGACAAGACCGACGGCGGCGGGGCAGATCCAGCCGAGACCGAGGCCCGCAAGGGGCAGAACGCTGCCGATCGCTTCGATGATGCCATCGAGGTGGCAGGCGGCACGCAGAGCGGCGGGCAGGGTGCGCAGCAGGTCATAAAGGGCGGAGATCAGCGTAAGGCTGATGACCCAGTTATAGACCTTCTTATCGTGGGAGAAGAACTTGCCGAACAGCGCCAGCAGGATAAGCACGATGGCCAGCGGGTAGAGGAACATCAGCACCGGAACGGCATAATCGATGATGGCGGAAAGACCGAAATTGGCGAAAATGAGGGAAACCAGCGTGAAGATGACCGCCCAGACCCGGTAAGCGGGACCCTTGGGGAACAGGCCGGTAAAGGTCTCGGAGCAGCTGGTGATAAGGCCGACGGCGGTCTTGAGGCAGGCAAGCGTTACGGTGACGGCGAGGATCAGCAGACCGATCCGGCCGAGGAAGGTTTGAGAGATCTGCGCCAGCGCTACACCGCCGTTTTCGGCTGCGGGCAGTACGCCGCGGCTCTTGGCGCTCATGGCGGTGACGGCAACATAGATAAGCCCCATGAACAGGCAGCTGAAGATACCGGCCTTGGCGGTATTGCGTGCTACGGCGCCGGGCTCATCAACGCCCAGTTCCCGGATGACCTGTACCACGATGATGCCGAAGGCAAGGCTTGCAAGGGCGTCCATGGTGTTGTAGCCCTCCAAAAAGCCGGTGAGGAAGGGCTGTTGGATGTAGCCGCCCATAGGCTCCACACTGGAAATGGGAACGGCGGCGGGGGAGACCAGCGTTACCACGACAAGGATGCCGAGGAACAGCAGGAAGAAGGGATTGAGGATCTTGCCGACCCATGTGAGGATCTTGCCGGGGCGCAGAGAAAACAGCAGCGCCGCAATAAAGAACGCCAGCGTGAACAGCAGGAGATACAGCTTCATATTGCCGTTCTGGGGAAGGATCTGTTCCAGCCCGACGGTGAAGGAAACGGTAGCGCAGCGGGGAATAGCAAAGAATGGACCAATGGTGAGGTACAGCGCACAGGTAAAGAAATAGGCATAGGGACGGTTTACCTTGCTGCTGAGGGAAAACAGACCATCACTGCGGGAAAGCCCCAGAGCTGCAACACCCAATAGCGGCAGTCCAACACCGGTAATCAGCAGTCCCAGAATGGCGCTCCACATATTGCGGCCGGCAAGCTGACCCACTGCAGTGGGGAAGATGAGGTTACCTGCGCCGAAGAACAAGCCAAACAGCATGCTGGCAACATAGATGTACTCTTTTACGGTCAGTTTCTTTTTCATGGTGTCGTCACGAATCCTTTCCAATGTGTATTATTCTGCTTAATAATCGCGGGGAGTAATCTCTTCTTCCAGCTTGCGATAATCAAATTTAGCGGCCAGTGTCAAGGGCATTTCGGGGATGATCTTGTACCCCACAGGCTGGACATATTCGGGCAGCTCCTCAATGCAGAGCTGGCGCAGCTCCTTGATGATCTGCTTGCGCTTGGCGGCGGGAACCGCAGGGTCAAGCACCAGATAGACAAAAGGCAGGCGGCCCTGCACATGATCCTTGTCAACGCAGCCCACCACAGAGCACTGATGCACGGCGGGATGCTGGCTGACCACATTTTCGATCATGGAGGGGAACACCTTGAAGCCATCGTGACGGATGATGAGCCGCTTGATCCGGCTGTCCAGATAGACAAAGCCGTCCTCGTCCAGATAGCCGATATCACCGGTATGCACCCAGACCCGGCCATCTGCATGGGTGCGCAGGATGGCGGCGGTCTCGGCAGGCTTGTTGTAGTAGCCCTTCATAACGCCGTTTCGTCATCGGAAAGGGTGCGGTTCGCC
>OGXM01000568.1_pt1 | contig 23985 bp, 23 predicted proteins | sample 1576271 | NCBI WGS metagenome assembly OGXM01 (sample SAMEA3541579, study PRJEB24748) | human gut metagenome | biome: human gut; feature: human-associated habitat; material: faeces | place: China | collected 2012 | reverse complement strand
GTCTTATTCGTTACAGGGGGACACTCTTGGTGACAGAAGGAACGTCCCCGATTTCCCCGATTTCCGGTCAATTTCATCTAAAGTGTCCATTAGCGGATCCGGCATATTGAATCCTTATTTTTCTTGTGATAACTTTTCCCACAGCGTATCAGAACATCAGGAGGAGTAAATTATGCCAAGAAAATATTATCCATTAACACCTTCACAAAAGATACATTTCAAACCAATTATTGAATTTGGCACTCAGCAAGTCGCAAATATAAGCATTTGTATGACTCTGCAGGCGCCGCTAGATTTCGGTTTGCTGAAAAAATGCATACAGCTGGAGTACGAAAGATACGAATGCCTGCGAATCCGTTTTACAAAAGTTGACCAAAATGGAGAGGTACGGCAATATGTTGTTTCTCACGATGACAGAGATATTGATTACGAAAACCTTTCATGGCTTTCCGGTGATGACGCTTATCACCGCATGGAAGAATGGTCCAGAATTCCGTTTGACGGGGACAATGTTCCAATGAATGTGATAAAAATGATCTCGCTTCCGGGTGGCTACAATGGGCTGTACATCAAAATCGATCACAGACTCATGGATTCATGTGGAGCTATCGTCATGGTGAATGACATCATGGAACTGTACTGTCATTACAAATTTGGCACGCCTTATCCCGAGGACATGGCAAGTTTCACTGACATGGTCGAACGTGATCTTAAAAAAAGCACAGACGAAAAACGTGTCTCAAAAGACCGCATGTACTGGCAAAATGTGCTGGAGGAAAATGGAGAACCTATTTACTCCGATATACAGGGACAACGGATACTTCAGGAAAGCAGACGCCTTCACAATGACAAGTCACTCCGCGCTGCAGATCAGGAGATCAACGACCTGTCTGTCGCTACAAAGAACTATCACCTGGATGCTGAGCCAACTCAGAATCTTCTGGATTTTTGTATGAACAATCACATATCCATGACCAACCTCATTCTCATGGGAATACGAACTTATCTCTCCAAGGCAAATGGCGGACAGACTGACATCTCCATAAGGAATTATGTTTCAAGACGTTCCACCCATGCTGAGTGGGTATCAGGTGGCTCTCGCGCAATGGCATACCCTTGCAGAACCATCATTGATCCGGACACAGAGTTTCTAGATGCAGTTTTCATGATTCAGGATGTTCAGAATCATGTATACCGACACTGCAATTATGACCCGGAACTTTTGTCTGACCAGATGAAAGAAATGTTCCACACTCCTCCACACACTACTTATGAGAGCGTGGGGCTTACTTACCAGCCTCTTCCTATCAGGCTTAAAAATCCGCATCTCGAAAACATTTCCGTAAGGAGCATGTGGATTCCAAATGGTACATCAAAACAAAAGATCTATCTCACCGTCATGCACAGTGCAAATGATCTGGGTTTGAATTTCTATTTCAGATACCAGACCGCAAGTCTCTCCGAACAGGACATTGAACTGTTCTACTACTACCTTATGAAGATAATCTTCAAAGGCATTGCCGAGCCAGAAATGACTGTGGGCGAAATCATCGAATGCATCTAACTATTTTTTTGGGGACGGAGGTTCCTGTCCCCCCTTCGTGGGGACGGAGGTGCCTGACCCCATTTGATTAATTCAAGAAGGAGATTTTTAATATGAATAACAATATAACATTTTTAAACATTGTTGCCGAATACTGCAATACACCAGCTGATGAGATCACTAATGATATGCGGTTCATAGAGGATTTAGGCTTTAGCTCCCTTGATTTCATGACTTTTCTCGGCGACCTTGAAGATACATTTGACGTGGAAATCGATGAAGATGAAATCATCAATATTCACACTATAGAAGACGCCATCAAGTACCTTGACAACCTGACAAGCTCTTCTGCATCGGTTTAACATTAAAAATCTGGGACGACGGAGTATGTCCCATTTTGCCTCACATAAAAGAAATGGAGATATGATATATGGAAGAAAATATTCTGGAAATTGTTGAAAAAAGCTGTCGGATACATAGAGATGTAATAGCTGTTAAATATCTGTCTCACAGAGAGATTGTCGAAAAGAGCTACGGAGATCTGTGGGATGACATTCGCAAAACTGCTGTCATTTTGCGAAATAATGGACTCTGCGGAACACATATTGCACTGGTGGGAAGCAGCTCTTATGAATGGATCTGCGCCTACATGGCTATACTTTTCACGGGAAATACTGCTGTACCGCTGGATGCAAACCTGTCTGCTCCGGAATTACATGAACTTCTGAATCGGTCAGGATCAATTGCATTATTCTGCGGAGCATCTAGAAAGGATGTGATAACAGAACTGACAGACGATTGTCCCGAAATGAATATTGTATTCACCATGGAAAAGAAAGTCGATATAGAGCATCTGGAGGGTGCAGATTCAAATCCACAATTAGCAATTTTGTCATTTGAACAGCTCCGCAGCGAAATCACCATACCGGATGACTTTGCATTTGCCGATCAGGATAAGGATAAAATGTGTACGCTTATGTATACCTCTGGAACAACAGGTAAAAGCAAAGGCGTCATGCTGTCTCAATTCAATCTCGCACAAAATGTTGAAAATGTATATGTAAATCTGGAACCTGGTGTAACTATTCTGAGCGTTCTGCCTATACATCACGCCTTCTGCCTGACAATGGAATGGATGAAGGGCATTTCACTGGGCGCCACTATCTGCATCAATGACTCGTTGCTCCACATGCTGAAAAACATGAAACGGTTCCAGCCTGTTGGCATGCTGATGGTTCCTCTCATGGTAGAAACCATCTACAAAAAACTCAAAGACGTCAACCCTCTCCTTCCTAAAAAGCTGGTTGCAAAGGAAGCATTTGGCGGTAAACTGGAATATATATTCTGCGGAGGGGCATATCTGGATCCTATGTATGTTACCGAATTCAAAAAATACGGAATAGACATACTCCAGGGATACGGCATGACTGAATGCGCCCCTGTAATTTGCTCCAACAATCACAGATACAACAGACCCGGATCCGTTGGCAAACTCCTGGACAACTGTGCTGTTCGTTTTGTCGATGAGGAAATTCAGGTAAAAGGCACAAGCGTCATGTCCGGATACTACGACATGCCAGACGAAACCGCAGAAGCTTTTCAAGACGGCTGGCTCTGCACCGGAGATCTTGGTTATCTCGACTCCGATGGTTTCATGTATATAACCGGAAGGAAAAAGAACCTCATCATTCTGGCAAATGGCGAAAACATTTCCCCTGAGGAACTAGAAGGAAAGCTTTCTATAGAGCCCCTTATTTCAGAAATAGTCATTACCGGCGACGGCAACCATCTCACTGCTCACATATATCCAGATCAGGATTTTGTAGATAAGAAACATATGGATGCTGCCAAGACATCTGAAAAATTGCAAAAAATCATTGATACCTTCAACAAAAACCAGCCAACATACAAAAGGATCTCTGCACTGGATATAAGAAAAGAGCCGTTTGAAAAGAGTTCGACTAAAAAGATAAAAAGAAATCTCGTATAACAATAGACTCACACGCATTATTGTTGTAACATTGCTGTATTAGATAGTGACAAAACTGCAGCACCAAGCCAGGCAGCAGATAAAGGAGACAGCCATGATCAACTCAACCGATCCCCGATATGATAGAACTGAAAGTGACCTTCTAGATGCATTCAAGATACTTGCAGGTCAAAAGGCTCTGAACAAAATAAGCGTGTCCGAGATAACCAAACTCACAGGTGTGACCAGAAGCACATTTTACAACCACTACGAAGACATGCCTGCTTTCATCAATTCCATGGAAGACCGCATCGTCGATGAAATATTTCAGATCATGAATAGCTTCAAACCAGAAGGCAATCTTGAGATCTGCCACCAGTTCTTCAGGTCTCTATGCGAATACATGAAAGCAAATAAATTTCTCATGATCATCATTGCCACACCTGAGGCTTATGATTTCGTGGAAAAGGCACTGACAATGTTCCATAGATACGTGCGATTAATTCTGGAAAAATCCAGCAAGACCGGCCTGGCCCAGGAGAAATACTCATACGCCGTAGCATACGCAATAGGCGGCGTGGTTGGTATCCTGCACAAGTTTGCGGTGGATAACTGTCAGGAAAGCAGCGACAAGGTGTCTGCTTTCCTGACAGAAGCGTTTCTGGATGGTATGAGACCGTATTTTGGGGTGTAGGTCTCCCATCATGGGGATCTCTCCAATATTACTCACATAATACAAGCACTACACAATTAAATGGCTAAAAATTTCCTTATATCCATTGCCAATGAAATGAATGTCTTTATAATAAATGTTAGGGCACATACGTTCTTCTAATCTTCAACCTCTCCCATGATTATTTTTTCAATATTTTTCACAATATATTCCTGAGCATTTTTACCATATATCGTAACTATATAATCAATATCACGCATGTTTTTTCGCATTTCATATCGAATCCCTAATCGTTCACCTTTTTCAGTAGGAACATTAAACGCCCTGCCAAATTGTTCAAATAACCTTTCTTCTATATATCCATTTAATTTTAACCAATCCTGAATATTTTTATATTTAATCTTTTGGAATCTGTTTTCATCAATCCCCATATTTATTTGTTCAACCAATCTAGTTATCGGCTTATCTTCCTGATATACAAATGATTCTAGTGCCTCAACTGGGAATTCTGCTTTTTTTGATTTTCTTGTTTTTCTACCAATAACTCCATCGTTACGTTTTACTTCTTCCAATACCTCTTTTACAAAATACATGCACCTAATAACATTCGGATTATTTAATACCGAATCTTCTCCTGCTGGCATGTTATTTACCGGATTATTTCCGTCAGCTATTCTTTGCAAATATAATATTGCTATATCTAATTTCTTTGCATCTATGTCCATAATATAACCTCTTCTTCAAGATATTTTTTTAACTTTTTAAGCTTTCCCTCTGTTAAGCTATCTCTATAGTGCAACCCCTCATAAGTTGAATGAAGCACAGGATATTTTCCTTTGGTTTTAAGAATATAATGTTCTGCGATCATCCATTCAATAATACTTTGTATTATCTCTAATGGCATATCCTTAAGCGCACCAAATTCAGGGATTTTATTAAGGCCATTATCCAAAATCCTTTTACTGTCACTACCATGAAGGATTTCAGCAAGCATCGTTACACCATAAAAACGAACATGACTCATATTTTGCAATCCACAAACTATAGTATAAAACACCTGTCCCAGCTCCCACTTATCATATATGACAGGTTTGAGTTTAGCCTTGATTATTTCAACATAATCATCTGTTGAAGCAATATTTATGTAAAAATTATTGCCTATATTTGCATTTGCCGAGTGTTGTTGATCATTAACTGCATTTTCTGCTTTTTTCTGAGAGGGTACAACTACCGGGGCTTCTGATTCCATTTTATATCCCATAAGTTCATAATAGTTTTTCTTAGGGACCATATTGTTACAGCCAGTGCCATCTTTTTTATAATTCGTACATCCAAGGAAAAATCCATCGTACTTTCCAGCCTTGACAATCAGATAGCCATCTCTGCACTTATCACACTTTTGTATTGCCAGCTTACCAGCCCGGTAATCATTGGTCATAAATCCGCATATTTCCGGCTCGTTAGTACAAATATAAAGTCTTAGCCCATATGCTTTTTTATACTTTAACTGCATTGGATAGCCGCATATCGGGCACACTTTTTTTGCAAAATTCTGTACCACGTCTTCATTCCAATTGCCATGAAGGACCACACTCTTATAATCCTGTTTTAGTTCAAGTAAAAACTCCGAAGGATTTTGCTCTGGAGCAACAAAGAACACTCTATTTTTTGTCCTTGTCATAGCTACATAGAAAAGCCGCCTTTCCTCTGCATAGTCAATAGAACTGTCACCCTTTATTACAAAACCCAATACCGGATCATCTTCTATTTTAGATGGGAAACCATATGTTTCATTCTTTCCATTAACTATGATCACATCATCAAAACCGAGTCCCTTAGAAGAATGTGCTGTCATAAATGTGATGTCAAGCTTCGGGTATCTAACACTCTTGATCTTGTTACCACGATTTATGTATTCGAAAAGACCTGATTTTTCAAGATGATCACCATCAAATGCATATCTTCCCAATAGGAGAATTGTTCCCGGCACTTTTTTCTCTTGTTTTTTATATTCCAACAACTGGGTAAGTGCTACTTCAACAGCGTGTGCAACTGCATAATTTACCCCACTTCGTCTGTTACCATTTGGTCCTTTAGAAGTGCTGTCATATGTATAGATGATAACCGGATCCGTTATTCTTTTCTCCGATAAAAGTCTTTTTTCTATTTGTGCAGAGTTCTTTTGAATAAAATTACCTGCAATATCAATCACATCCTGCGAATTGCGATATGTTCTTACTATTTTTAACATCTTCGCATATCCCATTTTTTCAGCAAACTTTGTAAATAAAGTAATATCCGATCCGCTGAATGCATAAATAGACTGCCAATCATCACCAACTGCTATAATTTTTGCATCTGTCACTTCAGAAAGAGCTTTTGTCAGATCAAATCTTTGTCTGGAAATATCCTGGTATTCATCAACTATGACGTACTTAAAATCAAGCTTTTTCTTCATTTCCTTGACTTCACGGAGCAGTCTTGCTGACTCATTGATCATGTCTTCAAAATCTACCGCATTGTTTTCCTTAAGCCATCTGTCATACTCCAAATAACAGTCATGGCAAATATCAAGAAACAATCTGCTTCTCACATTCTGAGTGGAGTGATACATCCTGTTAAAGTCATCAGCATTGTATCCATTTACTTTGAAATTAGATATGAATCTACATATTAAATTGACAAGTTTTCTGGTATAACGATTTTCTTCTCCTGCAACAAGCATCTCCATAACTTCTTTATTGGATCTTGGCTTTAGCTCAAAACCTTTTTTCTCCAATTCTTCTTTCAAATGTGAGATCAATGTTCTTCTATCGTTATATGCTGAAAATGTGTAAATGAGCGATGTTCCATGCTTTTTATGCAACAATATTTTATCGTTTACAGCCTTTTTATATCTCTCTATTTCATATTTGCTATATCTATCGTTTTCACCATTTTCTGTTATACCAAAATGTTCTATGTAAGTCATTTTATTTCCCTGATATATAACAAAATCCGGAGTATAAGGCTTGCGTGAAAACTCTATTTGATACTGATATGGTGGTTCATATTCATAATCCAGGTTATTAAGATACAAGAAATTAGCTATCTCAACTTCCTGATGAGAACGTAATATTTCATTCTGAATCGTCACAGATTTTTTCGTTCTTGCATCAATAACCTCTCTTTTAAAATCTTCCAGATCACTACGCATAGTAGAGTAGTTTGCTTTTGCTATATTATTAAAGAAACCATTCAGGTCGTCACCTTCATAGGGAGCATCAAAATAAGATGCAAAAAACATTATAAGCTTGTTCACCACACTCTCATTCTGCATGATTGATCCTCTAAAATAATCCCTGATAACAAAATATAATTTAGAGCTATCTACAATATTTAGTTTTTCATCCGGGGAATTCTTGTGAATGATCGCATTTCCAGTTGAATGAAATGTTGCAATTGGACATGGTACTCCCAAAGCATCTTGAATTTTTTCCTTAAGCTCATTTACCGCCTTATTGGTAAAAGAAACAACAAGTATCTGTGATGGATCAATCCCTTTCTTATCCACAAGATACTTGACTTTAGCAGCTACCGTAGTTGTTTTTCCTGCCCCGGCACCTGCAATTACCAGACAATAATCCTCATCTGTTAAAATCACCTTTCTCTGGTCTTCATCAAGAACCACTTCAGGATCAACAGATTTAAGAATATTATCCAAATAATCCTTTTCCTCCTGCATAGCCCATGAAATATATTCTTCATTATGCTTATCAAAAGTATCATCTATATTGTTATAAATATGAATCGCCTTGCTGATATCATCGGCATCAACGTCATTCACACTACAGAAATTATAAAGCATGCCACTCTGAGCAAGAACATCGAAAAAATTAATAGTCTCATTGTATTGCTTTATAAGAGGCAAATAGTCACTCTTTGCAATATATCTCTTTTCAGCAAGCATTTTATCAATACACGCATAAAACTGCATTATCTTAACACAGTTCTCGTTACGGCTTCTATCAATACTCGGAACAGAACTTGTTTTCTCAGTATTCACTTTTACCCTTTTACGTCCAAGTATCCTATCTAACAATCCCATTAATTGATTTCCTCGTTTTTATCAGACAAAGCCTAAGCCTCTTTCTCATCTTTCTCACTATACTTCCAGTTACCAAATCCGCAATTCATCGCAGAATTATATACTGGCTTAATAATCGATTTCAATTCTCCTGCAAACTCAATAGGAGTCAGTCCTTCTCGATATAATCGATAACGAATATCATCACTATTTATATGATATTTGACACATTTATCAAATTCCTCATGCACCTTGTCATACTTCCAGATAAGTTTATATGATTTTTCATATTCCTGCTTTACAAGTTCTTTGAAATAATCCCAATCTGGCAATTTGTTACTCTTTGCGCTATTGATTTCCTTTGTTGTCGGAATCAGATTCCACATTTCATCATGCGCTACATATGCCCATGGTACAAAGTGATCGATTGAAATATTATCTTCCGTTAAACTCTTTCCTCCATATATTTCATCTACTGGTTCAAGTGTCAATATTAATTTCCAGTATTTTTTCACCCTTTCAAGTTCTCTCTTCTGTGGTGGCTTTATTTTGTCCACTATTCCTGGAACGTTTGGGTTTCGCCGCTGAAGATACTGAATCATTTTATATTCAAGCCAACCGCGGATAATTTCCTGGTTCTTCTGAATATAATTAGCCCAATCTTCCTGAACCCTTATTACTGTGGTCAGACCTTTTAATTCAGAGAAATAATAGATTAACCGTTTTTCCTGATTTATTCTTGAAATCAACTCATTTTCTCCAACATTCCAGTCATTACCATTCATATTACGCATAAACGGTGATTGCAAACGGTATGGTACATTATACGTCAACGTCCTTTTTTTACTGATTATCTCCTTGTCATCAGTGTTCCTTAGAAAATCAATGATTGCTGATTTCTCCTCTTTAGACTTTAACTCCGGATTCTTCATCTTGATCAAATACACAAGATTTTCAAGAGTATCCTTTGGTCCGAGATTCAGGTTATACTCTATAACCATATACCACGCATCCGCTATCATCTCATCTACTAACTCTTCATATGTAAGTTCGCACTTTCCCTCAATAACCTTTGCAACAATTGCCTTAAACCAGAAGAACTTGTAGCACTCACTTGTATTGTCAAACAACCGTCCAAGATATTCTATATTCAGTTCTTCGGAATATGGTAGTTTCATCTGATTCCTCCGTTTTTCATATTACTGGATATTTACATTAATAGAAGTATCCAATATATCGTCATCAATGGATATTAACAGACTCATAATAGATATTTTTGGATATTTGTATCCAGTAAATATCCATTAGTATCCAGTAAATAGACGATTGAATCTAGTTACTCATTTCTTGTTTACTTGTCATCATTAAATATATATTTTGTACCAGGCCCACTTCCTATTCTTTTCAAATTATTATTTTGAATCATCCTATCTAGTAATCTGCGTGCACCTGCGCGTGTTTTATATTCACACAATACCATCGCTTTCATCATTAGAATTATCCATACATCTTCCCCTCATATTATGTCGTTTTTCATTCATTAGCCTCATTGGTTATTATATCATATCAACTAATAAAAATGAATTATGGAACAAGTGACAAGCAGAAAAAACACAGCACCATATAGATAACTACCCCTCATCTACATAGTGCTGTGTTCTGATTTTATATTTAATATCTTTCCCGACTAACGCCGTTTAAAAAAACTCAATCTGCATTTTGAAAAACCACCAATTAATCGCCACAAAGTCATTAAATTACAGAAAATCACATCATTTTACATACATTTATGATTTTATTGATATGTAACGCATTCGGCTTAAAACCTCAGTTTTTATGCGGTCTCAGCTGCTGTTAATCCCACTTATACGGTGTGAGCTAATAAACATAGTAGTTCCATAAACCGGAGCTTTAATCTTTGTTAAAAATGGCTATTTTACTGGGGGGCCGGTTGCCTTGACCCCACACAGTGTCATGCTGACCCCTTCTTGACCCCAAAGTCAAGTACATTGCTATTTTTCATATTACTGTATTCTTCTTCAGCGAAAACGTCTGACAGTTCTTCAAATTTTCCCATAGTATCATCAAGTTTTCCCATCTCTGACTCACTATGCTCTTTAAGTACCGATGTATAAAGATCCATCGTCATCTGAAGTGTTGCGTGTCCCAGATAAGACTGTACCGTTTTAGGTGCAATATCAGATTCAAAACACCTTGTTGCAAATGTATGTCTGAAACAATGGAACGAGAAAGATTCCATCTCCTCAATAAATTCCTTGCATAAATTTATCTCATTTACAATCTTCTTAATGGCATCACACATTATCTGAGGATTAAGCGGTGTATTGTATTTTGTGGTAAATATCAGGTCACTAAACTGTTCCTCAACCTTCTTATGATAGATATGCCCAACATATTATGGCTTTATAAAACAAAGAGCTGCGCTTCTTTAATGAAACGCAGCTCTTATGCTTATATTTTTATTATAAAGACGAAATGCACTGTGAATATGCCCCAATATTTAGTCAACAACACATTCCACAACAGCACAAGGCGGAATATTCAGCTTTAAAACATTATCCTTGATGACTGCCGTATGCTCGGTAATGCTCACCCTGTCGGGACAGTCGAAGTCATTATAGCTGTGCGCCTCGTTTGTAAGTATCCTGCACGAAACCGATGATGCTTTAAATCCGAAAATGCTGCATTCAACAGCAGCCTCTTCCGTAAGCGAACAGTTTGCGGCGGTAACGGTCATACTCTTTTCGTTCACCGATGCGGAAACCGAGATCATCGGAGCATTTTTGCCTTCCGACATATTTTCGTTCTGCGTATAGCAGTAAACTGCCTCGTTGTTTTGGTGTGTTTTAAAAAGGTCGAAAACGTGATATGTAGGCGTTTTTATCATCTTATCGTCCTCTGTAAGAATGACCGATTGGAGAACATTCACCGCCTGTGCAAGGTTTGCCATTACAACACGGTCGCTGTGTCTGTTAAAAACATTCAGCTCTATTGCAGCAACGATAGCATCACGCATAGTATTCTGCTGATATAAAAATCCCGGGTTCGTACCCTCTTCTACCTTATGCCAACAGCCCCACTCGCCTATTACAAGTCCTATTTTCTTTTCGGGATCATAGCGATTCATTATCTCCGAATGTCTTGTGATAAGCTCATCGGAAAAGTTCGCTGCAGCGATAGTTTTATAATAAAGCTCATCGTCAAAATCGGTGGCTGATTCCATTTCGGGCCATACGGGCATCGTATAATAATGCAGGTCGATAGCATCAACATTATTGCTGTCAAGATTTTTCATCATAACTTCTGTCCAGTTATAGTCGGCAGAGCTTGGACCGCAGGCTATTCTGTAAAGTCTGTTTCCCGAATAATTGCGGCAGAACGTCTGATACCTTTTATAAACGTCGGCGTAATATTCGGGACGCATATTTCCTCCGCAGCCCCAGTTTTCATTGCCGACACCGAGGTATTCGAGTTTCCACGGCTCGGCTCTGCCGTTCTTCTTTCTCTGCTCTGTGAGAGGCGATTCCACATCTGAGGTCATATATTCTATCCATTCGGACATTTCACGAACACTGCCACTGCCAACATTGCCGTTTATATAAGGCTTGCAGCCAACAAGCTCACAGAAGCGCATAAATTCGTGTGTACCGAAAGAATTATCCTCCGTAACTCCGCCCCAGTTCGTGTTCACGATCTTTCGGCGCAAGGCTTTTTCACCGATACCGTCCTGCCAGTGATATTCTTCCGCAAAGCAGCCGCCGGGCCAGCGGAAAACGGGAGCTTTTATATTTCTGAACGCCTCGATGATATCATTCCTTATTCCGTCAGTATTCGGAATAGGTGAATTTTCACCCACATATATACCGTTGTAGATACATCTTCCGAGATGCTCGGAAAAATGTCCGTATATCTCGGGAGAGATATGTCCGAGCCTGTCGTCTGCATTTATTACTATTGATATTTTTTTCATATTATACCTCCGCCGCATACTGAATTATTATATTATCATATATACGTCATTGACTTTGGTATTGCAATGACTTATAACATTATTATACTAACCGTTCGTACTTTGAGGTGATGATATGATAAGTATAAACACAGTCTGTCAGAACGTAAGACACAAAGGGAATTTTGAAATATGCAGACCGGATGGTTCGGGAGATGATCTTCTTGTTATCTTCAAGACCTCCGCTGTTCTGATACAAAACGGTGAAGAAATAACCGTTTCTCCCGACAGTCTCATTTTATACAGCAAGGGAACAATGCAACATTACAAAACTCTATGCGGAAGTTATGTTAATCACTTTGTCCATTTTGATATGGACGATACCGAGCTTATGAATGGGATAAAAACTGACACGCTTATCACCTCGGCGGATATTCCTGCAATTGAAGAGCTGCTTACGATATTATGCCGTGAAAATGTAGCCGGTTCGACCAACAGGAAACAGTACGAAAATATGCTTATGCAGATGATACTTATGAAAATATCCGAAAGCAGCATAAATCCTGACAGCGATAAAAGCCGCATTTCCGCTCTTGAAATGCTCCGCACCGATATTTACAGCAATGCAGGGAGCTACAGCAATATATATCAGCTTGCTGAAAAAATGAATCTAAGTCCGTCATATCTTCAGGCAATATACAAACGGAAATTCGGGATAAGCTGCTATGAAGATATTTTATCCGCAAAGATCAAGACAGGACAATATTATCTTTCGACCACCGATATGACCGTTAAGGAAATATCCGACCTCTGTGGATACGGAAATGAGATATGCTTTATGAAGATATTCAAAAAAAGAACAGGGATCACACCGAGTGAGTACAGGAAAATTTCCAAGAATGATAATTTGAAAAACAACTTTATATGGTAACTACCATTTACATCACCTCTATTTTTATTTGAGTAAACTGTGCACTTGTTTTCCCATGAAAACAGCTTCGAATTCATACATCTACAAATATGCTTCAGCAGGGCGTACTACATATTTCATTTTTATCTGTTGCTATCAGCATGACTCACCCTCGGCTCCTAATCTTGGGCTCCCGCAATTGCTTCGAGAATTATCCTGGCTCGTATGGGGATGTTGCCACCTATATGGCGAAATATGTTAGTCTGATATGCCTGTCCTATTTACTTGTCAAAGGTACATATCAAAGAGGTTTTCTCACCCCTTCATCTACGTAGCCGATGGCAAGTGGCATCTCGCACCCCGAAAGCCAAAAAATAAGCTGGTGTATTGCAACATACATCAGCTTATTTTAATGAATTCAATCCCTATCTGTTTCACATAGTAATATTTTTTTAGATTTTAAAATTTTAAGAACGATTTTTTGACCCCAATTTATGTCTTATTTTGACCCCATTTTGACCCCAAGCTGCTCCAAAATCAGCCTAAATTATCAGCTATATAGTGCTGTACCCCAATTTTATATCTTATGTATTCCCCAACTAATTCCGTTTTAAAAAACACCATCTGAATTTTGAAAAAGCTCCAATTAATAGCCACAAAGTATTAAAATATAGAAAATCACATCATTTTTGCATACATTTATCATTGATATGTAGCACCTTTTGCTTAAAATACATTTTCTGTATAGGAGATTCCCCCGTGTCTTAATCGTGACACGGGGACACTCCTCGTTACAAAAGGAACGTCCCCTATGCTACTCCCACTTATACGGTGTGAGCTGATAAACGTAATAAGAAATACTATTTGTATTTTACTATGCCCCACAAATGGCTATTTTACAGGATTTTCTATATTCTTATCGTCATTTTTCGAAATAAAACCACCATAAAATCTCCATTTTTCTTTTGAAAATATTTCCTTATACTACTAATACATTTTCAAGAATTCTCCAGGTTCTATTGCCTTCACTTCCGAGGCCGAATAATCAGACACATTTCTTGTGACGATGTACTCCGCACCAAAGCTCTTTGCACATTCCATCTGCAGGCAGTCCTCAAAATCGGAAAAATCTTCATTTTCAAGACCTGACAATAGTTTCGTTTTATCTATCCCTTCTACATCAAACAACGTACATATGCTTGATAATATGTCCCGCCTCTCCTTTACTGTGTAATTCTTTCTTAAAATGAAAAACATATTTGGAATTGAATGTGCCGCAATGCATGCCCTAGCATTCCCATTTGTGCATAATTCAACAATTGTCCTTGCATCATCTGCAAATGGTTCACGTTCAAGGAGATAATCAAGCAATATATTTGTATCAATCAAAATTCTACTTACCATATTTCTCATCCCTATAAGAAGCTAATTCTGCTGCATCATCAACAACCGTCCCCTTTTTTCGTAACTGCTCAAGTCTTGCAAACGCTTCTTTCCTTTCATCATTAGAATTATCGTATAATCCATTAACTCCCTGCATAATCTGGATTACAAAAATCAACTTGTCTTCTGGTATTTTCTCCAACTCCATCATTGCGCTCTGTCTTAATGCTGTCATAGGTCATACCTCCTTCAATTTTATATTAATACGCTCACAGCATTACATATAAATCAACCATCATAAGTTATATTATGTAATAACTGCTAAGCCATCATAGTCTGTATATATTCCGCTTATATTTCTATTATATTTTATGATCTTATCCATTTCAAGTAACCACATATTTTTTACAAACATTATCACACCTTTTATACTTTCTATCAATATCCGACCTATTACCGACACAAACCACACAAAAAAAATAAGCTGACATATATTATAATATATCAACTTATTTTTAAATTATTATACAACCTTAGGATCACCCTTAAACTCTATTATATCAGCAGTCTCCATCATCTTTTCTAAGTATATCTTCTCGGCTATATTATCCCCATCTTCTTCTATTGAATCATATAGACTCGATATCTTATCCATCTCGCTAACCAAATATTTAGGCATAACTGCTGTATATAGATCCATGGTCATCTGGAGAGTAGCATGTCCAAGATAAGCTTGAACTGTCTTTGGCTGTATACCGGCCTCAAAACACCGAGTAGCAAATGTATGTCTAAAACAATGCGCAGAAAACAGCTCCATTTCAGTCAATGTATCACGCATAAGATTAATCTCGTTTACTATTTTCTTAATAGCGTCACATACAATCTGAGAATTTAAAGGAGTATTGAATTTAGTAGTAAACAAAAAATCCTTGAATTCTTTCTTCACCTTTTTGCTCTTAGGGGCCTTATCAGAGACCACTATCTTTTGCACGTATTGTCTTTTCAACGCCAGTTCACATTGCCTATTGATCGGTATTATTCTTTTACTGGCAGCCGTCTTAGGGTCCTCTATATGGAATTCTTTCTTTGAATCAGAATCATATTGCTGATACACTAAAGTCCGGTTTATAGATATTACTTTTTTATTCATGTCAATATCAGACCACTTCAGTCCAGCAACTCTTCCCAATAAATTTATATGAGGCTTCTGGCATAATGGTGGAAGCCTAACACCATAAATTAACAACACCATATTGAAAAAACACTTGTGTCCTTTAATGTATTAACTGCGAAGAAAAACACAAAAGGAGTATTCACAAGTGGCTTCAGTTAATACATTATGCAAAAGTGTCCTTAATGTCAAGAACACAGTTATAAAAAATTGTAATCTTTACTCTGATAAGAATGGAGTTAAACATATTCGTATCCAAGCAAGACCTAATAAATGGCACGAGAACGACTGCCCATTCTGCCATAAATCATGCCCTGTTTATGATAAACATTCCAGTAGTATAATGCCGAGATATTACGAAGATAACTCGTAGAAAATGCAAAGTCCAGTCGCAAGTTTAGACACGATATTGCTCTTAACAGTCGTATAAAATCAACATTTGCAGGGATTTATCAAATTCCGACATACCGTCTTAGAAAATGAATAATCCCTCGCAATTCATTATGAACTACGAGGGACTGCTTACTGACTGTTAAAGCGGTAGCCGATCTCACGAACACTATCTATGGAAAAGTGAGAGTTTGTATCACAAAGTTTTTTACGAAGATTCCGAATGTGAAAGCCTACGGTATCCTTTTCATTGCCTGCTGATATTTCGCCCCACACCTTATCATAAATCTGCTCGTATGTAAGAACACGACCTTTATTGGCTGCGAGCAAGCAGAGTATATCGTACTCTTTGACGGTCAGTTCAATTTCCTGACCGTTATTGATAACTCTGCGCCGGCTCAAATTGATTTCTAAGCCGGAAAGGGATAATGTCGGCTCATATGAAATCTCTAATTTTTCAAAATCAGGGTGCTGTTTTACAAAAGCCAGCATATCGTCAAAGGCTGTTGAGTCTTGTGCTTTGAACTCCATTATTACGATTCGTCCGATATTATCACCCCCCTTGGTTAGTTTTTTTGTCTTGGACAACATAAGATTTATTGCGTGAGATAATACGATTCATCAATCGTTTTCAGAATAAAATTCACATCGTCATAACGAGAGGAATCGGACTGAGAGCCTAAACTGCATATCAAAAACTCTTTTCCGTGCTGCTGATAAAGCACAATCAAGTTATAGTCGTCAGACAGAGAGCCAGTCTTAATTCCGCATACATTTTCGTTGTAATATTCGGATGTCGGATCAAGGAAGGCGTTTGTATTCTGCCATATTTGTGTACTGCCATCAGGCAGTGTTGCCGTATAAGTGTTTTGAGATACAATTTCTCTAAACCACGAGTATTCCAACAACCGATATACTACTTCTTTCAAATCTAAAGTGGTGGTAAGTGCCTCCATATCAAAACCACTCGGATCATATAAAACTGTGTCTAAGTACCCCTGCTGTTGCAAATGCAGGTTTAAGTTCTCCATGAAAATCCTCACACGCTCTTGACAGCTTTCTGCTTGCGGCGAAAGTAATCCTCCACAATAATCAGCAACCACATAAGCTGCGTCATTCCCTGACGGTACTAACATTGCCGCAAATAGATTGTGTAAAAAGTATTCTTTTTCCTTGATTTGAGCAACAGACGAGCCAGGTTTCGTGAGTGAAATAGCACCATAGTCTGCAACAACGATACTATCAAGGTCTGCTAAAGTTGACGCATACTCAATAACAAACAGCTTGGCTAAACTTGCAGGAATTTGTGGCTCGTTCTCGTTTTTTGAAACAAATATTTCATCATCAGAACAATCCACCAAAATCAGCGATTTTGCATTATAAGAGTCAGGAAAATCTTCTTTGTAGAGAAAACCATTTATTTTATTCTTTACCTCTCTGAAATTTTCCGGCTGCATTGCCCACGGCACAAACATTATACCTATGCCGATACAAACTACAAGCAAAAACAAAAATACTCCAAATCGTTTTTTCTTACGGCGTTTTCTCTGCATATATGTGCTCACCTCCCAACACCAAAACTCCTATGTGCCATTTTTAATCGGCATAATTTGCCTGAATACACTCTGTAAATCCAGACGGATCTCCCAACTTAGCTTTATCAATATTATCACGAAGATATTTGCGTGTGGCGTCATCACAGCGATCTGTTCCCATATAAGGCATATCAAAGGCTTTTTCGAGTTCAGCTAAGGCTTTTGCCGCCCTTTCCGAATCCGTATTGTAAGTATCAAGCCATTCCTGCATCCAAGAATATTCCCAAAGGTTAGATGCTCTTGTATCGCCATATCCTATCTGAAAAGACGCTCCCGTATCTTCGCCTTCCAAAGCATCAGGCGGCGTAAAGCCCTCCGGCCAATTCAAACTCTCAATGGTCGTTAGGTATTCTTCTTCAATGGTAGCAAAGTCCGTGAAACCTCTTGTGTTTGTGTCGGAGTCCGAAGAAGTGGAGCAGCCTGCCAGCATAATCACCAGCAAAGAAATCATAACACACAATAACAGTCTGTACGGTCTTTCGGATTTTGAGATTGTTCGTTTCATTTTGTTTCCTCCTTGAATTGAGTTTTATTATCTAAGAGCCAATGCAGGCTCTAATTTTGCTGCTTTCAATGCTGGTAATAATCCGCCCAATAATGCTGTAAGCACAGACACAGCAACTGCAACAACAGCAACGCTGATTGGATAACTCGGTGTTCCCACCGGGGAATCCACAGGGAGCAACGCTCCAATACAATGCACCAAAATCAGCGAAATCAAAATAGCTGCAAAGCAAACGAATATTGATAAAATCAACTGTGAGCCTAAAACCAATGCCACAATATTTGTTCGTGAAGCACCTATCGCTCTGCGGATCAGCAACTCATGTGTGCGCTGTTCCAATGAAGATAGTCCGATATTGATCTGCCCTAATACGGAAACAAACAGCAACAAAAGCGAAGTAACCAAAAGCCCTAATTGCAGTATGGACAATACCGAATCATAGGTATCTCCAATATCACTCCGCCCAGCACTTTCCCAGTAACCGCCAATGGTATCAGTCAAAATGTCGCCAAGGGCAGAATGTATCTGTTCGATTGTCAGTCCTGTTGTGGGATGCCAATACACATTTGCATTTTGTACTTGCCACATTGCTGGTGCGAAATTGAGGATCGCCGCAGAATCCGCATAGATAGTCGGAAAATCCCTGCCATCGTTTACTACTCCGACAATATTGAATGGGGTTAACGAAAGTGTGCTTTTTACATTTCCTGCAGCATAGGGCGAATCATTAAAATAGTTTTTAGCTTCTTTGTTTATGACCACTTCAAGCGATCCGCCCTCACTCGAAGGCTCTAACCATCTACCGGATGTCATTGGAAGATTATAGACTTGACTATATGCCTCCGTGGTGCAAACTAAATCAAAAGCCATCAGGTTTTGGTAAACATCATTCGGCGGTATTGGCGTTAAATCTTTCATTGGTGCAAATCGAATATCTTCTCCCATAGAAAAAGTAACAGCGGCTACATCATCAATGGCTTCAAATCTCTGGAATAATTGTTCCATTTTATTTCTATCGTGAAAATCGGATTCCGTTATCACGAATGAGTAAGTAGGTGACCAGCCATATACCTGTGCGTTTACGGAAATCAAATACTCCCGTCCAAGCGTACCAACTAATACCGATCCAAGCATTGCGATAATGCCTACAAGCATTGAAACACTTGTCAGAATACTTCTAAGTGGAGACAGACGAAGGTCTTTAAGTATCATTTTTAGCACAAGTTATCCTCCCTCCATCCATTTCAAAAATCGTATCACAGGTATCTGCAATATCAGGATCGTGCGTAACCAACAGCAGCATAATTCCATTTTCTTTTACGACGCTGTGCAACAGTTCCATAATCTGCGTTCCCGTCTTTTTATCCAACGCTCCCGTAGGCTCATCACATAAAATGGCTTCCGGAGATACTGCAAGCGCCCTTGCGATTGCAACTCTTTGTTGTTCACCGCCGGACAAATTGATTGGGTAATCATTTTCCTTGCTTTCTAAGCCGACACTTTTTAGCAAGCCTGTAATTATCTCGTGGCGCTGTTTGGCGGTAAACGACTTTTTGGCATAGAGTAGGGGTAATTCGATATTTTCCCATACCCGCAAGTGCTTAATCAGAGAGTAGTTCTGAAATACAAATCCGATATTATTGGCTCGCAGTATAGACAGATCACGGTCTTTCAAAGCAGAAATAGATATACCATCATAAAGGTACTCGCCCTCATATTCCCGATTTAACAAGCCAATAATGGATATAAGGCTTGTTTTGCCTGAGCCGGACTTTCCGACAATGGCATAACTGCGCCCTCGTTGCAATTCCATATTAGCGTTGGTTACTGTTGTCAGCATATCGCCATTATTCAATTTGACGCTTGCTTTCAAATCCTTTATTTTGATTAAAGTCTTTTCGGAAATTCCTTTCATTTTATCAAATCCCCCTCGGATCAAGGTTTGGCGGAGTAGCAGAAACTACATCGCCCTCCTCTAAGCCGGACAGTATTTCTATATTGGCTCCGTCTGTCACACCCAATGTCACTTTTGTTTCCACTCTTTCTCCATTCGGAGTAATTACAGTAACCAATCCCGTCCCTTGTCTACCCGCTATTACCGACAGCGGCAATATAAGGACATCATTTCTCGTTGTCGCCGTTATGACTACCGTTGCACTTTGCCCCGATTTCACATCGACTGTTTGACTGATCAAGCATTGCAGAATGCCCTCTTGCGGCACGATTCCCGTAAACGCATTTTCATCTGCGGCAGGCGACACCACGGCAATCATATCGGTTGGTCCTACACCATCATATACTTGAAATTTTGCTTTCAACTCTGCATACTCCGGTAAGGTACTCAAAAAATTATCTGCCTCTACATTGAGGGCAAATCCTGTATAATGCACTATCGCTACGGGATAATTACTCGGTACGCTTTCATTGGATGGGGCAATAGAGGTAATTGTACCATCCACCGGAGATTTCAATTCTTTGCCGTTCACAGTTCCAATAATTTGCCCGGCAGTGATTTTTTCTTCTAATTCTACCGCTGTATTAAATATGCCATTTTCGGGTGAGAAAATAATAAACGGTACTGCCGGAACAATAGTCGTTTGCGTTGAAACGGTTGGAGTAATTGTCCCTCGTACAACTGATACCGTTTTTTCTGCGGATGTTGCGCTATCTGTAAGATTGTTTTCGTCTGTCTGCCCAATTGCAGAGCAGGCAGATAGCGTAAATACAAGAAACAAAATAGAACATAGCAGCATTTGTTTTCTTAGCAACTTCATCATTCCTCCTTATGCTGTATCACAAAAAATACGAGCCTCTATCTTGATACTTTTATTGTACCAAAACAGAAGCCCGTATTTTCTTGATTGCTCGTAAGATATTCCTCTTTTTTTCTATGCAAATTCTTACAATTTTCCTACGCCAACGGCAAAGTAATTGAAAACTTGTTTTGATCCTCTTGGCTCTCTGCAACGATTGTACCATTGTGTAGTTCAACAATCTGCTTTGCAATCGCCAAACCTAATCCAGCTCCTCCACTGCTTGTACTTCTCGCTGCGTCAAGCCGATAAAACTGCTCGAAAATCCTGTTTAACTTTTCTTCCGGCAGAGTATCGCCGTGGTTACAAAAAATAATGCTGACCGTATCTTCCTGACATTGTGCGCTGATCGTGATATCCGTATTTTCAAAACTGTAGATAACCGCATTTCTCAAAAGGTTATCAAAAACACGCTGAATTTTGTCTGCGTCACATCGAAGCATTATATCATCATCAACACAAAGATTACATTGCAAATTCTTTGATTTGAGCATAGGCTTAAATTCATATACAAGTTGCTCCAGCAGGCGAGTTAAATTGATTTTCGTGTATTGTAATGTAATATCGTATATATTGAATCGTGTTATCTCGAAAAACTCGTTAATCAGATCCTCTAACCGTTCTGCCTTACCAAGAGTGATTGAAAGGTACTTTTCTCGAAGTTCCTTTGAGATTTGCGACTCATCACGCAGTAAAGTAAGATACCCGATTACAGAAGAAAGCGGTGTTTTCAAATCGTGTGCAAGATACATAATCAGGTCATTTTTTCGCTGCTCATTTTCTTTTGCAAGCCTTGCATTACTTTCAGCCTCTTGTTTTAACTGATTGATGTTAGCGGCGATTTCACTCAACTCCGGGGACATTTCAATGTAACTGACATTCTGATCGAACATTTTTCCTGTCGCAGCCTGTACCTCGTACACATAGGCGACTACTTTTTTCAAAAGTAGGTATGTCATGTATATAATACAGCCACCCCACACGATTACAGCCACTATATAAAGATATACTGTTCTGTAATACAAGTAATAATACAAAACATACTTGCGGAGAATTTCCTCTGCCATAATTCCTAAAAGAAAAGTACCGCCAAAAATAAGCACAGAGCAAATCGCACATTGAATTACATACCCTTTGAACAAGGTAGAGAGCAGATAGTTTTTTTCTTTTTTATTCAATTTCATACCCTACCCCCCAAACAGTTTTAATGAACTTCGGATTTTTTGAAGGTTCATTCAATTTTTCCCGAAGCCGCCCAATGTGCGCCATTACCGTATTGTTACTGTTGCGAAGATACTTTTCTTTCCACACGGCTTCAAATAATTCCTCCGAGGCGACAACTTTACCCTGATGTTCGCACAGATACCACAGAATAGAAAACTCCAACGGAGTCAAGGCTATTTCTTTGCCATACAAGTAGCACTTGTGGCTGACTCTGTTTATCAGTAGACCTCTGATGTCATACTCGTCTTTTACTTCGGATTGGCTCAAATTAGGACTGTTATAGCTCTGATAACGCCTTAATTGCGTCTTTACTCTTGCCACAACCTCTAAAGGATTAAACGGTTTCGTTATATAATCATCCGCACCAATCGTAAGCCCCATAATCTTGTCGCTATCCTCAATTTTGGCGGTAAGCATAATAATAGGGAAGTAAAACTTTTCCCGAATTTTTTGGCAAAGTCGAAAACCATCAATATCCGGCAGCATAATATCAAGTATCGCTAAATCAATCTGCGACTGTTTGATACATTTCATCGCCTCTAACCCATTATAACATTTATATACTGAATAACCATCGTTACTCAAATACACTTCAAGCAGATCAACGATTTCTTTTTCGTCATCCACAATTAAAATCTTCTTGTTCATTGATCCTACACCTCATTTTCGGGTACGGCTTCCATTATGTCGCCAAAATCACACTCTAAGTATTCGCATATATTCAACAGCACGGGAAGGGTAACATTTTCATTTTTTCCGAGTTTCGCAAATGTACTTTTGCTTGCCCCGACCGCTTCTCGTAATTGACTCTTTTTCATTCCCTTGTCAATCAGAAGTTTCCAAAGTTTGTTGTACCGTACTTTCATTTCCGCACCTCCACCCAAATATAGTTTGTATTATAGCACTTTGAGAGTGAAATCGCAATTATTAAGTCTGTATTTTGAGACTTTTAGTTTTCAAACCGGCACAATATCTTTCTGATATGTAATCCAACCGCCTGCAAAATGCAGGCGGCTTGTGTATTTTAATAGGCAGGTGCGCCGTAGCCAAGAATCTCGTAATAACCGATAGAATACTCATTGACTCGGCAACTGTCGCCGGAGTTGCCCTCGACCGTATAAACCTTGCCGTTTTCGACCTTTTGAACAATACCCGTATGGTCGGATAATCCATCCTGACCACTTTCGTCTGCCCAATCGAAGAAAATAATCATTCCGGGGGCAGGCTCGGCGCTGCCATCCAGCCATTGTCCACGATCCTTAAACCATTGTACTCCGTTGACACAGCCTGCATATTTTGGGATAACTCCAGCGTCGATATAGCCGCACTCGTTGGCACACCAAGATACAAAGCAAGCACACCATTCTACACGGGAGTTAAAACCGTACCACGACCAATACGGCTGACCGCCCACATTGCCAACCAGAGAGAGTGCAACGGTCACGATCTGTCCGTCGCCGCCTGTAATGCCGTAAAGCACCTGTGACCAAAGGTAATTGTTTTCATCTGCAAGCAGTTCAGCGAGGTAGCCTTTCTGTTCTTCGTTAAAACCATATTGCGCCGCCATTTCCTCGGCAGTCTTGTGGCTGACGGTAATATACAGATAGGTTTGTGTGACCGTGCTTTCAGTTTCCACGATATTACCGTGTCCGTCATCGGTTTCGGTAATAACTGTTTCGGTCTTGCTCTCTGTTCGGGAAGATATTTGATTCATATCTGCCGACTTCTGTGCTTCGTTCTGTGCAATCCCGGCTACATTCCTCATTTTTGTAT
>OGXM01000536.1_pt1 | contig 24864 bp, 22 predicted proteins | sample 1576271 | NCBI WGS metagenome assembly OGXM01 (sample SAMEA3541579, study PRJEB24748) | human gut metagenome | biome: human gut; feature: human-associated habitat; material: faeces | place: China | collected 2012 | reverse complement strand
GCACTTACTGCATAAAGGTTCGCCGGGTGTTCAACTTATTATTGCAATTCGGGAACAGATGATTATAAAGAAATCTCCCACAAGGCTATCGTCATCCTTGCTGATTTTTATGGAGTATCTTCTGATTATTTATTGGGACTTACAGAAAATCGGGAGCAACATTCATTCCCGGTTGATGAATTGGGATTAGATGATGAAACTGTAGATTTGCTTAAAAGCGGCATCCTGAATGTTCGTCTGATTTGTGAAATGATGAAGCATCCGGAATTCATCAACTTTCTCTCTGATCTAGAAATCTATGTTGACAATCTTGCTGCAACACATTTTCGAAATATGAATAAGATCATAGAACAGACAAGAATCCGTCTGCAAAATAATGGCATTCCTGATACGGATCACTATATGAAAACGCTCAGGACAGCCTCCATCACTGAAGATGACTATTTCAATAATCTTCTAGGTAATGATATCGTAAGAATCGCGACAGATATTAAAGATGCTCATGGCAAAGATTCCGAGACCGGCGATCAGACTACACCGATTGATGATATGCTTAGCACATTTGATGAACTTCAAAAAGCAGACAATGCCACCCAGGCACAAATGATTATGTATAGTAAGCTTTTCAAAATCAATTTCACAAAGATGGAACCATACGAGTTCAAGACCTTCACCGATATTTTGCAACGCTATTCAGGTCTCTACAAACCAGTGAAAGGCAATGGCCGTGGTAAAAAGAAAAAATAATACAAGACCGAAGGGCTTGTCCGAGATTTATCCCGCAATCCCTTTTCGCAAAAGAAAAGGCGCACCCATACCTGCCTATAGGTAGGTATAGAAGTGCGCCCTTATTAAAAACAGACAAGGGAATAAAAATCATTTTCTAGGCACTTTATGATTTGTCTCCACTATAATATACATAATCACCTGGAAGTTTTATATTTGGTATCCAAAGCTGACTACCGTCCCACCCTTTAGCAGTATTCCCGATAATTTTATAGACCGTGAGTACCACTTCTTCTGGATATTCATCGCCTAGCCTACGATCAGTTGGAGATAGTAAAGTGCCTGTTCCTTTTCCAATATCTCTGTTTCGTCTGACTATGAGTTTTGCCTGTGTTGCTGGATTGATTGCAAGGAAGGTATTAATAAATCCTATAAATTCTTTTGCATTCCAATCATCAACTTCTGAATCCATTTGTTCCATTAGCTTTTCAATTACCCTTAGGCTAACAGTATAAATATCATCATCGAATGCTGCTAACAAATTATCTATGATAGAAATATTTTTATTAACAGGATAAAATGGGAAATAATTAACTCCACCTGAATACACTCCAACAGCTTTTTTATCCAAAACATTTTTTCTCGTTGGCTTTAATCCTGTCGGATAGAAAATTCTAATATCACAACCATTTCGAAATGTTTCGATTTGTTTAATAATACATTCATTCGTCATGTTAATATCGGAGAATAGTTTATACAATTTAGGTGGCAGAAAAACTCTCATCAAATCAGGGTCTCTGTCATACCCAAACATTCTGGCATGTTGCCACATAGTATCGGCTTGAGGACTTTTTGCAACTCGGCAATAATAAATCGTCTGTAGATGTGGAAAAGTTACACCACGTCCCAAACTATTTCCACCAATAATAATGTTGATTCCATCTTCGTACTGCGTATTATCATCATAAGATACAACAGAGTTAAGCATAAGTATTTTTATCTTATCACTGCTCATTTGTTCGATAATGTATTCATAAATTTCTTCAAATGACTTCATCTCTCTTTTGGTTTCTTGTAACAATTCATATGCTGCTCTAAAAACTTCTTTAGTATCATCTTCATCATAGGAATGAGCTATTTCATTCAAATAATTTCCTATCTTTCCAGCGAAACTTGAATGCTGACTTGTCCTAACACTTGGGTGAATCAAAAAGTTACATACATGACTACCTGTAAGCATCACTTGTCCTGATGTAATAAGATGCATAATAAGCGCTTTCTTTAAGCCGTTTTCTGGAAATTCATCATCATCTAGTAATTCTTCTGCTTCATTATTGTCTGTAAATACGATTTGCTTAGGCTGTTCCATAGGAAAAAAGAAGTTGCCACCTAAATAACCTTTACCCGGTTTAAAATAATACATAAAATATGGCTTCCATCCACTTTTTACAGTCTGTAATAAAATAGATTGTGGTGTTCCTGTGACCTCCATATAGATACTGCTAGATGTTGTTTTCTTGATTTCCTCCAAATGCTTGTTAATGGTACTCTGCTTGTTTTTATTCACTTGTGTATTCAAACTGGCAGCATCCGCTTCATCATCAACTATAAACAATGGATTTCCAGCACAAAAATTTGAAGACGAAAAATTATTTTTCCATTGCTTAAGTACTGATGAGTTTTTCTTCAAAACAATAACTGCTGGTTTACGCAAATTATTATCCACGAATTTAAGATAATCATTTTCATCACAGACACAAAAATCACATAAATCTCTTTGCGCTCTTTTAAATGTTTGCTGTTGCAATAAAATATTATCAGTAGTCAAAAGAACAAAATTCATAAATCCTTCATCTGAGGCTGCACACATCAAGCCAAACATATGGCTTGTCTTTCCACTCTGAACATCTCCTACAAGAAGGCTTACAACATGTTCTGTAAATGAAAAATTCGCTATATACTGCGGTACAACATCGTCTACCGTTTTATTAATAGCATCTGTAAGAGCACTATTTCCTCTCTCCTTCATTCTATCTAAATACTGTTCTAAATAACTCATCATTTCACCCCAAAATCAAGGAACCATACTCCAGGCGTTCTCGTCTGTGTGAGAGTAAATGTATTCCTTCCATACTTTTGTAATGTTTCATTGGTTACAGGTTCTCCAACCTTTAATACGCCGGCATTCTCCAGTCTACCTTTAAGCCATTTTCCTAAGATTTTCAAATCTCCCTCCGATCTAAAGTTCTTACTATAATCTCCACTTACCTTACATTTAAAAGACCAGCCATCGTCAGTAATAACAGTAAACACCGCACCGACTGTCTGACTTTGAGGATACCCTAGTTGTGTCGTTACTGTTTTGGGTACTATCAGCTCAACTTCATACCAATGCCTCGGCTTTATTAAGCCATTTTTAGATTCTCTACCTTTTCCAAAAAAAACATTAAGGTTACTTTGTGGTGATACTTCAAACGGCTTAATTGGAATATCAAAAGAGATTTCAGTTCTTCCATACATTGCCATTGCAACATTATGTGAGGAAATCTTCCGAACAAATTCATGCCCTTCTAACAACGAATTAGCATCATTAAAAGAATCTATTTCAAGCTCAGCTATATTCTTTGTTGATGTCTCACTTAACCTAGATATAAAATCATGCATTTCACATGCAGACTCTTTATCATCCAAAAGGACTGAGCTTTCATATACTCTAGTTCCACCATCTACAATGCTACTAAGGTTGTTTGAACCAATAATTCCAGCAAATGGTCCCTTTGAATCACTGTACGAATATAACTTGCCATGATAGCGAAACGCTGTGACAAGACGTACACCACCTAAATCATTTTCAGTCAAAAACTGATTTAAATGAATTGCGGCGTTGTACTGAACTTTGGTAAATCTATCAAAATAGTGCATTCCAATAATCAAATTCAACTTATGAATATTAGCATTTAGCTCTAACGTTTTTTGTAATTCAACCAATGCATCTGATGAAATATATCCAACCGCAATATCCATTACGGATGTACTGGGTAAAAGGCTATAGAACGTATCTGAAAAAGTCTTGAACCCTGTTTTCATCGGTGGATAATTTGAAAACAAGAATTCCATAATATTCCCTCCTAATTCATTTGCAAAGTAACATACTCCAATCTCTGCTTAACCGTCATGTTTTTCATTTTGTCATACTCTGGCTTCAGATCAACCGGTGTATATTCACCTGTAAATAAAGGCATAAGTCTTTTAGCTACTGAACGTACTCCAACTGGTGGTACTGCATTTCCAATTTGTCTACGAACCTCAGCAATACTTCCTTCAAAAGTGAAATCATCTGGAAAAGATTGCAATCTTGCTCTTTCTCTGTTCGTTAATGGTCTTGGCTCAGGATAATGATACCCCCATGTTCCGCCACCACCTGCTGCTATTATAGTTTTTGCTGGTTCATCACGCTTAATTCTGCGGTAAACATGGCTAATCATACCCTTAACATATAGCGGATTATCCTTAGGAATGTCAGTATAATTACCACCTTCTGGTATCAGCTCTAACATCCGTCTAGTTTTATCTTTAATGTTTATCAATTCGTTATTAGTCGAAACATTTTCTGCACCAGCAATAGCTTCTCCAGCAGTAACATACGGCTTTGTTCCATTCGGGCCATGTGTTGGCTTTGGATGAACAAAATCAAAACCAGTATCTATTCTAATTCCAACAAAAATCACACGCTCTCTAAACTGTGGCACACCATATTCAGCGAAATTGTAAAGATGGGGTTTTACAACGTATCCAGGTGCAATATTTTCGAAATCCTTTATTATAGTTTCGATTGCTTTTCCATTATTAGCTGTTAGTAATCCCTTAACATTCTCTGCAACAAAAGCCTTTGGCTTTTTTGCATCAACAAATTCGGCAAAATGTCTAAACAAACCACCTCTTGAACCATTTAGTCCAGGTTGTTTCCAAATAATTGAGAAATCCTGACATGGAAAGCCACCCAAAACCAAATCACAATCTGGAATTGATTTATCAGTATATGGATTAATTTTTGTAATATCTTCATACCTGATAACATCTCCAAAGTTTTTCTTAAATGATTTTACAGCCCATTCCGCAAAATCATTCGCCCATATGGTATTGTAACCCTCCATATGAAAACCCAAATCCAAACCACCGCATCCTGAAAAAATGGAGACCACCTTCGGTGCATTCTGGTCGATTTTTTTCTTCTTCATTGTAATTCCTCCATTTTATTAGATGCATTTCTCGCATCATCCTTAGTTGTTTTTTCCATCATAAGAAGGGATTGAACATCACACTGAAACAAATCACATAATCGTGCAATAGTATCATAATCAATTCGTGTAGCTTTATCATTGTACAAATTGCTTATAGTTGCTCTTGCTAATCCTGTCTTTTCATGTACATCTTGAATAGAATATCTGTATTTTCCCATTAGTGTTGATAAATTACATTTAACGAGCATATTTTTCTCCCTTCTCTCCTTCTCTTGTACGTATGCTTTAGTCAGTATACCACTTTTATGTTCAAATATATACATGATACATTTCAAAATACACAAATTATTATTTACAGTGAACAAAATGTTGTTTATCGCAACAATTTGTATTTTACATTTTATCGTAAAATTTATCGTAAAATGAAAACTTAAATACCGTTTCTAATAGACATCTGTGTTCATTTTAAACCGACATTCAAACCGACATTTTCAAGCAACAAAAAAGAGCTCCCTGAGGAACTCCTTTGGCAATTCATATATCGGGGACAGCCTGGTTAATAACTACACAAAAAACAAAATGGGGGTACGATGGGGGTACAAACCACTTTTCCATGCCCAGAAGCCATTGATTTTAAGCCATTCCTAGGCAAAAGTACACATTATGCCGTGGCAGATAAAAAGCACGCGGTACATAGTTCCTCCTTTTGGCGGATTTCCGCCTGACTTTTTTTCTTCCAATATACCACATTTATACTACATTTTTAGATAGTATAGTAAAGATGGTACAGTAATTGCCCATCTCCTTCGATTTAACCATAACTCCTATAATAATATTATATAGCGCCAATTACATTTTTTATGGTATCCTTTAGTTGTTGATAGAGATATTTGAATTACCCGACATACCCCCGTATGCAGGTCCGGGACGTCTCTCTCCCGGCATAGACAATCCCCCATGCAGGAAATCCATTCGGTTTCCATCGGGTTCATCACGGCTGCATCTGGCCGGAGCTCTGGAGGGAGGAGGGATGAAAGAAAGGTTCCTTCCCATCCCCAGGTTTCGCAGGCAAGGCCCCCACCTTCCTGTATTCAGCCATTGCCGCGCATGAAATCGTTTCAACTTTCTTCTATTGAAGAGGCCGGAGACCTTTCCGCTTATGATTGTGTTTTCCTTGGTTTCTGGATCAAGGGAGGGACGGCTTGCGAAGAAGCGGAGAACGTGCTTCGCCATTTGACGAACCGTCACATATTCCTCTTTGTCACGCTGGCAGCCGACCCGGAATCGGCGCACGCCATCGCCAGCATGCAAAATGCCAAAAACCTTATCCCCTCGGACAGTTTCCCGAAAGGAACCTTCCTCTGCCGGGGAGCCGTATCGAAAGAGACGGTACGGAAAATGTTTGAAAAATATCCATTCGGAAATACGGAGACGAGAATCCTGAGTGAGTGCTGCCTCCTCTCAGGTTCAGCGAGGCATCCGAATGATGAGGATCTGGCCAAGGTCGAAACTTTTGCAATGGTCATGTACCAGCATCTCAAGGATCAGTAAAAAGGAGGGAGAAATGAATCGATTCTTCCTTCTGAAAATGAAAAGGATGTACAGCGGGAAATCCCATATACATCCTTTTTTGGTGTCTCAATTATTTTCTTTTGCTTTTTCGATGGCCTTCAGGAGGAATGCCATGTTTTCTCCGAGGTTCTGCATGTTGGCCATGCCTTCTTTGTCTTTTTCGACTTCGCCCGGGAGTCTTCCGTAGGCCATGTTCCAGTAGGTCGATCCTGCCACGACCATTTCATGGTTCAGGAAGAAATGGTTCATGGTATCGATGGCCTGCAGGGGGCCGGCTCTTCTGGCAGCGGCGACGGCGGCGCCTACTTTGTGTTTCACGAGGCCCGGGTTCAGGTCGCAGACGACGGCCGCTCTTTCGAGGAATGCCTGCATGTTGGCGGATACATTGGCGGAATAGGACGGGGAGCCCAGAAGCACGCCGTCTGCTTCTTTCATTTTTTCGAAGACTTCGCGGAAGCAGTCGTTCTTATGGACGCAGTTTCCTCTTCCTGCGCATGCCCAGCACGCTTTGCACGGCTCTATGACGGTCCCGGCGAACTGGACGAGCTCGGTCTCGATGCCTTCCTTCTCAAGGGCTTCGAAGACCTTCCGCATCATGATTGCTGTGTTTCCGTTCTTTCTTGCGCTTGCACAGATGCCCAGTACTTTCATCATGCCATCTCCTTTTCCCATTCACGAAGCGTGGAAATGCCGGCTTTATCCGCCAGACTTTCCAGGCTGCTGATTTCATCTCCGGTCAGATGGATGTCCGCCATCTTTGCGGCTTCTTCTACCTGATAGACTTTCGTCACGCCGATAATCGGAAGTGTCCCTTTGGCAATCGCCCATGCGCCGGCGATCTGGGATGGCTTTGCTCCATGCGCCTTTCCGATTTCTCTCAATGCTTCGACGAGTTTCCCGATTTCCTTCCAGTACGAATTGTAGGAATTGCCGCGCCCTGTTCCTTCAGGAAATGGATGTGCTTCGTCGTACCTTCCGGAGAGCGCGCCCTGCTCCAATACCATGTAGGAGAAGAATGTGATGCCATGCTCTTTGCAGTAATCCAGGATGCCTGCTTTTTCGGAGGAGCGGTGCAGGAGACTGTAATGGTTCTGGATGGCGGAAATGGAAAGTCCGCCTTCTGCCAGGATTTCCTGCGCTCTCTTGATTTCAGCAAGGTTATGATTGGAAACGCCGATTTTCCTGATCTTTCCGCTCTTGGCGAGAGGAATGAGGTCCTTCGTCCAGCGTTCGACGTCCATCGGGTTGTGGATCCAGTAGATATCCACGTAGTCCGTGTGAAGACGGGAGAGGCTTCCCTCCAGCATCTTTTCCATGGCGTCATCCCCGGGGCCTGCAATCTGCGGGGTGAATTTCGTGGAAATGAGGACATCTTCTCTTGGCACATCCTTCACGAAATTGCCCAGGATTCTTTCGGACGTTCCTTCTCCGTAGTCGGCTGCTGTGTCCCAGAGGGTCAGTCCTTTTTCCATGGCTTTATCAAAAACGGGACGGAGGTCGTCCTCGAAGTAGTGATTTCCGAAAACCTGGTCTCCGCCAGCCATGCCGGTGCCCCAGGACCATGCGCCCAGTGCGAGGGGCGGTAATTTCTTTTCTGTCATGTCGTTCACCTTCCATATTTCACTTAGGACTTTATTCTACTCATTTCCGCGAGATATTTAAAATACTCTTTAATTATCCCTAGATATTCATATTTCAGATATCTTCTCTTTCCTGTACAATGAAGAAATAAGGAGGTGTTCCATGGAAATCCGTGTATTACGATACTTTCTGGAAGTGGCGAGGGAAGAGAATATCACAAAGGCGGCGGCTTTTCTCCACGTGTCGCAGCCGACGCTGTCCCGGCAGCTGAAGGAACTGGAGGAGGAACTGGGCCGGCCTCTTTTCGTCAGGAGCAGCCACCGCATCCATCTGACGGATGAAGGACAGCTTCTCCGGAAACGCGCGGAGGACATCCTCGACATGGTAGACAAGACGGCCTCTGAATTCAAATCGCTGGATGAAATCACCGGCGGCGACATCCGCATCGGGTGCGCGGAATCGTCCGGGCTGTCCTTTTTCATGCATGCGGCGCGCGCTGTGCAGAAGCGCTACCCGAATATCCATTTCCATTTCTACAGCAGTGGGACGGATGCCGTGACGGAGCGCATCGACAAGGGTCTCCTCGACATGGCCGTCATCGTGCAGAGCGCCGATCTTTCCAAGTACAACTGCATCACTGTCCCCTACAAGGACCGCTGGGGAATCCTTGCCAGGGACGATGATCCGCTGGCCGGGAAATCCTGCATCACGCTCGATGAATTGAAAGACCTTCCTCTCATCGTCTCCCATCAGGGCATGCAGGAAGAACTGCTCTCCTGGTTCGGGGAAGAAACACCCCGCCTCCACATCGCGGCGACGTATGATCTTCTTTTCAATACGACGCTCATGGTGAAGGAGGGACTGGGCTACCCCATCGGTTTTGACAATCTTGTCCATACAGGAAAAGGAAGCGGCCTCGTCTTCATCCCGCTCTCCCCCGAGCTATCCTCGCCCATGCATGTCATATGGAAGAAATACCAGGCATTCACGCCGGCGTCAAAGATACTGCTGGAAGAGCTGGAGAAGGAGCTGAGGTGAGGGGGAGAAAAACCTTTGAGGATTGGAAAACCGTAAAACCAGCCTTCGGCTGTGGTAATCAACCCTTTTGAAAACCATAAAACCAAGGCTTTGCCTTGAGGAAATGCAACTCATCCGCCCCGTACACTAACTTATGAGACATTTGTGTTGCTACCGCTACTGTCAACTGGTATACGGCGCACCTTCCCTTCCAGGGCAAGGTCAAGGGCATTCTTCCCCGTCTGGGAAGGCGAGTATAGAAACCCATATAAAAAAGATGCACAGCGTTTTGTTGTGCATCTCTTTTTTGTTTCTTTTATCTTCTGCCTGGTTTTCTGAATCCGGGTCTTGGGGGTCTCGGGCCTTTGGGGCCTTTGCCTTCCTGTGCTTTGGCGGTGGCTTCCTGGGCTTCGCCGCCTTTGCCCAGACGGCCGGTCTGGACGGAGGTTTTCTTGGCTGTCATGTACCATACGTGGAGTTTGTCTGTCTTGCCTTCTTTGATGCCCTTGGCTGTGGGATCGTACGGGTAGAGTTTCACGTAGTTGGACATGGATTTCTTCGCGTTTTTCTTGTCATCAGAGGAGACGAGTTCGATGTCCATCGCCAGTTTGATGAGGAATACGAGAAGAAGGAAGGGGTAGACGGCCAGGATGTAGATGTCCTCTACGTAGGCAAGGCCGATCATGACGAGAGCGCCTACGATGCTGAATACGCAGACGGCTGCTTTCAGCGTGAGGGATTTCCTGAACATCGGCTCCATAGCGGAGAGCCAGATGTTGCCGTTGGATTTGTAGTAGTGCAGGAATTCCTGGTTCTTGAAGTTTTTATCGCGGCTGTAGGCTGCGACGATCTGATCCACGATGTTCGTCACGTTCTTCTTCATCTGCAGCATGCGGTAGTTCAGAACGAAAAGAACGGTCGTGAGGATAATGACAAGGATGACTGTCAAATTCATGAATGGTGCTCCTTCTTTGGCTTTAGGTGTGAGAAATCCGCCCGCGTTGGCAGGCGGATCCTCATAAGCCTTCAGCTTTTTGATTAAAGTCCGAATCTGGCAAAGATTTCATCGACATGGACGAGCATCGGCTTGTAGTCGAAGCATGCCTTGATTTCTTCTTCGTTCAGATACTTTCTGACGTCTTCGTCTTTGCAGAGGTTTTCATAGAAGTCTTCACCCTGCAGCCAGCGTTTCATAGCGTTTCTCTGTACCCAGCGGTAAGCGGTGTCTCTGTAAGCGCCTTTGGCAACGAGGGCCAGGAGTACTCTCGGGCTGTAAATGAGGCCGCCGGTGAGGTTCAGGTCAGCCATCATCTTTTCCGGATAAACGAGGAGCTTGTCGATCAGGCTGGTCGTCTGGTCCAGGATGTAGTCAAGAGCGATGGTAGCATCCGGAATGATGACACGTTCTACGGAAGAGTGGGAAATATCTCTTTCATGCCAGAGCGGAATGTCTTCGAATGCCGGTACGCTGTAGCCTTGGATGACTCTTGCCATGCCGCAGATTCTTTCAGATTTGACCGGGTTTCTCTTATGTGGCATTGCGGAGGAGCCTTTCTGTTTCGGGCTGAAGTATTCTTCTGCTTCTCTGACTTCGGTTCTCTGCAGGTGGCGGACTTCCAGAGCGATCTGGGAAAGAACGCCTGCAATGACGCCGAGTGTGGAGATGTATTCAGCATGGTGATCGCGCTGAACGACCTGGGTAGCTACGACTTCAGGAGTGAGGCCGAGTTTCTGGCATACGTAGGTTTCTACGAATGGATCGATATCCGCATAGGTGCCAACGGCGCCGGAGAGTTTGCCGACTGCCATTTCTTCAGCAGCACGTTTCATTCTTTCGATGTTGCGGAGGGTTTCGGAGTACCAGAGCAGAATTTTCAGGCCGAAGGTGGTCGGTTCAGCATGGACACCGTGTGTTCTGCCGATGGTTGGTGTGTACTTGAATTCCACAGCTCTTCTCTTCAGAACTTCTGCGAGTTTTTCCAGATCGGCAATGAGGACCTGGGATGCCTGTTTGATCTGGACATTGAGTCCGGTATCCTTGACATCGGTGGAGGTCAGGCCCATGTGGATGTACTTGGCTTCATCGCCTACGTATTCGCCGACGTTTGTCAGGAAAGCAATGATGTCATGGTTGATTTCATGGTCGATTTCATGAATGCGGTCTACGTCGAAGTTTGCCTTTTCCTTGATGACCTTTACTGCTTCTTCAGGAATGCGGCCCAGTTTCGCGTTTGCTTCGCAGGCTGCGATCTCGACATCCAGCATTGTCTGCCATTCATTTCTTTCGTCCCAAATCTTGCCCATTTCAGGACGTGTGTACCTTGGAATCATTTAAATATCCCCTTTCGGTTGACCAATGCGGGCGCAAATTTCACGACCCACGACTACGCCGGCTGCGGAGGCCTGTGCAAGACCCCTGGTGATGCCGGCTCCATCACCAATAGCAAAGAAATTAGGAATCACTGTTTCAAGCTTGTTTGACAGCTCGATCCGGGAGGAATAGAACTTCACTTCCACGCCATAGAGAAGCGTGTGGCGTGAATTGGCTCCCGGCGCTACCTTATCCAGCGCTTCGAACATCCCCATAATATCCTTTAAGAAGCGATATGGCAAGACCAAAGATAAATCTCCCGGTGCAGCAGATGGCATTGTCGGCTGGACAAGGCCTCTCCTGATGCGTTCCGGCGTCGAACGGCGTCCGTCGCGAAGGTCGCCCAGACGCTGTACGATCGGGCCGCCGCCCAGCATATTGGCAAGGGATGCGATGTACTTGCCGTATTCGATCGGTTCATGGAAAGGTTCGGTGAACTGCTTGGAAACAAGGATCGCAAAGTTTGTATTCTGGCTCTTCTTATTCGCATAAGAATGGCCATTGACCGTCATGAGGCCATTGTTATTTTCCGTGACGACGAAGCCGTACGGGTTCATGCAGAAGGTGCGGACGCGGTCGTCGAAGTCTTCGGAGAAATAAACGAGCTTGGACTCATAGCAGAGATCGGTGATCGGTTCATAAATTTCAGCCGGAGATTCTACGCGGACACCGATGTCGACAGCATTCGACTTCGTCTTGAGGCCCAGTCTCTTCGCCTCGCCGGCAAACCATTCAGCACCGTCACGGCCCGGAGCGGAAACGAGGTACTTGCAGTGGTACGTTTCTCCGCCAGCCACAACACCAAGGACGCTGCCGTCCTTATCCGCCAGAATCGTGTCGACCGGCGTCTTAGCGATGACAGTCACATTATTCGGCAGGCTGTCTCTCATATGGGAGAGGATTTCGCTGTTCACGTCCGTCCCCAAATGACGGATGCGGGCAGGAATGAAAGCCAGGTCAGCCGCAGCTGCCTTTCTCTTCAGCGCATGGAGTTCCTCCAGATGCTCATCCCCGTAGACCTTCCTGTCTGCCCCGCCGAACTGGCAGTAAATGGAATCCACGTAGGAAATCAGGCGGGACAATTCGCCCTTATTCATGTAATCGTCCAGATTGCCGCCGTAATCCGTCGTCAGCGTCAGCTTCCCGTCAGAGAAAGCCCCCGCTCCGCCCCAGCCGGAGACAATATTTGCGCGCCTGTCGCTTGCCGGCGCCGTCCTGTTCTTGTTCAAAGCGATACGATCGCGGATATCCAGCCCTTTTTCAAGAATCAGCACAGAAAGGCCCGTATCTGCGATTTCCAGCGCAGTGAAAATCCCCGCAGGGCCTGCGCCAATAATAATCACATCATAATTCTTAGCCATGTAACGCACTTCCGATTTCATCAAATCCGGCGAAAAGCGCCGTTCCCGCCCGCCTCTGGGAAAACAGGCAACAAAAAAGCCCCGCATGGGGGCCGGATCATCTGTAAAAGATTATCCCTTTTTTTATTTTACAGAAGTGAAGAAGGAAATGCAAGGGAAAAGGAAATCTGAAATCGCTGAATGCAAAAAAGGATGGTGAAGGAAATCCTCCCTCATCATCCTCTTTTTATTTTTACTTCATTAGTCGTCGTCAACGAAAATCTGCTGTGCTGCCTTGAAGCTCAGGAAAATATCCCCGATCGGCGTAGAGAGAAGAATCGGACCTTCGTACGGTTCCTTCTCCTTCACAGTCACTTCCATGTCGATACCGATATTCTTGCCCTGGACATAATCCATCAGCGTGTAATCTTCCATGACACGGCGGATGTGACTCATCTCGCCCACTTCCAAATCGCTCAGGAGACGGTGTGTAATGCCGGAACGGCTGCCGTCCTTTCTCGGGATCGGATCACCGCGCGGTGTGTGGACCGGATGATCCAGGAAATTGTCCAGTCTTTCAGACAATGGTTCCGTCGTCTGGTGTTCCAGACCCTCTGCGATTTCATGTGCCTCGCTCCAGGAGAAATCCAGTTTCTCTACGAGGAACACTTCCCACAGAGAATGATAACGCAGCAGGCGGCCTGCCTCGCGGCGGCCCTTCCTCGTCATCTTGCTGCCCTTGTATGCCGTATAGTCCACATACCCCTGCTTCTGCAGCTTCGTAATCATTTCACTAACAGACGGAGGCGATACATGGAGCATGTTTGACAGTTCCTTGTTCGTCACCAGCTCATGGGATTCGCTGATAAGATAAATCGCTTTCAGATAATCTTCCTTGCCGGATGTCATTTTCTTTATACCCTCTTTCTCTCATCATCACCGGGAAAAATAGTCATTCCCTAAATTTTTATACCGATACTCTTGTTTAATTTTATTATATGCCATCCAGTAATTTTTTTACAGTATAAAAATTGATTTTTGGGAAGAAAATCGAAATATAAAGCGGCATCTTCTTCGAAAATTACAGGTTAACCATAAAATGTTAAATAATTAATAAACAAATCTTTATACAGGTTAATTCAGAACAATTTCCATTTCAAGTGCCTTATTCTCCGATATTTTCGAAAGAAATGAAGAACGCAGAATCATTTCTCTTCGATTTCGGACCGTTTTCCTGCGTTGACAATCCCTGCCAGCCACCTTATAGTAAAAGATACCCGTTTCTATTTTAGCCATGATAGAAAATTTCCTTTTATCAGGCTGGAATATTTTTTGAATCATATGATTCGACAAAGGAGAAGTATATGAAGAAACTCATCGCAGCAGCAATCCTTTTCACTGCCCTCTTTGCAGGCGCCCAGACCGCATCCGCTGATGTCTATGTCAATGGCTACCGCAATCAAAACGGCAACTACGTCCAGCCTCATCACCGCACGTATCCAGATGGCAACCCAAACAATAACTACAGCCACAGAGGAAACTACAATCCCTGGACAGGACAGCCAGGAGACAGATAACCTGGAATGAAAAAGAGAAGCCTCTTCACGAGACCTCTCTTTTTTTATTTTTACTATTCTCTTCTTCCTGCCTTGATGCGTTTCAGGATGTCGCTCCCGATTTCCAGATTCAGGTACGCATAGCAGTATGCATTCAGGACGAAAATCAAAGCCACCATGATGATGCCCGACGTCGTGAAGACTGTCTTGCCGGGATCCGGGTCGAAGCCGAAAATTTGGGACAGCGGCTGCCACGCCCAGCGGACGAACGTCACCAGACGGTCGATCATCGACGAAAGCGCATCTGCGATTCCCAGAATATAAATGGAGAAAACAATCTTGTACGACATTTCCACAATATAGGCAAGCGCCGTCAGATTCAGCGTCTTTGCATACGACAGCTTATGGCGGAAACCATACCCCATCGCAAGACCGAGAGCCGCCGCGTAGAAAGCCGTCGTCAGCCCGATTTCAGGCCCGCCGAACATATTCACGATCAGGACTTCAGCCACGCAGGTGCCAAGTCCCCATTTCATGCCATGGAAATCACAAATGATGGCAATCGGAACTGCCGCCGCAATCATCGTAACGAAAACCAGGAACGGCGCCAAAAGCTTCAGCAGCACCAGGAGCGCCGCAATCGCAGCAGCCGCCGCTGCCTCCGTCAAATACTTCGTTCTTCTAACAGCAGGATTCACGTTTTCTCCTCTCCGAAAGAAGCCGCCATGGCCTCCTTCTCCTCTTTCTTCATACGTTTCAAACGGTATTCCATCGAACGGGCCTCATGCTCCCTTCCCCACTCACGATACCACGCCAGAACCACAGGAAGCCGGCTCCTCGTATACCGCGCGCCCTTCCCGGAATTATGCACTGCCACGCGCCGATGCACATCATCCACCGTGAATCCCGTATAAAGACTCCCGTCCGCGCACCGCACCATGTAAGTGAAATACTTCCGCTCTTCCTTCTCCGTCGTTTCTTCGCTCATGTCCGTTTCTTCTCATTACCACAGGAAAATAATATCCTTTATTATACCATGGAGTGCATAGAGGAAATTCAGGGATGATTGCTGTCATTAGTAATCGGAATATACTTCATCACCGCTGACACGCATCCTTCCAGGTCTTTCTTGATGTCTGTCTCCCAAAAGCGAAGAACCAGCCATCCCATTTCCGTTAAATTATCATTAACCTCTTTATCCCTTTCGACGTTTCCTGTTAATTTTCTTTTCCAAAAATCCTTATGCGTGTCAATGTGATTCGTCAGGGATTCCAAATTCCTTCCATGCCAAAAATCCCCGTCAACAAAGATTGCAATATGGCTTTTAGTTATGGCAATATCAGGTATTCCTGGCAAGCGCCTGTCATTTTTTCTATAACGGACACCCTTATGCCAAAGTGCTTTTCGTAATAGGATTTCTGCTTTAGTGTCACGGTTCCGAATATGTGTCATATTCTTATGCCGCTGTTCTTTTGTCAAGACGTCCAATGAGTCCGCCCCCCGTTTTTGCAGGTGTCTATAGCAAAAACCGGCCCTTGCAGGACCGGTCTTGATAACTAAAAATGAAGTTCAGTTTGTGCCTCTTCCTTGTTTCCTTTTACTTTCTTCTCATGATAAATATCAAAATCTCTTTGGTATGAATCAGGATGCACAAAGCACTCATTAATTGCCTTAGCCAGGGAATAAGCAAGTCTTACAGGTACCGCATTCCCGATTTGCCGGAAGATTGGGCCAAATGCGGGCTTTCCCGTCGACGTTTCAAAATGGAAATTATCAGGAAATGTCTGCAATCTGGCTGCTTCACGCGGTGTAATTGACCGGTTCTGTTTAATGTCCGGATGAATAAAGAAGTGACCGTCCTTGGATAAATGTGCGACAACCGTCTGTGCATATGAAAGATTATCTGCAACGACGCTGAATCTGTCCAGGAAAGAAGTGGTATTCTTATGAGTCAACATTTCTTTAGGAAGGTCCGTATATTTCAGGCGCGTTTGATTTCGATTCCATGCCTCGACAATCCTGCGGTAAATGTCTTTATCATGATCATTGACATATCTGGCATAGTGAAGAGTGACTTCTTCCTCATCCTTTTCTTTAATTCCGGCATCATACAGATATTTGCCTTCATAATGTCTGGTTTTAGTAGGAAGCGGCGTTCCTTCATTTGCGTGAAGCGGAGGCAGGTCGTTAAATATTTCACTGACGCAGATTCCATCCTGCTCTGTCGGATGACGTTGAACTAATGGATAGAAGCCATGATCGTCCCCGAGTTTTCCTATCAGAATTAAACGTCTTCTGCTTTGTAGAACACCATAATCAGAAGCAAGAAAAATTTTTGTTTCGACTGAATAGCCGCATTCTTTGAATGTTCTGCACATTGCATCAAAATGTCTTGTTCCATCAGGTTCTTTGGCAGATAGAAGCCCCAGAACATTTTCAAAGAGAAAATATTTTGGTTTATATCTGCGCAAAAATTCTGCATAAATCTTATACAGGTAATTCCTTTCATCACCAATCATATTATTGGCATCTCTGGAACGTCCCGCCAGAGAATAAGCCTGGCATGGCGGTCCACCTATAATCAGATTAATTCGATTGTCTCCCAGACGTCCATCAATTTTGTCAAATATTTCCTCTAAATTATCTTTGGACATCTGATAATTCATGACCGACTCAAGAACATCTTGCGGTATTTTTGAATAAAAGGAATTTCGATCTATACGTCCATGAAGGTAATCGTGATAAATATCCAGTCTGCCCTGCTCTTTAAGCCAATGATAGGCAGCTCTTGTTTTCAGCGTGTAACAAGCGGCCTTATCCATTTCAATATGAGCTGCAGGACTAAATCCTGCCATAACGAAGCCTTCCGATAATCCGCCAGCGCCGGCAAACAAATCCAGAAATTTCATCACATCACCTCCTCTGCAATGTTTTAACCACTGGTTCATTATACCAGGGCTGAAAGTGGAAATAAAGTCCTAATAATGTCTGCGTCTCCACGATATCAGTCCGGATAACTTTCCTCTTTGGCTTTCTGTAAAACCTCCATAATTTTGACTGCCTGCTTGTCACTAGGCACCTTGCCACTTGTTGAAGCAATTTTCAGGAAACTAATATCCCTGTCATTGAAAATATGGTTTGCTATTCCCCAATCCATAACCTTTTTCCAGTTAGCAGTGCCGTAGTTATATACATCAATCAGTGCGGTTGCCTTGTTTATTTCTTTTTGTTCTTTTTCAGCCGCTTTATTCCGCTCTTTTTCCAATTCTTCCGGAATGAGTTCGCTCACGAATTCTGGTGTAAGACCAACTTTCTTATCCTTTAATCCATCCCAGCAAGCAGCCCTCTTTGCCCATTCAGTGACATTGTCTACGCCTCTTGACGGATCCAGCAATGTATCATTCACAATTCTCGAGAGTTCCTGCAGCTGCGTTCTTAAATGAGCGCTTACACTCTGTTTTAACCAAATATCTTTGAAATTTAAAACATACCCTGGATGTTCCTCTTTAATCAAATAGAAGAGCCAGCCCATTATATAGGCATCAATTTGGGCTTTATAACCGGAGTTATACCAAGGTGCATGACGTACTATGTCATCAATGGTCTTAAACAAAATATCTAAGCAAATGATTTTTGTATAAAATTCATCATTGAAAACCGCTTCATGATTTTTCCATTCATCAGCAGCCCAATTCGCAAACTGTATAAAATTCTTCTGTGCTCCTAAGCTAACCTTATCCGGCTTCATTTGGTAAAGATTATAGTATTTAGACAGATCCGTCTTAGTAATGACTTGTTTGGGAGGATTTTCCATGCGGAACTTATCCTTAGCAGATTTAGTCATTTTAGCCTGATCTTGTTTGTACTGACCACGTGTGCGCTCATAATACCAGTGTGTTCTGTATTGATTACCGTTTACTGCAGGTGCCAATAAACGACGTGATATCTCTTCCATACGTATATGGAATGGTGAGTTAGAGAAGAAGTCCGCTTCACTAACTTTATTCTGACTATTGGCATATCTTGAAATTTCAGGAATCAACACCGCAGCATCTTCAGGATCTACAACAGACAATTTCATCGGGACAAATATATTTTCCAAATTGTTGGCTCTTGCCTTATCGACAATAATAGCATTAGCCAATGATGCTGTCGTCTGACCGCCATTTACTATCTGCAATCCGGTAATTTCGGTAATCAAAAGCGAGTGTGTTCCTGGTTGTGTTGAAATATTATATGCGGTTGCGGCTATACCATTGTTATATGCAAAAAATTTACCTGGTTCATTAAGTATGGTATTGCGGATTCCCTTATTGACTTTCCCTTTTGCAGTCAGGAATGACCGAACATTCCCTTCCAGGAGCCTTCCACCGTATTTATTATAAATATCAGCCAGTACCTTGCCTGGAATGTTGCACAAATACGCGGTATAATCATCACCTTTGCTGGCTTCCAGACATGGAATCCCGTCAACGCCGAAATCTTCCAGATTGATAACAATATCCTCTTTCCCCGACTTTGACTCAATTAATCCTTGCAGGCGGGTGATATCCCAGATAAAATATTCTGTTTCTGCATCTTCAAGAGTAGCCCCCTGAATATCTTTGATTCGACTACTCATTATCATATCTGTCAAAATATAAAATTTGAATTTTGATACCGTACTGTACCGTTTTGATATATCATAAGCCAGCCCGTACCCTGCAGAACTTTCTTCCCCATTCTTTAGAATAAAGCCATTTCTTGAATCTCTAACGAAATTCTTCATCCTTCCAAAAAGTGTTTTGGAATCAGTCACATTCAAAGTTTTGGGCTGCGGGCTGTCATCAAACTGGCACAGAAATAGACCCAGGCAGTCCTCCAGCTCATCATAATAATACCCATCAAGTTGTAGTCGTGCATTTCGCGAGCCGGTACTTTCGTATTGCAATAGATTGAAATCGGTAAACTCTTCGGCATCTATTAAGATTTGAACATATTTATTCAAAAACTCTTCCTTTGGATTTGAATCATTCTGCTCACTATCTAAGTGGACATCCTGTAAAAATCCGTTCCTGAAATCATAAACGCTTTGTGCCTCTGTACTCATGTCGCTGACCCGCCTTTTCTGAATCTGTCAATGGCCGAAAGTGATAACTGATACTGCACTTTTGTAATTGCATTGGGTAAATTTTTCCGCCTTATAGCTGGAAAATCGCAGTTAACCTCATAATGATTCTGCTGTTCAAAACGGTATACACATCCATCATAATATGGATTCGGATAATATCCGGCCTCTAACATCTTTCCCTTAAACGAAAATCTGAGTTCCGGATCGTTCTCCAACTTTACTAAAATCCTTTTATATAGTCCATTTAATGTACAGCCAGATGAATCTTTGGGCCCTGTTGGACTTACTTTCATTACCACCAGTTCGCCTGGGACATCAGTATCAAGCTGATCAATGGAAGATATACTAACAACCTCTGCATCGGCTGATACAGTTTTCACTTCAAACCAAGTATTTTCAAGTACAAAATCCTGTTTAGCAAAATCAGGTCCACTCCAGGACAGTACGGCATCTTTTAATCCATATTTTGGCATCATAAAGTCTTGGAGAAATTTCATTTCTCCCAGTAAGCCTTTTATTCTCTCAGTTGAAAGCTTGGTCTTTCTGCCTGAGGCCATAATTTTTAGCCACTGCTCGTATCTTTTTTCAAGAAACGAAACAGCCTTTCTTTCTGAGCTGATATGCGCCGAAGATTCCGCCATATCCATGCAAAACTGGCAAAAAAAATCAATTAAATCCGGCTCGTTCAGTGAGAAGGTAAGTGCCCATAATTTATCTTTGCGCCGCCCTACCGTAACATCAATAGCCCCTGTAGATTTCAAAACTTCTGGGGAATACTGCGTCACCAAAAGCAGCATGGGACGCCCTTTCTCATCTAAGCCAATGAACAAACTTCTATTAGGGCAAGTGTCAATACGTGAACAGGTATCATTTTTGGTGAAAGTACTAAATATATTTTCCCCATTCATTTTCGATACATCTCCTAATCTTCCTCGTAGTTCTCAGAAATATCATCATCATCCAAATCGCCATCTTCTTCCAGCATCATTCGCTGCATGGTTTTATTAATTTTATATTTATGTCTGACAGGAGTATGACCTTTGAGGAACGGAATGCCGACGCTAAGACCAATTACCGGTACTTCCGTATTTTCTATCAGCTCAATTTTTTCCGGTGTATCATTATCTCGATTTCTGGAGTAAAGTTCTACCGGATAAATAACTAACAGCGGATTTCTTTCAATACCTTCGTCAAAATAGGATTTTTCACTTATCAGCTTCCTTCCGCTGCTCTCTAAAGACTGAAGCATATCTTTAGTTAATCCAGCTCTTGCCATCCCTTTATCTCCCAAGCGGGCCTTTGCTCCGGAAACTTGTATCACTTTTTGATCTTCTTTGTAGACAAAGCCACGGAGTACAGGAGATAGTTCAATTCCTCCCAACTGAATTGTAGTAGAACCCGATTTCGCAGCATCAGTCTTAGCTAACTTATCAGATTTCGCTTTTCTGCCTGTTGCGATTGCAATATCCCATTTCCCAAGTTCTTTTTCTGAATCTTTGATTATTCTGCAAAGCTCTTCTGTCTGAAAATCCATATTCCTTAAATCACTTTTATAATTTCCCAGATAATGTATTACTTTTTCGGCTGGAACATTAAGGAACTGCGGATTGGCTAAAGCAAGATCATCATTATTTCGCTGCATTTCGTATTGACTAGAAATTTCTCTAATAAAGTCCTCGGTTAAGTCCCGATTATCATCTATGTATTCTGTGTTTAAGTATTTAGTTTCGACAACTTCGCCACTGATTACAATGGTTCTCTCATAGTCTCCAGCAGTTCTCATTTTATTTCTGGCAGTAACCATTAATGCAGTTTTGTCCTGACGTACACACAAGCCAAAATCTTTTGGAGTCTTTCCTTGATCTCTCATTACAAGGATCTTATTTCTCAGTTCCTCGGTGGCTACAGTAATTTGTGAATACCAATTTCTGGATTCATCAGACATCCACACACGGCAAAGATCATCATAGTTGTTCCTATAACCAAACCAACGACCCATCTGCATAAGAGTGTCATACATCTTAGAATTTCTATAGAAATAACTTGTGCAAAGTCCTTCAAGGGTTAATCCTCTTGACAGACTGAGTCCGCCAACAGCAATCAGTCTTAATCCTGTTTCCTTATATTCATCATAATTCAGTTTCCTTGTGGCATTTCCTTTATGAATAGACTCAACCTGAATTGGAATTACCGCCGCTTTGAGTCTCTTTTGGATTGTGTCCCAAGAATAAGTTATTCGACTTTTTTCACCATCTACATGAAAATTCAGGAATTCCTCTTCATAAACTTCTTTCAGATTTTGGAATTCTTCATGTTCCAGTGCACGCTTCCCCATCTTGTAATAGCTTTCTATTGCATTTTTATAGTCTTCCACAAAATTGTAGACCTGTCTTTTTACTCTATCCTGGACATCCGTAAACTTTGAAACGTTTATCATCATTGTACGATGAGCCTTTGTATCTCCACGAATATCTCTTATAGCATTTGCCAGGAAGAAGGATAATATGGCACATTTAAGGCTCTTTGGCATATCTTCTTTAACCGGGTGAAAATTGATTTTATGTCTCAATGGTAAATATTCTTCACAGTCATCATTATCTCTTAATATACATGCGTATTTACCGACAGAGCTGCCGTCATCAACCTCGTCCTCATCAAGAAACATGGATTTAGCGCCTATATAATTTGATGGTGTCGTTAATGCATAAATAAAATTTTCAGGAAAAAGATCATCCCCAATCATCTCTTTTTCTGAATCTGGATCTATAAAAATATTGGCATAGGGCGTAGCCGTAAACCCTACATAACTTGTTTTAGAAAATAATTCAAGCAGTTTTCGAATAGATTTATTTATCGCAGTTGGATCTTCTGATGTTTTAGTGTTAATTGATGCATTATCAGCCTCATCATCAATTAACAGCATGGGAAGCTCAATCTTTCCACTTGCTGATTTATTATTTCTGGTAAGCCATTTTACCAAATTATTTAATATCCTATTATTTTTCTTAAGAACAAAAATGACAGGACATTTTAATTGATCAAGCTGGCCAATAATGGCTTTAGCCGTTGAAGCCTTAAAATCTTGTTCTCTCGTCGTTACGGTCCATACCTGGGCATCTGATCCATATAAACCAACCCCTATGTGTCCCGAAACCTGATCACTTTTAGGTGACGAAACGCTATCAGCGCCAATAAATCCTAAATCAATACGTTCCTGTGTTTGTGACCTTAATTTCTCTATACTTCCCGTAAGCAGTATAAAAATTTTATATCCTGCATCAGCAGCTTTGTTGATTAAAGCAATATAATTAGACGTTTTTCCTGATTGAACTTCTCCAATGCATAACCCTCTAACAAGAAAATTCCCTGATTGTTGAGGATTTCCAAGCTCGTCCATCATCTCATTAGTAGCTGAATTAAGTTCCCTGATAACCGGAAGTGCCCAGCCACTCATTTTAAGGTATTTTTCGTATCTATTCCAAAACTTAGGATCAATTTCTGCTCTTGCGGAGCTATACCATGGAGCATGCTCTTTTGCTACGACATAGGTCCCTCTGTCTATGTGGATCTGAAAAATCTTCTGAAGCTCCCTTATTACTTCTTGTTTCTGTCCATCAGTCAATCCCCCTGGGATAAGCACTGAGCACTTATCCACTTCTTCCTTTATCTTTTCCTCGGTTGGATTTTCATCCTTACCTAATATATACTGAACAATTGTCATAACATCTTTCTGCGCATCAGTCATCCCCATATACCTCCGCTATTTTATTTATAACTTCAGGATGTTTCGCAAAACGTTCCATATGTCTCATCGCCTCGATAAAAGTAGGAATATCCTCGCCGCAGCTCTCCATATCATGAACCATTGATAATGCCCTATTATAGAGTTCCTTCTCATTATCTTTATCTTTATCGTCTATCATTTTCTCTTTAGCCATACGATAATATACATCGTGATAAGGAAATTCCTCTTCAACCATTTTCAGCATATTTTCAAGAGCATCCGCCTCATCTTCACCCAAATGGTTCATAAGCGCTTTTAATGACGGCATATTACGATTAATCTGATATCGGATTTTTCCCCTGTCATCAAATACATCCCATGTATGAATTAAGCCATCATCTTTTTTGGGATTTCTTCCTCTATATTTGATTACCTTTTCACTTTTCCCCATGGCATCTTCGATAACGTTTCGCAACTTATCCCTGATCATATGCGGAATATTTGCTTTCGATTTTTTTACATCAATTCCCCATAAAGTATCTAATGTATTAGGAATATCGACACGAATCCTGGCAAGTTTTCCTACTTCACTTTGGCTGATAATTCTAAACCAGGTTCCCCATATAATTAATCGTTTATTTCTATAGACATAAAATCCCTGGCGCTGCCGGATAGATTCCTTTCCGCCCAATGCATCTATATCCTTTTTCCTTAATTTACTGATAATTGGAAGGATGAATGGTTTAACCAAAATCTGTTCATTACCAACAGGTATCGGATAGTCGGCTAATCGCTGGGTCGCCGGATGATTTTCCAAAAAGGGGTCGATCCCTTCTACTTCATCATTATTGAAGAATATCTTGATTTTTTTTATACCAGGCTCATTCCCCCTTATAAAACGATGGAATACGAGCGCGACGTGTTCTCTGGCCGCCTTCACCTTTTCAAGAAATGCCGTCCCAAAATCTCTCCTTGAATCGCTGCATTCCGTACGAAGATAATCAAATTCCTGCCAAACCACCACAGTCCCCGTATCATGATCCTTTAAATAATCATATCCTGGCATTCCTTTAATTTCTTTTTCAGAAAATCTTTTCAGAGCCCAATTATTTTTTTGAATTATGTGGTCCAAATCCCAACTCGCCGCGCTGATGATTCCACTCTTCTTCGTGATAACCGTCATCTTTCTGCATTGGGACATTGAAGCCATTTTCATCCCCAGCCCGAATCGTCCCATATCATTCTTACCACGCGTTTCCAATGAACTCTGACTCCCATATCTCATGGCATTTTCCAGTTCATCCGCTGTCATTCCGCATCCGTCATCAGCAATACAGAAAAAAGGTGAGGTTGTTGAATCAAAAGTTATATTCACTTCACGTGCACCAGCACTGATACTGTTATCTATAATATCTGCAACAGCCGCTTCAAATGAATAACCGACTGATCGGGTTGATTCAACGAGAATGGGAGCATATGGAACAACGATTTTATCTTTCATTACGGTATCCTCAATAATCTCAATAAAGCTAAGAATTAAATAAAGACATGATTAATATAAGTTAATTTAATTACCCGAATTGCAATAATAAGTTGAACACCCGGCGAACCTTTATGCAGTAAGTG
>OGXM01000534.1_pt1 | contig 24884 bp, 23 predicted proteins | sample 1576271 | NCBI WGS metagenome assembly OGXM01 (sample SAMEA3541579, study PRJEB24748) | human gut metagenome | biome: human gut; feature: human-associated habitat; material: faeces | place: China | collected 2012 | reverse complement strand
GCCACCTCATAACGCTTTTCCTCTATCTGCTTAAAGTGCTGTTCTTCAAGCTGACTGGCATATTACAGCGAGCTTACCTCACGTTCAAGCACAGCCTTTTTCTCAATATCGGATATAAAATACATATAGACAATGTCCGCAACGATAAACGTTATGAACGAAACCGTCAGAATAACATTGGACTTTTGCGCCGCTCCCTGATAATTACCGTGCGTCTGATTGAGATGATCGGCTACAACTCCTATTATCGCAAGCATCTCGGCAAACGGAAAAAGTATAAGGCTCAGATTTAGCTTTGAGGTTATTCTTTTATTTACTATCCTGTTCCAAAGCAATGCATAAAGATATTTGAAAGGAATACAGATAACCGCAAATACAATCGCACTTACCATTCTGCTGAACGTGTAAAATTCGCTGACATCATAAAAATCATTCATTCCGAGCAAGTTCAACAAGCCCAGCAGCAAAAGCTCAAGTCCTACGTTTATCAGCATATCGAAGCAACAGAAAATGAACGATTTGACAAAATTCGACTCCGACAACAGCTTGAGTACAAGAAACACAACGAAAAACAATACTATTGACTTTATAGGTGCGTAAAAATTGAAAAATACAGACGGCACCAGTATCACCGCAGTAGCCATAATCATTATCGCCATATAAACAGGCTTCGTCGCCTTGACCTTAAAACACAGCGAATATGACCACCCTGTAATAATCCCGTGCGTGAAATAAGCAATCAGCGTACCCCACGCAAAAATATTTTCCGTATTTATCAAATCCATTTTTATCCCCCAAAAAGCTCTTACGGATAATCAGGCAAAATCCTCTGTCTGACGTTCCTTCATCTGCATAACAAGCGTACAGGTATATTCGCCGTTCTTTTCCGACTTTTCAAACCTTCCCGAATAAATCTGCGCTATATCACCGAGTATCTGCTGTCCGTAGCCGTGAAGCGAGGAATCGTCCTCTCTTGAAATCTCAACACCAGATACATAATTCCTGACGGTTATATACACGCTTACCGAATCGCTCACCGCATCGACATTGATGATTTTCTTGTCGCTGTCTTTTTCCGTGAAGCCACGCTCCGCACGGATAGCGTTGTCGATCATATTTGCAAACGCACTGCATAGATGATTCTGAGAAATATTTTTTGTATCGTAAAGATCAATTTTCGTTTCGAGCCTTATACCGTACTTTTGCGCTTCACAGGCTTTTTCTTCCAGCACGGCATTTACTACCGGTATAGAGCATAGCTGTGCTTCTTTTGTTCTTGCAACGCTTGTTTCAAGTGTGCCCAGCATTTCGTCCGCCTGCTCTATATGTCCGTCCCTCATCATACTTCTTATCGCAATAAGCTGATTGTTTATATCGTGACGTATCTTCGCCACCTCATAACGCTTTTCCTCTATCTGCTTAAAGTGCTGTTCTTCAAGCTGACGGGCATATTTCAGCGAGCTTACCTCACGTTCAAGCGCTGCCTTTTTCTCAAGATCTGCCATAAAATAAAGATACACTATATCTGCGACAAGAAACGTAAGGAACGAAATCGTCAGCACCAGTGTCGAATTTGCCTGAACCATAGGGTGCTGCTTTGCATCGGCATTGCCTGCGTGATCTGCGACCATACCGACCATTGCAAAGGTCTGTGCCGCAGGAAATAATATCAGACTTAAATTGAGCCTTGAGGACGTACTTTTATTTACTATACTGTTCCACAGCAGTGCTATGAGATATTTGAACGGTATACAAATCACTGTAAACATAAGCGACGATATCATACGGTTGAATGTATAGACATCGTTTACATCCTGAAAATCGTTGATACCGATTAATGTAACCGTCATCATCAGCAGCATTTCAAGCGTAATATTTACAAGCATATCAAGGCAGAGAAAGATAAACGGCTTAACAAAATCGGATTCAGACGACAGCTTGAACACAACAAACACAAGAATAAACAAAATCGCCGCCTTTATCGGAAAATAAATCTGAAAAAAGGTCGGCGGTACGATTGCAATGCAGGAAACAAGGATAATCAATGCCGTAAACAAAACCTTAGAAATCCTGATTTTGAAGCACTGCGAAAATGTCCATCCCGTAATAATGACCTGCGATATTGAAGATACAAGTATCACCCATGCATATATATTGTCAACATTGATTATTTTCATGTTTTTCCCGTCCGTTTTATTTCTGAAGATGGTTTCTGTATGCTTCTATGAATTCGGTCTTTTTGGAGCGTGACACGGAAATGTCCGGCTTTCCTTCTATAAGAATATAATCGCCCGTGAAGCCTTTGATTTTATTGAGATTAACAAAATAGCTCTTGTGACATCTGACAAAAAATGACGGAAGCTGCTCGATAAGGTCATCCAGCTTTCCCTGTGCCGTATACTCTTTTGTGCGGGTAATGTAATTGAGATTGTGACCGGCAGATTCAATGTACAAAATATCATCCGCTTTCAATGTCACATATTCATACTTTCCGGTTCTAACGGTTACTTCCGCCTTTTTGTTTCTTATAAGCATCTCTGCTTTAGCAAAGACCCTGAGCATAGTTTCCCTGTCGATAGGCTTTTTCAGAAACCCTGCAACATTCTCTTTTTGCATAAAAATATCTTCTATGTATTTTTCGGTATAAGCAGTGACTATCACTATCTGGGTATAACCTGATTTCTTCGTGATACAATCCAGATAATCAAGTCCGTTGCCCTCACTGCCGAACTCTATATCAAGCATAACAATATCAGCGACATCATCAGAGCCGATGTATTCATTCGGATACTGCATAAAAGTGAAATCATTTTCACAAAATACATCTTTGAAATTATCTTTGAAACTGTTCAGGTATTCTTCGTTATCATCTATATAGCAAATTCTCATATTATACACCTCATTTTGTATTATATCATTTTAATCTGTATGATGCAAGTAAAAAAATGTTAATATCTCACCAAATAGCTACATTCAAAAAGTAAAAATCGAAAGATAGGTGAATAGTAAGTGCCTTACCGCTATAATATGATTAAGTCAGCTTAAACTAACACTATTCGGAAAATAAAATAAAAATCTGTTGCTGTATTCATATATGTTTCCATATCAAAATAGCCCTATGTATATTAATTGTATATTTTAAGAATATTATCAGACGGTTGTATCAAATATACTTGTATGTATACCGGTCGTTATGTTGAATGATAATTATATGCGTCGGAGTATGGCAAATAAAAAAACAAGCCGTATTTCTACGACTTGTAAAATCTCCGCAGTCAGAAAGATAAGGCGATGGCACTGAGGCTGAATCGTTAAAATGAAAATCGGAGCGTACCTGATTTTTACTCTGCACTGCGGCAATGATTCCTGTAATATATCGGTGTAACGCCGTACAGCTTTTTGAATCTGCGGCAGAAATAGCCGATGTTCTCAAATCCTGTTTCATGCGCTATGGTGCAAACGCTGTTTTCGGTATCAACAAGGAGCTTTGATGCACGTTTCAGTCTGTATTCTACAACGTAATTTATCGGCGATGTATGCAGGTATGTCCTGAAAATATTGAGAACACTGCTTTTGCTTATAAGAACCGTTCGGGCAATATCGTCCAGTGTTATCTGACCGCTGTAATTATCGTGAATATACTGCATCATTATCTGAAGCTTAGCCTGCGTCTGTGCGGAATGCACGGACATAGAACCGCAATCTGTTATCAGTATGCTTTCATATAAAAGACGCCATAGTTTCAGCAGCAGCTCTGCTGTTTTCATTTCAGACGCTGTGCCTGAACCCTGCACGGCAAATACCGACCTCATTGTTTCTATAATGCTGCGGTGCGCTGTTTCTTCGGCAGAAAAAATCACACATTCAGTAGTTGATTCGATTATCGGTCTGATGTATCTGCTGTATATCAGACTGCCCTGCGGCGCAAGCAGAACAGGTGAAAAAACAATGTTAGGAATGATGGCGCTGTCCGTGGCTTCAAACCTGTGTATCACCTGAGAGTTTATAAAGATTCCATCGCCGGAGCTGAGAACATACCTGTTTCCGCCCACCAGAAAATCAGCCATGCCCTGCTGTACATAAACAAATTCGACCTCCGGGTGCCAGTGCCAGTCGATACAGTGAAAGTCGAAATCCCAGATGTCCTCATAATAGTAGCAGAAGGGATATTCTTCGCTGCCGTGACTTGCAGTTTCGCGTAAGGTTTCATCCGTTATTATCCTGTCCTTTTTGATTTCATCACTCATATTCTCACCTGATTTACGATATTGTGTAATAAAAATGTGATTTTGTGCATTGAAATGTTATGATGTTTGCTATATAATCTGATTATATCAATCGTCAAGGAGTTTGTCAATATGGCTGTGAATTACAGAAAAACACTTATATCCTGCTATCTTGGATTCATCACGCAGGCAATAGCGGCTAATTTCGCCCCGCTTCTATTTCTCACATTTCACAACGGCTATGGTATCCCGCTTGGAAAAATCGCCCTTATCTCGTCGGTATTTTTTGTTACTCAGCTTATCATAGATGTGCTGTGCGCACGTTTCGCCGACAAAATCGGCTATCGGAAATGCGTTATCGGTTCGCAGGCTTTTTCGGCACTGGGACTTATCGGACTTGCCTTTTTGCCTGAACTGCTTCCCGACCCGTTCACAGGAATAATCGTAAGCACAATCATATATGCAATGGGAAGCGGTCTTACCGAGGTGCTTGTAAGTCCGATAGTTGAAGCCTGCCCGTTTGAGCATAAAGAAGCCGCAATGAGTCTGCTGCATTCATTCTACTGCTGGGGTTCGGTCGGAGTCATACTCATTTCAACACTGTTTTTTACTGTTTTCGGCATAGAAAACTGGAAGTGGCTCTCTTGTATCTGGGCGATAATTCCACTTGTGAACATATACAGTTTTTCAGTATGTCCCATTGAACATCCTGTCGAGGACGGCAAAGGTATGCGTATCCGTGACCTGCTCAGAGTACCGCTGTTCTGGCTTGCAATACTGCTTATGGTATGTGCCGGAGCCTCGGAGCTTTCAATGGCGCAGTGGGCGTCGGCATTTGCAGAATCCGCTCTCGGACTGACTAAGTCAGTCGGAGATATAGCAGGACCATGTATGTTTGCAGTGACGATGGGCATAAGCCGTACGCTCTACGGAAAGTACGGCGAAAAGCTCGATCTTATGAAATTCATGATAGGCTCGGCAATGCTGTGTCTGATCTGTTATATCACCGCCTCCCTGTCGGGAATACCTGTAATCGGTCTTCTCGGCTGCATAATGTGCGGATTCTCGGTAGGTATCATGTGGCCGGGATCTATTAGCATCTGCTCAGGCAAAATATCCACCGGCGGTACTGCAATGTTTGCACTTCTCGCCATGGCGGGCGACCTCGGCGGAGCACTCGGTCCTGCTATTGTAGGAAATATCACCCAGAATGCAGGTAATGATATGCAGAAAGGTATGCTTTCGGGGTGTGCATTTCCCTTGATACTTATGGTATCGCTCCTGCTGCTGAACAGAGCCGGACGTAAAAATAACTGATCGTATCCGGCAGGTTTATGCAAAGCTACAATAGAAAAAAGGCACCATGTATCAAAACGTGATGCCTTTTTGTTTTTCATACGATGCCGGCGGTCAATTTACGAATTTCATAGAACCTGTTCTGCATTCCTGAACTGCGACGGGGTAATACTCTCGAACCTTTTAAAAATCTTGCAAAAATAACTGCTGTCACAGAAGCCTGTTTCTTCAGCTATCTGCTCGACCGTTTTCCGTGTTTCCGCCAGAAGCATTTTGGCTGCTTGTATCTTACGCTTTGTGATGTATTCCATCGGTCGACAGTTCAGGGTCTGTCTGAATAATCTGCACAGATGCTGCGAAGAAACGCCTGCTGCTTTACTTATGGATTCAAGGCCGGGCTGTTTCATATAATTCTCGTCAATATAAGCGATTGCCTTCGTTACCGCAGGGGTGATTTGTACACTGCCTTTTCCTTTCGTTGCAAGACGGCTAAATTCAATAAAAAAGCTGTACAGATAGCCCGATGCTCTGAAATTTCCGTCAACCTTGTCAGAGAGAAGTGCCTCGTGCATACATCTGAAACAGTGGTCAAGATATGTAATTTCTTCCTTTGGAAGAGAAAAGATTTTCGGCTTGTCGAAGCCGAGTACTTTAAGCATATCGGTGCAGGATTTTCCTGACGGTTTTATCCAATGCGTATCCCAGGATTCGTCCGTTGAATAATACTCATGCGGACAACCGGCAGGAATAAAGAATGCGGTGTACGGATTTATTATATGTTTCTCTCCGTTCATTATAAGTATGCCGCTGCCTTTTGTACAATAAAGAGCCTTGGCGTAATTGTCACCATTGCCGCAGATTACATGATACTGCCATTCGTTCAGCCCTACGCTCACCAAAAAGACGGGAAGACTGCCTTCTTTACTGATTATCGGATAATCGTAGAATTTCAAAATTAATTCACCGCCTGTGCTAAAATCGTTATATCTTAATAATATCATTCATTGACTTGTTTGTCAATAAGCGTTATAATCTGTTAAAATACGAAGGGGTGATTTTTTTGAGAACAGTCAGGGAATTAAACGATTTCTGGAGATTCACAAAGCTTCCGGTAGGAATGAATATATCAAAAGATTATGCTATCTCTCCCGAATATGAAGATACATCATGGCAGCCTGTTGAACTTCCGCATACATACAATTCCGAAGACAGCACAGGCAGAATGACAGTTGCCGACGGAGAAAACTACTACCGTGGAACTGTATGCTACCGCAGAAACCTTGCGCTGAGTTTTGAAGAATGCAGCGGAAAAGAACTCTATCTGGAATTTGAAGGTGCAAATACTGTTGCGGAAGTCTATATCAACGGCAGGTTTGCAGGAGAGCACAGCGGAGGGTATTCTGCATTCAGATTTGATATTACGGACTATATATACCCGGACAAAGACAATCTGATAGCTGTTATCGTATCGAATGCTCCCACCGATTATATTGCACCGATAACCGACAATGGCGATTTCACAAAAATGGGCGGCTTGTACAGGGGTGTAAAGCTTATTGCAGTCGAGCCTGTTCATATCGCTCTGAACGACAGCGGCTCCTGCGGAGTATATATAACCCCACGCAATATTTCTAAAACATCTGCGGATATAGGCATACTTGTCAAGCTGGATAAAGCAGAAACCGCAGAGGCTAAAGCTGTGATATATGATACGCAGGGAAAGCCTGTAACGGAGTTTTTCGGCAGGGCAGGCAAAGACAGAATAACGCTTTCGGGAAAAATCAACTACCCGAAACTCTGGGACGGAGTAAACTCTCCCGCTCTTTATCGTGCGGAGATAACCTTATTCTGCAACGGGAAACCCGTCGATAGCATTGAACAGGAATTCGGAATACGCTCGTACCGCATAGATGCCGATAACGGCTTTTTCCTCAACGGCAAGCCATATCCGCTCCATGGGGTAAACTACCATCAGGACAGTTACGAATCCGGCTGGGCAATGACTGACGCTCAGCGTGAGCGGGATTATCATATCATTCGTGACATGGGCTGTACCGCTGTAAGAATGGCTCACTACCAGCATTGTGACCACGAATATTCATTATGCGACAGGCTGGGTCTGTGCGTATGGACGGAGATAGGCATAATCAATAAAATGTCTGCCGATGAAAGCGATGCTCATGTCCTTTCAGACGGCTTTGGAGATAACGCAAAACAGCAGCTTCGTGAGCTTATCAGGCAAAATTACAATCATCCGTCAGTTATTGTCTGGGGATTGTCCAACGAACTTCACCAGATGACCGATGAAATATTCGGGCTTTACAGCGAGCTTTATGAAATTGCTTGCGAAGAGGACGATACAAGGCTGAAAACCTTTGCAGACAATCAGTTTTACGGCAGATTTCTGGAGCTTCCTGCCGATGTGGTCGGGTATAACCGTTATTTTGGCTGGTATAAGGATGCCGGCAGTGCGGACAATTTCGGCGAATGGCTTGATCTATACCATAACGAAAAGGAAAAGCGCCCTGTCTGCCTTTCCGAATACGGCGGCGGTGGGGCGATTTCGCAGCACAAGGATAATGTAGATTGGGAAAGCGACATAGACCCTGTCGGAGTACGGCATTATGAGAACTATCAGTCGCAGCTGCACGAGATATTGTGGAAACAATTCTCGGTCAGAAAGTACCTGTGGGCTGAATTTATATGGTGTATGTTCGATTTTGCGTCCTACGGGCGAACAGAGGGAGATACAAAGTCGCTCAACGACAAGGGACTTTGCACAAGGGAGCGTATTCCAAAGGACGTATATTTCTTTTACAGATCCGTATGGAGCAGTGAAAAAACCGTTTATATAACTGAACGCAGGCATGAATTCAGGACTTGTGATGTGCCTTTTGTAAAGGTATATTCAAATGCGGACGCAGTGGAGCTTTGTATAAATGACGTTTCGCACGGCAGAATATCCCGATGCGAACTTCCCGATGACGAGAACACTGTTTTCGTGTGGAAAAATATAAAGATAAAACCCGGCACGAAAAACAAGATATGTGCGAAAGCATATTTCAGCGACGGAACATCAAGAACCGACTATGCATTCTGGACAGGTAAATAAACGTGTCAGTATGTTTTATTCATCATAATAGAGGTCAATTATGAACGTTGTTATTCTGATGCTCGCTGTGACAGCCTGCTATACAATATGCTCGCTGAATGACAAATACGCCGCTGCCAAAGCAAACTTATCGGGCGATGAATTTACATTTCTGATGTGCTCGTCGATGTCGGTGTTCCTTGCTTTAAGTCTGCCGTTCCAGAATTTAAGTTTCAGCTTGACGTGGCAATCTTTTTTAGCAATATCACTGGTTACAGTGTGCAAAATGCTTGAATTCCAAATGAGCGCACGGGTGCTGAAACAGCTTTCCGCCTTTGAGCTGAAAGCGTGGCTCGGGATAACCCTGTTTGCGTCTTATTTCACCGATATCCTTTTCGGGTCTGAACTCAATATTATCAAACTGATTTGTATATTTGCAACAGCCGCAGGCCTTGTATTTATTGCAAAGTCGTCTAAATGTGGCAGTGTAAACTATAAACAGATAATTCTGCCATTGGTGCTGTATCTTATTTCAAAATATGGGTATGGGCTTATTATAAGGAGTTTCTCTCCGTATGCTTCGTCAACAATGCAGCTTCTTCCGGCTATGGTGATAATTTCGCTGATAATGCTGCCGAGAGTTCATATCAGGGAGCTTATTAAGAATAATCGAAGCGGCGTTGTTAAGGTAGTGCTTGCCAGAATTCCCAATACGCTCGGAATGCTGCTTGAAAATGCGGTTATATCTATAAGCCTTGCAAATTACTCGTTCATTCAGCCGATGATCCTTGTAACGCTTTTCGTGATAGGTCTGATCCGCAGAGAAAAGCGTTCACGGCTCAATTTAATCGGAAGTATTATCTGCATTGTGGGTATAGTGGCTTTTCAATTGGCGTAAATCTTAAACATTCTGCATCAAACTTACTTCTGAAAAGCTTTGATACTCATCACTCCAACTTTATATATTATTAGTGGCTAAATTTCACAGTTCTGAATCACAGATTGAATTTTACTATATGCAGATGTTGCTGTAATGGGTTAAAAGTAGATGTTTATGGAAACGGCACTAAGGTTAGAACGGTAAAATAACAGAGCCGCAGGACTGCTCAAATTTTAATGAGCAAGTCTTGCGGCTTTTTGTTATTTTTAGGAATAATTAAAAAGTGCACACCCCCTTGCCGCAAATGCACACCCTTACGACCTTTCGTTAAATAGTATAAAGGCAAAAAATAGAAAAGGCTCTGCTGTGACCGTTTTTCAGTCATCGCAGAGCCTGCTTTCGTTAAATTGTGTTGACAAATCCCATTAAACAAGGACTTTCGGATAAAGAAAACGGACACCAATCAAGATACGCATTGTATCAAAATTGGTGTCCTGTTATGGTCGAGGTGACAGGACTCGAACCTGCGGCATCCTGCTCCCAAACGGACCTATGAAGGCAATTTCCGCTAAAAATAGCTTTTTCCGCCCCTTTCCGCTCGGAAAACCGCGCTCTTCGGCACTCCCTAATCCACTGTTTCCGAGTGCTCCGAAACGGTAGGTGGTCTGTTATGTGGTCAACAGCAATTTCCGCAGAATAATACACACTACACGCCTTTCGTTATCACTCGAGAGGCGGTTGCTTTTATATGGTTATTATAACTCTGATCAACCCCAGATTCATGTCAAAATTTACACCGCAGTAGACAAAGAAAAAGGGAGTGGAGTTTTAGATTATTCCGAAAGGTATTCTAATTCGTTCAGGATGTCTAAAAGATATTGATCCTTAAAATGGCCGTCAGAATAATATGTGATTTTTCTGAAAATATTTGCAGTTCCAATTATCATAACACCAATAATGATAAGTGCGAGAAGTTGATCAAGAATGACATCAGTACTTTCGCTTTTGTAAATTAAGGCAGAAATGAATGCACCTAAAGGCACACCCACAAGCATATCAAAGACCTTGTTGCTGACGGACTTATAATTTTTACTATGCAGAGACAGTTGTTTTTCACATTCGCTTTTCAAGATTTGGCGTTGTTCTTTTGTAACAATGCCATGTGCTTTTAGAGTGTTCTTAATGCTTTCTATATACTTGTCTAAATTAGCATTTGTTTTTTCCAATTCTTTTTTGCGCTCAGAAGGGTTATACATTTTTCCGCCAAAAAACTCGCTAATGATTTCCAGAACAAATGTACAACAAACTGGTATTATCCAGAAAACCTTATCAGGGAAAACAACAAATAAAATTAAGTATGCCAACAAACAACATATCATTCCGATTAACATTAACCAATAGCTGGCTTTGAAAAGCTTCTTCATATCTGCAAATGTCCGATATTTTTTAGGAGGATTGTTTGAACATTGCTCGTAAACATCTCTTCTAACCTCCCAGTAACAATAAGTTGCCATTTTTTACCTCCGTATTAGCTTTAGATTTTTCCTACTTGAGTATATCATAGGCAATGCGAAAAAGCAATTAATACATGATAAAAGTTATGAAATCTCAGTATTTCTGCTGAATACAGTTGATTTTTGGGACAAAGCATGGTATACTGAATCCTGATAATACAATCTACTAATTATGAGGTGTAATGCAATAGCCGCAAGCTATAAAAAATTGTTCAAGCTTCTGATCGACCGTGATATGAAAAAGAAAGAACTTGCAGAAAAAGCCGGTATCAGCATTGCCACCATTACTAAGATGGGCAAAGACGGTGCTGTTGTCAGCAGCGATGTTCTGGTGAAGATATGTACAGCCCTTGATTGTACTATGGATGATATAGTGGAAATCATTGATCAAGCATAAAAGAGGATTTAACAAACGCAAGGAAGGGTATTAAGGTATATGTTACACGATGGGCTTTATGAGCAAATAATCAATAATAGCTTAGAGAAAGAGCTTGATTCCACGGAGAAGCTCTCTACAACTGCACCTATTGATAGTGTTGAGGCGTCCAAAGTGTTAGCAAAATATGTTGCCGAGGTTGTTGAAAAAGGATTGGATAATATCGTCGATAACGGCGGCGACATCAACTCGCAAGTAGCTCTTGCCAATCGTATTATTTCTACCATTATTTGCGAAACAAAGGAAAATACCTTTCATGACATGACGGTTGCAAAACGGGCTGAACAACTTCTCGCCCTTTTTGATAGAAAGAACAACATCCTTGCGCTCGACGAAAAGGCAGCGATTGTTCGCCCCGAAACCTCTATTGCACAAAGCTCACTATTCACCGGCGCCATCCATGAGCCACAGATGTATACCGAACTTAAGAAAGAAATTGTTTCCTGTGATCGCATTGATATGCTGGTATCCTTCATTAAGTGGAGCGGTCTTCGCTTGCTCATAGATGAGCTAACTACATTCACAAAAAATGGCGGTGAACTGCGCATCATTACAACGTCGTACATGGGTGCAACCGACGTAAAAGCAATTGAGGAACTTCGCAAATTGCCTAACACAAAAATCAAGGTGAGTTATGACACCAAGCGTACCCGCCTTCATGCAAAGACTTACGTTTTCTATCGTGATACCGGCTTTACTACCGCTTATGTTGGTTCTTCAAACCTTTCCAATGCGGCTATTTCCAGCGGTCTTGAATGGAATGTAAAGGTTACAAAGAAAGACCTTTCAGAGACAATTGATAAGATTGCGGCCACCTTTGAAAGCTATTGGAATTCTAACGAATTCGAATACTATAACGAGGAACAAAAAGAACGTCTTGCCAGGGCGTTGAAGGCCGAAAAATACTTTGACAGTAACAATACCGAAATGTACACGATGGACATCGCCCCGTATTCCTATCAACAGGAAATCCTTGACAAGCTGGATGCGGAGCGAAAGGTGCGTGGACAATATCGTAACCTTGTCGTGGCAGCGACCGGTACTGGAAAAACAGTTGTTTCAGCGCTGGACTACAAGCGTTTTCGTAAACAGAATCCGGATAAGCCTTGCCGTCTTCTGTTTGTGGCTCACCGTGAAGAAATCCTGAAACAAAGCATGTACACATTTCGTGCTGTGCTAAAGGATGCCAACTTTGGCGAGATGTTTGTGGGCAGCTATAAACCGGAAAACATTGATAACCTGTTTATTTCTATTCAAACTTTTAACTCTCAGGCGTTTATCGAGAAAACCACACCCGAATTCTATGATTATATTATCGTGGATGAATTCCACCACGCAGCCGCACCTACATATCAAAAGCTCTTGTCCTACTATAATCCCCAAATTTTGCTTGGCCTGACAGCCACACCCGAGCGTATGGACGGCAAGAGTATTTTGCCTTACTTCAGTAATCGCATTGCTGCCGAGATTCGTTTGCCTGAAGCGATTGACCGTAAACTACTTTGCCCATTTCAATATTTTGGCGTGACCGATACTGTCGATCTTGATAATTTGAAATGGGCAGCCGGCGGATATGATAAAGGGGAGCTTTCGCGCATCTACACACTGAGTGGCGTGATGGCAAATCGCCGTGCCGACTTGGTGGTTACTTCATTGCTCAAATATGTTACAGATATTGATGATGTAAAGGGGCTTGGATTTTGCGTAACGGTTGAACATGCAGAATTTATATCTAATTACTTTAATGCCCGCGGAATTCCGTCGATGTTCCTGACCGGACATTCGCCGGACGAAGAAAGAAAAGAGGCAAAGGCCAGGCTTGTAAAAGGTGAAGTGCGGTTTATCTTCGTCGTTGATATCTACAACGAAGGTGTGGACATCCCTGAAGTCAACACGGTTTTATTCTTGCGTCCAACAGAATCTTTGACGGTGTTTTTACAGCAGCTTGGACGTGGACTGCGTTTATCCGAGGATAAAGAGTGCCTGACTGTACTTGATTTTATCGGACAGGCAAACAAAAAGTATAATTTTGAAGATAAGTTTGCAGCTCTACTTTCCAACACCACACGAGGTGTAACGCGTGAAATCAGGGATGGGTTTATTTCACTTCCAAAGGGATGCTATATCCAGCTTGAAAAGAAGGCAGCAAGATATATTCTTGATAACATTCGCGCATCTTACGGAAACAGCGCAGGTCTTGTTGCACGTATAGCAACCTTTGAAGAAGATACCGGCCTAAAACTTACTCTCGAAAACTTTCTTGACCACTATCGTTTGGATCCTCGCTCAATCTATAAATTTGCTTCTTTTTCTTGTCTGTGCGCACGTGCAGATATAATTGATAATTTCGAGGAACCGATTGAAGAGGTAATGTCAAAAGCACTCAGCCGTTTTGCTTTGGTTGATTCAAGACGTTGGATTGTGTTTATGCTGCGTGTTTTGGAAAATATCGACCATTTTGACCTTACAAGACTTTCGGATATAGAAAAGCGTATGCTTCAGATGTTCTATATTACAATGTGGGAAAAAACGATTGAGGATTGGAACGCGGACGAAGTATTCGAAAACTTCAAAATTCTTTCAAATAGCCCGATAATGCTTTCTGAGCTGATTGCATTGCTCAAATATAACTACAATCGCATTGATTTTATTGATGAGCCTGTCAGCCTCGGATTTGATTGTCCGCTGGATCTGCATTGTACCTATACGCGCGATCAACTGCTTGTTGCAATGGATTTTATGAAGCCAAGCACTGTTCACGAAGGTGTGAAATGGTTGCCCGACAAGAAAATTGATGTGTTCTTTATCACATTGAACAAGTCGGATAAAAACTACTCGCCTACAACCATGTATCAGGATTATTCCATCAATGAAACACTGTTCCATTGGCAAAGTCAAAGCACGACTAATGCAGAAGGTAAAGTCGGTCAGCGGTATATCAATCATCACAAAAACGGCAGCAAGGTTCTCTTGTTTGTGCGCGAATTTAAGAATGATGTTTACGGCAATACGGCACCGTACACTTATCTTGGCACTGCAAATTATGTTTCGCATAATGGTTCAAGACCGATGAACATTACATGGAGATTAGATGCTCCCATTCCGGCAAAATACCTGAAGAAAACAAACAAATTGGTGGTTGGATAATGACAGAAGTAGTGGCAGCCCTGATATGGGATAAAGATAAATTTATGATTTGCCAACGTCCGGCGCATAAAGCCAGAGGCCTTTTGTGGGAATTCGTCGGTGGCAAAGTGGAACCGGGCGAGACGAAAGAACAGGCGCTTATCCGCGAATGCCAAGAAGAACTTGCCGTGACGCTTTCTATTGGTGATGTATTTATGGATGTCGTTCATGAATACCCGGATTTGATAGTGCATCTAACCTTATTCAGTGCAAGCATCACTGAAGGTGTGCCGCAGAAGTTAGAACATAACGATATCAAGTGGATTGCACCAAGCGAGATTTCAAATTATGAATTCTGTCCGGCGGATGTAGAGATATTGAAAAAGATAATGTTGTGAGGTATACAACATTTATAGCGCTTTAATCATTACAAAATTGTGATATAATGGTGAGTTGTAACTATGGATTTGGTTATTGATAACTTTAAAACAAAAGGTAAATGTCAAATATTTACTCCAGATACTATTGTAGAAAAAATGCTTGAGTTGGCTAATTATAGAAATAATTTATTTGGGAAGAAAGTATTAGAGAATTCTTGCGGAGACGGTCAAATTCTTTCGTACATAGTAAAAAAATATATTGAATGTGCAATGAGAGATGGCATATCTTCTAAGCAAATAAGATTGGGATTAGCAAGGGATATTACAGGAATCGATATAGATTTAGAGATGGTTGAAAAATGTAAAAAGCGACTGTCTAGTATAGCAAAAAAGTACGGAATACAGAATGTTAAGTGGAATATTCTGTGTCAAGATTTTTTGCAAGTTGAATCGCGAAAGTCATATGATTATATCGTTGGGAATCCCCCATATATTTCATATCCCGATCTGCAAAAATCAATTAGAGAATACGTTCGAGAGAATTATCAAACGTGCAAAAAAGGGAAATTTGATTATTGCTACGCATTTATTGAAAAGTCATATAAATTACTTTCACAACAAGGTATTTTGGTTTATATAATCCCAAGTAATTTGTTCAAAAATGTGTTTGCATCAGAACTTAGGTTGTTGATTAAACAAGATATAAAACAAATCTATGACTTTCCTAATGATAAAGTATTCTCAGAAGCATTAGTTTCGCCAGCTATCATAAAGGTAGTGAAGGGAAGTGCTTCAGAAACTTTGCAATATACGCAAGATGTTGGTGGCAAAATTCAAAATATGGCCATTGAAAAGACCTCTCTTGCAAAAAAGTGGATTTTTGATACAAATCCTTTAAAAAGCGGGGTGAAAGTTGGTGATTTCTTTCGTGTGTCAAGTTGCATAGCAACATTATTAAACGAGGCTTTTGTTCTTAAAAACTGCCGATTTGACGATGATTATTGTTATACGGACAATGGAAAGATTGAAAGGACTTTGATTAAAAAAGCCGCTAGTCCCAAAAATAAAAAATACAAAAGAGATGATGAATACATAATTTTTCCATACTATTATGATTCCAATGGCTTGTTATCTCATTATAATGAACAGGAAATGAGAGAAAAGTATCCCTGTGCCATACAGTATCTCAATAGCTTTCGTAAAAAGCTTGATGATAGAAAATCGGATAAGACAGCAAAATGGTATGAGTATGGAAGATCACAAGCTCTACAAAATGCGAACAAAGAAATGATACTAATTTCTTCAGTGGTTTCTGCATGTACTAATGCATATTTGTTGGGTAAAGAAGAAATTCCATACTCCGGATTATATATAATCCCAACAGGCAATATTCCGTTATCTAAATTATTATTGCAGTTAAATTCTGAAGCTTTCATCACACACATATCAAAGGTGGGTGTGTGCGTGAGTGGCCAATCTAAAAGAATTACTCCACAGGATATTGAAAGTTTTGTTTGTGATTTGAATTAGGAGGTTACATATGAGTAAAGTACAATTTGCAGTAAGTGCAAAAACTGCTAGACTAATTGGTCGTGAAAATATAAGTGACGTTGATGGCGCAATAATAGAACTGATTAAGAATTCTTACGACGCAGATGCTACCTGTGTCCATGTAACACTTAACATACCGTTTCCATCTGTGCCACGAAAAATCAATTATGAATTATGTAATTTAATATTTGATTCTAATGAAATGGCATATTTATTATGTTTCTACAATAACGTTAATACACATTTGGAAAAAAGACAGGATTTATCGACGGAGCAAGAGAAAAAATTATGCTCATTTCTTTACTCTAAAAATCATATCATCGTTATGGATAACGGTAGCGGAATGACTGAAAACATTCTTCGCAATGCATGGATGAACATTGGCACAAACGATAAAGAAGAAAGTCGGATCAGTGCAGGAGGTCGCGTTAAAACTGGTGCAAAAGGTATAGGACGTTTTGCATTGGATAAATTGTCAATTGCTACCACAGTTGTTACCAAACATAAAAATGATAGCCTTAAAGAATGGCATATTGATTGGGAGCAATTTGAAACTGCTTCTTTACTACAAGAGGTTACTGCTACCATAGATGAATGCAATGGAACATTTTTTGATCATGCAAAGGAAATAGCTGGTGCAAAATTTAAGGCGTTTTCAAACTACAGTTGGGAAACTGGAACAATAATCGAGTTGTCACCCACAAGAGAAAGTTGGTCTGAAGCTTATTTTTCAAAGGTAAATAAAAATTTAAGGAGTTTGTTTCCAAGCACAAACGAATCACAGTTTGATATATATGTTAGCAATATTTTTTATCCAAAATACTCTTTTGCCAATGAAAGATTCGCATTAAATACTTCAGAGTATGATTACAAAATTGTAGGTTTATTTGATGGCTTGGACACGCTATCTATTGAAATATTTAGAAATGAAATTGACACAAGGAAACTGAAAACAACAATAAAAGTGGAGAACAAAACAATAGATATTCCGTTGTCCGAATTTTGGGGTAGGAATGCTTTTGCTAACGCGCCATATCTTAGGTCATCGTTTTCTAAAACAATCAAAAAGGAATATTCTGTTACATCATTAACAAAAATTGATTCGTCGATTATAGAGTCAGTCGGTCCCTTTAGTGTTGAGCTATATTTTTTAAAAAATGCTTCGAGCCCTATTGAAATTGTTAAGCCGGTGGTATCTGCTAGGCGCAAAGAAATATTAAGTAAATTCTCTGGCATAAAGTTATACAGAGATGGATTTAAAGTGCGTCCTTATGGCGAGGAAGATGGTCCTAGTTTTGATTGGCTTTCTTTGGGCGTTAGAGCACAAAGAAGTCCAGCTGCTGTTTCTCACCCAAACGGTAGCTGGAGAGTAAGAAGCAACCAAATGATCGGTGCTGTCAGAATAAGTAAAGATGATAATCCAAATCTGTCAGATATGGCTAATCGTGAAGGATTAGCTTTGAACGATTCTTTTGTTGCGTTTAAAGCCATAATAGACAAAATACTGGAATCTTTTGAATATGATAGACAATATATATTTAGAGAATATGCGACATGGATCAAAGCCAAAGAAAAAGAGTTATCTAATTCTGAACAAATTATTGCTTCTGCGAAGCAAAACATTCACCCTCAACAAAACCAAAACAGTCCCGATAAAACGAAGTTAAGTTCTACATCAAGTGAGACTAACACATATTCGCAAGCCGCATATGAAAGAACAATTCTTGAGCTTGAAGAAAAACGAAAAAGCCAAGAGCGAGCAACAAAAACTATGATGATATATAGTTCTGCCGGTGTGATGACAAACACTTTCTCGCATGAGATTAGTAGAATTATGACTCAGGCGGGCAGCAGAATGCAACATTTGCGGTTTACTATTGAAAAACTGGTTGGCAAAGAAGGATATCAAGGGCATCCAAGCTACAATCCTTTTCCAATAATTGACCAAGCAGAGAGCGTAGATAATTTATTGGAAAATTGGCTAGCTGTTATTATGTCTGGCGTAGGAGAAGATGTTTTTTCAAAACAAGAGATTAACCTTCCTAAAACATTTAGGAAATATATTGCAACATGGAAGCCTTTGTTAGAAAAAAAGCTTATTTGTGTCAAGCCACTTAATGTATATGGTGATGAGGAAAAGTGTGCTTGTAACATTTCGGAAGTTGATTTGCTAATAATTATAAATAACTTCATGCTTAATTCATCGTATTTTCTTGCAAAATCCAATGTTAGTAAGCGAGTTATCGAAATTACGATTAAGGAGGAGAAATCTCAAATTATAATTGAGATGGAGAATAATGGCCTTCCTCTCGATGGTATTTTCGCCAACAACCCGGATAGAATATTTGAAGCAGGTGTTTCAACAAAAGAAACTGAAGACGGAAAGGGCTCAGGAATTGGATTGTGGATTACAAAAACATTAGTATTAGATAATTCCGGAGAGATACATCCTATAGTTAAGTCAGATGGATTCGGCCTAAAAATAGGGTTTCCAAAATGAAAGGAGATACTATTATGTACGATTATAAAATCGGTATAATTGATGAAGACATTGCAGATATTGAGTATATTGAGCGCACAATACTTATAAACAAACCAGAGAGTGTTACGGATGAGCAAGTCGATTTTTGGAGATATCCACTGCCTACAAAAATAGAAAACGTCTATGATTCAGTCGTTAAAGATGTTGTGAGCAAAATAATCAATGGTGAAATTCATGCACTTATTATAGATTATCAAATAATCATTAGTGCAACCTTCCTAGAGGGAACGGAAATTTTTAATAAACTCTCAAAAATAGTTCCTAAATTTCCGCTAATTATGCTATCCAATATGCCAGATGATTGTTATAGCAAAGAATTTGTTGATGCGGATAAGGTATATTCAAAACGAGCTTTTTTTAAAATAAAGGACAGTTATTCGATTGAAAAAGTATCTAATATTTTTAGGAATATGGATAATTATATTTCTCAAAGATCGAAATTATCTGCAAAATTAACTGAGCAATTAGCTCGTTTGGAGAAAGATGGATATTCTTCCGAAACATTACAAGCAATTATTGCAACTGAAAATTTATTAGATGATTTTTGCCCACAGGAACAAAGTGAAGTTGAAAAATCATTGGATCTAACAGACCTTAGAAATGCAGTAGAAATATTACAAAAAGCTCAAAAATTAGTTGGAGGAGAAAATGAAGATTAAGGACTTTAAATCACATACAATAACGCGAAGCTCTCCGCCACATTATTCTAACTATAGCGATTATAGACCGTATTTGGAAAAAGATTTTTCAGAAAGGTGCGCATATTGTAATCTGAGCCGCAAAAAAATAACCACACCGTTTGAAATAGATCATTTTATACCCAAAAAGGCTTTTAAAACTATCCGTCCTAATCTTGAAACGGATTATAACAATTTAGTGTATGCATGCAAAAAATGCAATAGTACAAAAAGCGGCAAGTTTAAAGGTGATTTATCATTACCAGCTCCTACCAATGAATTGTTTTATGATCCAACGCTGGTTGATTATAACACTGTTTTTTATAGAAACGAACTCGGTGCAATAGATTCAGATGCTCCTAAAGGGAAAGAGATGATTAAACTACTAAAACTTTATCGACCAATACATATTTTAGCGTGGTTATGTGAAGAAATTGATTTAACTGCGGACAAGCTAGAAAAGGCTATAATAAGTGAACCTGATGAAAAAAAGAAACAAGAATACGAAAAGGCGTGTTATAGTCTGAATAAACAATATAGGAAGTTCATCGATTTGTTTTTGGCTTCATACAATGATGAAAAATTTGACTTTGTCATACAGGGAAAATAGACATATCCAAATTCAAATGTTTAAAAACATCTGAATTTTCACTGGATTTCTGACTACTTCTGTGGTACTGTTGTGTACTGCAAAGGAGGTGCGGATATGGCACAGATGAGTTTAGAAGAATTGTACCGAGGAGAAAGTGCGGGAGAAAAGTACGGTATCTTGGGAGAAGTAATGAAAGACTTCTTCGAAAATGGGCGTCCGTCGGAATACGACGAGCGTACTTGGCTTGAAATGCTGCTTGTCAAGCACGCGCTGATTGCGGCAGAGAAAATGAAAAATGAGGGCGACACGGTGTCGGGTATGACCGACGACATGTCGTCCTCTTCTTATGTGAGGTGGGATGAAAATGACAACGCTTGAAGATCTGTACTACGGCGACATAGTTCCGCACGAGCACAGTTTTAAGTGCGGGAGTGCTTACAGCGAAGTGTTGAGCTATGTTATTCGGCATCAGGACAGCTTGATACCGACGCTCACGGTTCAGCAGAAAGAAATCTTTGAAAAGCTCAAAGACTGCGAGGCGGAACTGCACGGTATGAATGAGCGCGAAGCGTTTATCAGCGGCTTTAAGCTCGCGGCGAGAATCATGATCGAAGTGTTGTACGAGCCGTCAGAGGATTGAATTTGCAGAAACAAGGCCGAGCCGATTTCGCGGTTTGGCCTTGCGATTTTCAGTTCGACACAGCACGGTTAAAATCTGCACCGCAGAAAACAGTATTCCCGCAAAAGCGCCGGAATATACACTGTTGGAGCAAAAAACTTGACAGAATTTCCTCGGTATGTTATACTGCAAGTAAAGAAAGCAACCGACAATTGAATACACATATTTTTATTTTGAGTTTCAGACTCGCACTTACATAATCACCGATGCAACTACGCATCGGGATTGAGTGCGGGTCTTTTTGTTTTGCAAAACAGCAGTCCTCTACATAACACGGCGAAAAACCGTGTGAATTTAACAGGAGGAAAAACCAATGAAAGAATCTGTTTACACCGCTTATGAGGATCTGCCACTGTTCCTTAATGCTGAAACGGTAGCCAAGCTCCTCGGCATCTCCATCTCAAGCAGCTACGAGCTGATGCACGAGAAAGGGTTTCCGTCGTTGCGTATCGGCTCACGGCTCATCGTACCGAAAGAAAAATTCCGCGCATGGGTCGAAGAAAAGACGGGAGGCAGCATTTGAAATTCACCCGATATCCAAAGCGTGATGCGATCCGGGATTATTTTCCTCTGCCGAATGAAATTTTCAGCTTTGGTCTCAGCACCGGTGAGATCGCAGTGTATGCGTATCTGATGTACTGCGAGGACAGGAAAACATTTCAGTGCCATCCGAGCTACAAAACGATTGGCAACGCTGTCGGCATGAGCAAAAACACCGTCAAGAAATATGTGAACAGTCTGATTGAAAAGCAGCTGATTACTGCAGAGCCGACCTCCGTTATCACCCAAAAGGGAGAAAAGCGCAACGGCAATTTGCGCTATACAATACGCCCGATTGCGGAAGCGGTAGAGCGGTATTACGAGCAACAACTGATACGGCTACACGAGGAAACAAGGCATCAGGCAGTTTTGAAAAAGCTCGCCGAATTTGACTGCAAACACAAAAAATCGGCGGTATAACGGCAGTTTTACGCTCCGTACGAAAATAAGCAGGAGAAAGCGAGGGGTTGCCTTGCTTTCCCCTCGCAAGGAACAGCGGACGGCAACGCCGACCGCACAAGGCTTTGTATGGCTTTTAAGAACGGTTATAAAAGCTTCAATTTCGGGGTTGCGCCGATAAAAACCTCGCTGATTTAGGGGTTGCGAATTTTACCGCAAATTTAGCTGGATATTCCGCCATGGATGTGGTATTGTGTTGTACTGCGAAAGGATGTGATACTATGGCAAAACGAAGGCCGTCGGGAGACGGTATGGTGCGCAAGCGCGATGACGGACGGTGGGAAGGCCGCATCGTTGTCGGTCACAAAAAGAACGGAGCTCCGATTCACCGCTATGTGCTTGCCCGAACACAAAAGGAACTGACCGAAAAGCTCCACGACTGCATCGAGATGTACCGCGACATCGACCTCACCGAGGATTCGAATATGACGCTCTGCGAGTGGCTCGACCGATGGATCAATGAATATATGATCTTCACGATTCGTGAAAGCACGCTTGATTCATACAAAGCGATGATTAAAAATCAAATCAAACCGTATCTCGGCGACAGACCTTTGTCGGCGCTGACCACGCAGGAACTTCAAAAATTCTATAACAGCGTCAAAAAGAAAGGTCGGGTGAAACCTGACAGGCTACACGGTACAGAGCTTGCCGACAGTATGGTGCGCGGTATTCATATGATGCTGCACGAAGCGCTGGATATGGCGGTGCGCCTACGGCTGATTGTTAAAAATCCAACGGTCGGCACAACGATTCCCAAAAACAATTATCCGCCTAAGCAGATACTCAATGACGAACAGCTTGACAGATTTATGAAACGCATTAGGCAGGATGAGCGGTGGTACGATTTTTTCTACACCGAGCTGACCACAGGACTGCGGCGGGGTGAAATCTGCGGACTGAAGTGGGAGGACTTCGATGCGGAAAACGGAAAGCTGAAAGTGAGGCGCTCGGTTGCTAAAAGGAAAGGCGGCGGATTGAATATCGGCGAAACCAAAACCGAGACGGGAACGCGCACGATTGTCCTGCCGCCGAGCACTGCGGAACTTCTGCGGAAGCGAAAAGAAACGGCAGTCAGCGAATGGATATTCCCGAATATCTATGAGCCCGAAAAACCGATGCACCCCGACTATGCTTACCACCGATTAAAAACACTGTTAAAACAGGCGGAGCTTCCGCTGATTCGGTTCCACGATCTGCGCCACACCTTCGCCACTCACGCGCTGGCGGGCGGCGTGGATGCTAAAACCCTGTCGGGAATCCTCGGGCATACCAACGCCAGCTTTACGCTGGACACCTACACCCATGTGACCACCGATATGCAGAGAAACGCTTCCGCTATCGTGGGGAGCTTTATGGATGAGATTATGCTTGAAGGAGATGATACCAATCGCTAAAAAAAGAAAAAATGGTGAGGGCACATTACGCCTGCGTAAAGACGGTCGGTGGGAAGGCCGGGTTGTTATAGACTACAACGAGAAAGGTCAGCCGATTACAAAATGCGTAACCGCGAAAACGAAAACGGAATGCTGTGCAAAGCTGGAAAAGCTGAAAGAGCAGTACGGCCGTCACACGGACAAAATCAAATCGGATATGTCGTTCGGGGATTGGATCGACTTCTGGTATCAGACCTACTGCCGACATACACTCCGTATTACCACAAGAACCGACTATGAAAATTGCATTTACAATCATATCATTCCCGAAATCGGAAAAATTCCGCTGAACAGGCTGTCACAGTCGGATTTACAGCAATTCTACGCAAAGGAAAAGACAGACGGAAGAAAACTGCACGCAAAGACCTACGGAAAGGGACTTTCGGACAGAACGATAAGGGGGATACATGCCAACTGCCGCACAGCTTTACAGCGGGCGGTACAGGACGGTTTGATACGAACCAATCCCGCCGTCGGCTGTAAGCTGCCACCGAAGAATGCACGGGAGATGCAGGCGCTCACGCAAAATGAAATTATCCGATTTCTGCATCAGGCAAAGGAAGAAGGCTATTATGAGCTCTTCCTGCTGGAGCTCGGCACGGGGATGCGGCGCGGTGAGATATTGGCACTCAAATGGAGTGACCTGAACTTCGCAACAGGCGAACTGCATATCGAGCGGCAGGTGTATATCATCAAGGCAGAGGTGATTATATCGGCACCGAAAACAAAAGCGTCCATACGCACGGTGATTCTGCCGTCGTCACTCTTGAAAACCCTTGCGGCGTATAAGGAAACGGTGGATTCGGAGTGGATGTTCCCGTCGCCGACGGATAACGGCAGACCGAGAAATCCGTCATCGGTTAGAAAACGGTTACAACTGATCTTGGAACGGGCAGGCTGTAAAAAGGTGCGCTTTCACGATTTGCGTCACACCTTTGCTACCATGGCGCTGGAGCACGGTATGGATGTGAAAACTCTTTCGGCAACTATAGGTCATGTGTCATCAGCAACCACGCTGGATATTTACAGCCATATCACCGATACTATGCAAAGGCAGGCGGCGGTGCATATTGACCGCAAAATCGGCGGCACAGACGCCCAAATGCCCGTGGCAGAACAAACAACCGAGGCGACGGCGAAGCCGCCCGTAAACGCCCCGTGTGCGCCCACAGAACCCCATCCCGAGCCCATACCAAGAAAGATACGCAAATCCGGCACCGGATGCCTGTATCAGATCAATGACAACCTTTGGGAAGGCAGCTTCTTCCCAAGACTCCCCGGAGGCAAGCGAAAGAAATTCAACGTCTACGCCGAAACCCGCGAGCAGTGCGAAATCAAACTCGCCGAGATGATTGAAAGAATCAAAGCGGAGATCGCGGAAGAGAAAGCAAACCAATTTTGAGGTGCCGACACCTTCCGTAATATGCAATTTAATGTAGCGGGCTTTCGGTTGGTCCTT
>OGXM01000515.1_pt1 | contig 25361 bp, 23 predicted proteins | sample 1576271 | NCBI WGS metagenome assembly OGXM01 (sample SAMEA3541579, study PRJEB24748) | human gut metagenome | biome: human gut; feature: human-associated habitat; material: faeces | place: China | collected 2012 | reverse complement strand
TGGTTCCAGAGCGTTGATACATCGAAGCATCGTACTTTTTCCACAGCCGCTCGGACCGACAAGGACGATGACCTCTCCCTGATGTACTTCCAGATTGATATCATCCAGAATCAGGTTATCATCATAACTTTTTTTCAAATGTTCTATAGATAACAATGTCTGTTCCAAGAAAGATCACCTCCATTTCCTTTCCAGATATTTTGCAAGCATACTGATTGGCCAGCATGCGATAAAATACAATAAAAATACGGTCAGATAAATTCCAAACGCTGCATTCGGGCTGGACATCCGGTTTGCCTCGATAATCTGCTGTGCCACCTTCAACACCTCGACAACACCGATCATTAAGATCAGGCTGGTCGTCTTGATCATTCGTGTGATCAGGTTGATGGACAGCGGGATCAGTCTCCTGACGGCCTGCGGAATGATAACGTAGAGATAAGTCTGCATTTTGGTAAGTCCCAGTGCCGCACTGCTCTCATACTGATGTTTTGGAATGGAGATCAGTGCCCCCCGCACAAGGTCGCTCATCTCTGCGGTGCCCCACAGGACAAACACGATGATGGACGCTGTCTCTCCCGACAAATTCCAGCCAAAAGTTCTCGTCGTACTAAAGTAAAACAGGAAAAGTAATACCAACTGCGGCATAATGCGGATAAATTCCAGATACACTCTGAAAATTGCCTTAAGCACTACATTTTTTCTTGTCATCAGCACGCCAAACAATAAACCTAACGGAATACTGATCACAACTGCGATCAGACTGATACGGAGTGCTACCCAGAGTCCCTGAAGCAGCCGCAGCATATTGCTTCCTTTTAATAAAACCTCAAGCCCCAAATCCGGCATAACGCAGCCTCCTTTCCAGCAGACTGCCCAAAATGGAAATCGGCAATAGTAGGATCAGATAGAAAACCACAAGCAGGAATAAACTCTCTGTTGTCTTGTAATAAAGACCGATCAGGTCTTTTGCAGTAAACATCAGATCCATCAGGCTGATCGCACTGAACACGCTCGTTTCCTTCAAAAGGAAAATCACATTTGCCACAAATGCCGGAACACTGATGGACATTGCCTGTGGTAAAATGATGTACCGCATGGTCTGGTAACGGTTCATGCCAAGACTGTACGCACTCTCCGTCTGAATCGGTTCGATTGCTTCCAATCCGCTTCGAAAAGCCTCTGCCATGTAACTTCCACCTAAAAATGCAAGTCCGGCAACACCACATGCCTCCGCATTTGTCTGGATTCCGATCTTCGGAAGTCCATAGTAAATAAAGAATAACTGTACCAGCAATGGTGTATTTCTGCTGAGTTCTATGTACACCGCCACAATCTGGCGAAGTACCGGCACTTTATAATACTGGATCGTCGAACAGACAAATCCAACGATAATTGCAAAAACAATTCCGAGGAGTCCAATGCGAAGCGTCAACCAGGCGGCTTTCTCGTACATCGGTAAATATTTCAGAATAAACTCCCAGTTCAAGATGTTCCCCTCCTCTTTCAAAATTTATAGTGCTTATCATAGTTCTTTTATCCTACTATGTCAATAGGAATTATAGTATTAATTGTATTAAATAAAAAACAATATCGGAATTATATTGTAAAATGGGGATATATGGATTTCATCTTCTATGATTATTATATGAAAAGAAAAGAATTGATTACCTGAAAATAAAAAGATGGGCAGCAATATCGTCATCCGATATTGCTGCCCGGCATATATGATTTCTATGAATTTAGTATGTACAATCTCTGCTTTGCCGGATTGCTGAAATCATTCAACTTCTTTAATTCCAACTACATTCATTGGCATCCCAATATTTTTCAAATACTGTTCCTTTAATAACAGCGGTATATGGTTCACATAAAAACTCATTTATACTTTGTAAAATAAACGGAAACTCTTCCATCTTGACATCAATCTTTTTCTTAAACGCTTTCCATTTCTTCTGCATTCCATCATCAGAATCAAATGTCATAATCTGCTCAAATTGCTCGATTGTAAAATTATGTTCCCGATTAATAAAGGTTTTACTTAATGCTTCGCATAATACTTTTCCTTCAAAATCAAATTTATGTGAAAGATAATAAATATCATAATAATCTTTCATCCTACTTGAGAATTCCATTAATGAAAGTATTGCGTCTATCTTCTCAGCCACAGTTGTTTCTATGGAATATGTATTGATAACCGGTGCCTTAAAATCATCTAACTGTGTCGGTATTCTACGCTTTTCCTGTTTAGGTACAATGACATCTCCCACACCAAAATCAATACTAAATGGTGTTCGTGTATTTTTTATTTTACCACTCAATGTAACTCCAATACCTGCATACTTTTTTGCAACCGCTATCGGTGCTACATCTTTTATTTCAAAAGTCACAAAATCATTACCCGTCTCTACTGAAATGATTTCTTTCACAACTCTCTTTAACTGTTCCGGAGTATTTGGTATTCTCTTCAACAGAAAATCAACATCAACTGTTACCCTGCTATCAAATTCTGTCAAAGAATATATAAATAATCCGCCTTTCAGCACAAGATTGTCTACATATTTTGATTTTTCAAGTCTCCTTAAAAATTCCTCCTGACAAAACATTTGCAGACACAGCTGATAACTCCTGCCACTTTCTTTTGCTTTATTCTTTAATCTCGCAAGTACTGAACTTGCCACATCACCCATTCAGCATTACCTCCATTAATTCAGTAACTTTTTTATATACTCTCATCTCTTTTGCATATTTAGACAATTGGCTCAAATTCTTTTTTTCATCTGCAACATATGCATTTATAGCTTTATTAAACATTTCATTGTCCATTTTAGATTTATACTTAAAGCAGTCACAAATCGTGCGTTCTCTATCATATACCGGAAGTTCTATGCCATTAAATATACCTGTAGTCTTTCCTAATGATAATTTGTCATGCTGCACAAAATAAAGTTTGTATGCAAAATTATCAATATTAATTTTTGATCTGGAAATGTTTCTCGACACAGCAATCGTCCACACCAAAGGTGTTTTATCACTATAGCCATAATAAAACAACGCAGATTCCATACATACAATTCCCTCTTCCAAGAACGTTGCTATCATCTTCTCCTCTGATATTTCCACTTGACCGGCTATCTGATAGTATCCATGTCTGACTCTTTCTATTTCACCACTTTCACACATTTTCTTTATCTCAGAATTCTGAATGCCAGCTTTATTCAACTGTACTGTCTTTATGATACCACCGTTATTTTTTATAATTGATTTTGCAATATCTATTTTTTTCATAAAACACCATTTTCATTTAATGCTTCCATACTTTCATCCATAATAATCATACCTTTTTATATATAATTAATCAATAACAATTTCTTTTTTTTGTGTATAAAAAATTATATTTTAAAGATCGAAAAAGGTTTTAATGAAAGTCGTCTATATTAAAAAAATTTGTATCACAGCAAACATGCCGGGCAAAAGACAAGCCAAGAAACACCGTAAATTCGGCATCTCTTGGCTCATATACATTATTCCATCTCAATTATTTCTAAATTTTAAACTTCACAGTGTTTTTCTATATGTTCTTTCTACGTCTGACTAAAACCACGATTACACCTATTATTACTACAACTGCCACAACAATACCGATCACTGCGGCAAGCGGCAATGGACATGTCTGTGGAATTTCCTCGGTATTTAATACCTCTCCGCATTTTTCACAGGTCAGTTCTTTGATTCCGGATGTAAACATTCCAGCTTCTTTTGTGACCGTCCATTCCCCTTCTGCATGTCCTGTTGCAGGGATCGCATCCTCATAGGTATTTCCACAAGCCTTGCATGTGTATGTGTTTGTTCCATCCTCGGTGCAGGTGGCATCTGCTGTCTCTGTCACTTCATAATCGTGTCCGGCTGCCGGAAGGGATTCTTCCTTGGTGTCTCCGGTAATGGAATTTGTATATACGATCTTTCCGTCCTCGGTACAGGTGGCTTCTGTCCGCTCGGTTTCTTCCCAAGCAGCGTCGATTTCTTCCTGTGTAGGTTCTGCCTTCGTTTCGGTCTTGGTCTCGGTCTTGGTTTCCGTTTTTGGCTGTTCTTTTGTTTCGGAAGTGGCTGTCTGGTTATCTGCCGGTGTTTCTGCTTTGGTTTCGGTCTGTGTTGTACTTGAAGGTTTACTTCCAGCCGGCGTAAAGTCCTGCGGAATCCAGCCTTCTGCCTTGAGCTGGTCTACATAAGCCAGACACCGACCGTCATTTAAAATCTGCTCAATTACTGGAGTAGAAAAATATGCATCCTCAATGCAGCTATAAATTTCTTCATCTGTACAATATTTTTCCATCCCTTTATAATCGGCGTCGTTCCGCCCTACTGTCTTTTCTCCACCATCAATAACAATACCTTCATTATGTACACGCACTCCATAATTAATGGATGTTCCATTTACTCCTATTGCAGCCACACAGATTAATAATGCAGTTACCAATACTTTAGATTTATTTTTCATAGATCTTACCTCGTCTTTCTGTATAATTTATTTTAATGTTTACTTTTATCTACATTGTACCATTATGTGTATTATATCGTTTATAAACACATTGTTACGATACTGCAAAAATATACCACACTGGCTCATTACATATACCGGCACGCCCAGATTTTCAAGCTGTATCAATGCCCTTGGAATTTCTCTGTTTCTTCAATATCTCTTATCCCTGCTTATACAACAAATGTATTGGTATTGAGAACAAATATCTGCTGAGCACATCTTCCCTTTTTACATACGGTTCTTCCCAGAATCTCGAATCATAGGAATCCTCCCTGTTATCTCCCAATACAAAAAAGCTGTTCTCCGGCACATTAAATATCACGGTCTCTCCAGCATGAGTCTTCACATCACCTGCAATATATGCCTCCTCAAGCTTTTCTCCATTGATATAAACATGACCTCCTATGATCATGACCTCATCGCCAGCCACGCCTATCACACGTTTTCCATATATATCACCATTCTCTCGTTTGAACGAAATAATATCACCGCATTTTATCGGACTTATGATAATTCTGGAACTTACCATAACATCATGCGTCATAAGTGCCGGTTCCATGCTTCCCGATGAAATATAGCCAACATGCAATATATAAGTAAATACAGCTATTGCGCTAAGAAATACAAATACATAATAAATCCAATCAGTGTTTTTTCCTTTCTTCATTCATGCCTCCAAAAAAAGTAGTCCACCGCAGACTACTTTTCCATTTTCAATTCTGGAAACGGAATGATATCCGGCTGATTCTCCCTATGCTCTCCGATAAATTTTTCCATCCAGACCATGTCATACCAGCGATGGAACTTATAACCGCACTGATGGAAAGTTCCTACCATCGTATAACCCAGTTTTTCATGAAAAAACACGCTGTCCTTCGTCAGATATTCATCTTCCACCTGTGGATAAGCAATGCAGGCATTGACATTTAAAATGCCCTGCTGCTTCAAAATATTTTCCAGCTCTTCATAAAGCTTTCTACCGATTCCACCACGTTTCTGCTCCATATCCACATAAATGGATGTCTCCACTGACCAGTCATACGCCGCTCTCTCTTTGAACGGACTGACATAGGCATAGCCTGCGATTTTTCCATCCTTCTCCGCTGCCAGATATGGAAAACGCTCCAATGTATGCTGGATTCTGCCACGGAATTCTTCTATAGACGGCACATCATATTCAAACGTAATCGCTGTCTGTTCAATATATTTTGCGTAAATTGCAAGAATCTCCTCTGCATCTGCCTCTGTTGCAATTCGAATTGTTGTCACAGTTTCTCTGCCTCTTTTCCATTCCGTATTCCATCCGCAAAACCGCATCTTTGATGCTTTTCTTTTGCTCATGTAGGTATCATAAATTACATTTCAAACGCCTGCTTAATGCTGTCATAATGTAAGAAAATCCCCTGCTCTGCAAACTCCCTGATCTGGTCTGGCGTTGCAAACATGTAGCCATCTGTTTCCTCTGTCTGAAGATGCAGGTCTTTGTCGTCAATATCCATGACAAAACGGTAAACGTCCACAAAATAATTGTCACCCTCACCCGGATTTTCTCTCTTATAGGTAAATAAATAGCCGCCCTCGGCATTTCCGGCATCCAGTCCTGTCTCCTCTTTCACTTCGCGAAGGACTGCCTCGTAAGACTCCTCGCCAGCCTGTGCTGCGCCGCCGGATACTTCCCACCAGCCCGGTGCCCATGCCTTTGTCATGACGCGCTTTGTGATAAGAAACGTTTGATCCGGTCTTGCCACCACACCGAGCACCGTCAGATGATATTCGCCATCCTTTAAACACCAGTCGTTGCGCTTCATTGTGCGTCCTGTCGGCTTTTTATCTGCATCATAAATATCCCATAATTCCATTATTCCCTCTCCTCATGCGTCTTTATTTTCTCATTTTCAACATTCCTTGTATGCATCCGTATTTTCAACCTTGCTTGCTGTTATTTATCCCATCTTATCATTTCACTATAGGCAATGCAAACCTCATTTTCATCATTCCGGTTGACATTATTTAATCTTTTATACCAATTTTTGCTTACTTTTTATCATTTACTAATTTGTTTATAATTGCTATAATACACGTTAGCCGTGATTTTAACCAAAATCAGCTATCAAAATTTATTACTTTTTACCATAAAAATTCGAGGTTTTACAGATGAGTGAAACAAAAAAAATGACCAACGAGCGTCCTGTATACGCTTTTAACCGAAAAATTTTCTGTGAGGGAATGCGTGACGGTATTCCGATTGCTTTAGGCTATCTGGCGGTATCGTTTTCGCTTGGAATTGCCGCAAGAAATGCCGGTTTAACCGCCTTTCAGGGATTTCTTGCAAGTTTACTGAACAATGCTTCTGCCGGTGAGTACGCCGCATTTACGCTGATCGCTGCAAATGCAACCTATCTGGAAGTCGCAATTATCACACTGATCTCCAATGCACGCTATCTGCTGATGAGCTGTGCGCTCACCCAGCGTTTTGCACCCGGAACACCTTTTTTTCACCGGCTGATCATCGCCTATGATGTGACGGATGAATTGTTTGGGATCACCATTGCGCGCCCCGGCTATCTGAATCCTTTCTATACGTATGGAGCGATCGTGCTGGCTGCGCCCGCCTGGTCAGTTGGTACCGCACTCGGAATTATGGCTGGCAATGTATTGCCGCTTCGGGTGGTGAGCGCCCTGAGTGTCGCACTTTACGGAATGTTCCTTGCGATCATTATACCGCCTGCAAGAAAAGATAAAGTGGTCGCTGCGCTTGTCGCCATCAGCTTTGCACTTAGCTTTGCCGGTTCTTATCTCCCGGTTGTTTCTTCCATGTCAAGCGGCACAAGAACAATTATTTTAACCGTTGTGATTTCTTCTGCTGCTGCAATTTTGTTTCCAAGGAAAACGGAAGCATAATAAATATGCTTCCGTAAGTGAGGTTTTCTATGACACATAATAATTTTATTTATATCGCTGTGATGGCTCTTGTATCTTATGCCATCCGTGTTTTACCTTTGACGCTGATCCGCAAACCGATCAAAAACCAGTTTATCCAGTCCTTTTTATATTACGTTCCATATGTGACGCTGGCTGTCATGACATTTCCTGCGATTGTCGAAGCAACACAGAGCCCTATAGCCGGTGCCGTTGCACTCGTCGTCGGTATCCTTGCAGCATGGTTTGGTGCAAGTCTGTTTCAGGTGTCTGTGGCATGCTGTGCGGTTGTTTTTGTGATCGAGTTGTTTTTGTAGAGTTTTTTTTATTGTGCACCTCCACACTGCACGTATTATCATTTTAATTTGTTATGTGCAAGATTATCTTGCACATTTTATTCATTTTTATGATATTGTGCAAATTCATTCTGCGCATTTTGCTGTCACTTTATCCAGTTTCCTATAACAGAAAAAATCCCCGGCGGACTGTTTCTGTTATGCTCATACTCAAGTCCGTCAGGAATTGATTCATTTCTGACAAAATTTGTGCTTATTTACTTTCCATCCATTATCATTATAATAGAAATTTTATTTCCTGATCTGATTCAGTCTGTCATTTATTGCAAGTAATTGTTCTTTACTCACTTCGTTTGTTTTCTCTGCTTCTCCGACCTGGCTTGTCATCTGACTGGTAAGTCCCATCATATTGATCATTCGGAGTACTGTGAATCCACTCAGCATCTTCATCATGCCACTGTTCATTCCACCGCCTTGTGCCTTTGCCTGTCCAAAGCTCTGAAACAATTCCTGCATGACTTTATTTCCATCCTCATTCGACATAATATCGCCCACCGTATCATTTAACGAGAAGAAACCATCCGGTGCCGTGATATCAAACCAATTTAAAACAGCACCTTTTTCTGTCAGACGGTACGCTTCATTAAACTTCTCAACTTTTTTGATAAAGCTTTCATCCCGGCATTCGCCTGCCACTGCTAGAAGCTTTGTCTCACCATGATTCGGTACTTCAAAGTAAAAGAAATGATCAGAAGCTTCTTTTTTGCCAAGACTCTCCCCATTTGCAAAAAGTTCCACTGTCTTCTGGTTCGAATATACGGTGACTTTTGTCACATTCTCAACACGGTCAACGTAACGTTTTCCACAAATATGAACGAATGGTTCGTCCGACAGCCATGCTTTATATGCATAAAAGGCATCTTTCTTATATTTGCGGTCAAATGTCACCAGCCCTTTATGGTTCATGCCATTTTCACCGCCTTCGTTTCTGGCATCTGCTGCGAAATCAAACATATTCCATACGTGCGTTGCCCAGATATATGGTCTTGTATACAATTGTTTGATCAATTCCTCATGATAATGTGCCTGATATTCCTCTGTATAATCTCCCTGCTTCGGATCTGAGGTATGCCAATTCAGTGCTTCACATCCATATTCACTCATGCCGATCGGGATCTTTGGAAACTCTTTGTGGAATTCATCCATCCACGGGCCATTCATCGAAGTGTCTCCACCATACCATCCAAAATAATGATTATAAGAAACTACATCCGGGATCTGAATATACGGATTATGCATGTCACACATCGAAACTACCGCCATAGTTGTCAGCCTTGTAGGATCCATCTCATGTGCAAGGTCATTTAATATGTGATGGTTTTCCATAAGGTCTTCGTCTACTTCACCTGACATCGTAATTTCATTGGATAATCCCCATACGACAATACTTGGATGGTTGTAATTCTGAACAATCAGCTCCTTCATCTGACTGATCGTATTTTCACGTCCGTTTTTCATGTGCTGGGAAATATACGGAATTTCTGCCCATAATACAAGCCCCTTTTCATCACACAGATCATAGAAATATTGTGCATGCTGATAATGTGCCAGACGGATCGTTGTAGCACCCATTTCACAGATTAAATCAATATCTTCTCTGTGATGTTCCGGAAGAAGCGCATTTCCATTTCCTGCCCGGTCCTGATGTCTGGACACACCACGCAGTGGATAGCTATTCCCATTTAAGAAAAATCCCTTATCAGGATCAATTGTGAAGGTACGGCATCCAAATCGTGTACTGACACTATCTATGCATACGCCGTCTTCCATTAAGCGTACAGTCGCTGTATACAAATATGGATCTTTGCGTCCATTCCAAAGATGTACATCTGTTATTTCCAGATTGACCTGTTTATCCGAAATCCCTGTTTTGGTTTCTGCTGCAAGAACACCTTCAGCATCTGTAATCTGATATACCAGCTGCTGACCTGCTTTTTCCCCGCTTAAAAATACTTCCACGGCAATTTTTGCATTTTTGTCTGCTACCTCTGGTGTCACTTTCAATCCATTTCCACCATAATAGTCCAGATCAAAATGAGACTTATTTACAGCAATGATATTTACATCCCTGTACATTCCACCATAAAAAGTAAAATCCGCTTTCTGTGGGTATACCCTGTCATTTGCACTATTGTCCACGGCAACCACGATCAGATTCTTTCCATCTGTAAGTGCGTCCGTCATATTCACCCGCCAGGTTGAGTATCCACCATCGTGATGATCAAGGTGATTTCCATTCACATAAACATCAGCAGATGCATTCACTCCCAGAAATTCCAGATAATACTGTTCTCCCTCCGGAAGTTCCTCTTTCTGGACTTCTTTCGCATAAAAACAGGTTCCACGGTAGTAATCGTTTCCACCATCCTGTCCGTCAATCGCATTCCAGGTATGAGGCAGATTCACCCAATACCAATTTTGTGGCATAGCAACCGGAGGCTTTATCGCTTCCTTGCTAAATGCCCATTTTTCGTTTAAGTTAAAAATTTCTCTCATTTATTCCTCTTTCTCAGGCTCATTCATTCTTTTCTTCATAATTCATTTTCTTTAAAAATGTCATTGGCGACATATGATAATATTTTTTAAAAGCACGGTAAAAGTTACTGTACTGTCCAAAACCACATAATGAAAAAATATCCGTTGGTTTTTCCCCACTGATCAATAATTGCCTTGCCATGATCATCCGCTTTTCCAGAACATACTGATATATGCTCTTTCCTGTTGCATTTTCAAAACTTCTGGACAAATAAAACTTGCTGATATAAAAACGGTTACACAAAAAATCCAGTGTCAGATTCTCTGTATAATGTAAATTGATATACCGGATCACCTGCTGGATATTCGCATTTCCTGCCATTGTATTCAGATTTAAATGTCTCTCCAGTAAGATAAGCAGATGTTCTACCAGCGAATCACACATAATGTCATGGCCAAATTCTTTCTCATGCATTTCATAGCGTAATTCCAAAAGCATATTTATGATTTTTTTCCGCATTGCCGGATCTTCCCGGAGCAGATATCCTTTCTTCTCTGCCGAAACAAAACACTGGTTCAGATTAGTTTTCCTGCTTGAAATGCGGTTCAGATACCATGGATTCAGCCAAAGGATCACTCTGTCTGCTTCCCTCTCTGAAATCATTTCCTGATGTTCTGTCATAGGAGGAAGCAGCACAATATCTTCTTTCTCTAATTCAATTTTTTTGCCATCGACTGTAAACGTTATGTTTCCGTCTAATGCACAGTAGATTTCAAAAAAATCATGCAGTTCCACTCCTGCATTTTGTATCGCTGTGGTACAAAAACGATGCACTTCCATGCTGGAACTGGTCATGGATTGATACCCTAAGTATTCATCATATAGTTCATTATTTTTCATCTCTGTATATTATTATAACGCCTTCTTTTCTGTTTAACGTAATCTCAATGACACCTTTTTCGCGTTCTATAAATTCTGCCTTTTTACCATCTATTTCAACATCATAGTGATATAGCGAATTCATGACAATCAGAAGCACGCCTGTATGTGTTCCTGTGGTACTGTATACAATTTCTGCATGATCCACATCCTTAGAAATTTCTTTCTTTTCAATCCAGGTATCATATCCGGTTGTTAAAGTTCCTCTCTTGTAGTACGCATTATACCATATAGAAATTGGAGTAGAAAGTCCGCTAAACTGGTGAAACCAGCCGCCACGTTCCGTTTCAATCTGTATCATTTCAAATGTATTATAACTGAATTCAATCTCCTGCTTCCAGGAATTCAGTCCTCTGTGTGCAATATCAAATGCAAATTGTCCCTCACCTATATCAAGCATTGCTTTCCATAAGAAATACTGATACGGACACCAGACACTTCCGTTCCAATAGCCGTTATCGTAATAATAGCTGGCAGACATATCAACCGTAGAAATTCCAACCGGGGACCACAGTTCCTCTGCAGATTTCAGGTGCTTTAACAACTGTTTTTCCTGCTCTTTTGAGCAAATTCCTGCGATCAACGGCGTAACACCATCTACTCCCTTGTTATAATTTTCTCCTGCCTCAGTCCGCAAAATATGGACTCCCTCCTGCCCCTGCACAGCATAGCCAAAATATCCGCTCTCTTCATCCCATGCATATGCCAGCAATGCGTTCTTTACACGTTCCATATCCCGCTCAAATTCCGGCAGATTCTCCTCATATCCAAATGCCATTGAAATCTGTTTCATAAATTTTGCAATACGGATAAAATGTACATTACTGCAGACCGGTGATACTACCTGTTCCATATTCTTTCGATGTAACTCCACCTGCGGCGGATAATCGTCCATTCCACTTGCATTGTAAAAATAGTCATATACCGTCAGAAGACCATTTCCAAGTCTTGACATTGTGGATCCTTCCGTCCTGCCAGCCATATAACGATAGTAACGTAAAAACATCGGATAGTATTTCTTCAAATTTTCCCGTTCTTTTGCATCCGCCCGATTTAATATCTCGTAATACAAATAAAACTGTGTTGGGACAAGTGAACCATGTGCCACAAATGCGAAATCTGTATTATCTGGTTCGGATAAGTAAGTGTCCATTACATATTCTGCAAGTTTTGAGGAATAATCTAACATTCCAAGTCCAATAAATCCGGAATCCCACGTATACAGACTGTCCCATCTTTTTCCCGGTGTATAATGCGCAATGTATTCACCATGCCGCCTGATTGGATACACAATATTACTATATAATGCAGATTTCATCATCCGTCCTGTAAATTCAAATGGATTTCCCTCTTCATTGGCACAATTTTCTTTTTTTACAATGCTTCTGCATTGTTTCCAGAAAATTTCTAATTCAGCTTTTGAATAATTACGTTCTTTTGTACTGATGTATGCATATTCCGTTCTGACACTTTTTCCTGGAACAAATAACGCTTCTGCAACATTAATATGATAAAAGCCTTCATCCGAATGTTTATCCTGAAATGCACCCGAAAAACTTCTCGTCAGATTATCATAAGTAGCATCTGAATTTGCAAGGCGTGATACTAATGCATCCTCAATACAGCCCGAATACAATTTTCTGCTTCTGACACGCTTGCTTAAAATGCTAAGATATATTGGATTTTCCTTATAGTTGTACTGATATTTTATATGATCATTCTCGTACTCAACTTTTGGGATTACATTACGAGCCTCTTCTGTTATTCCGACTTCCTTTTTGTCTGATTTTTCACAAACACATAAAAAATCAAGCATTATTCCATTACTCTGTTCGCTGAAAGCTTCCATTTTAAAGATGAACTCTTTATCTGAAATTTTTCCGATTGGAACATAGCAGATTCCACTCTCTTTTGTTGCCGCAAAATGGATTGTTCCAACATTGCTTTGAAAAATTACATCTCCCTCATCCTGCAATGTACGATATCTTATCGCTAACACTGCGTCCTGATACGATTCCTTTAATTTTACCTGATAAGAAACTTTGTCGCCCTGATTGCCGCCAAACGCTTTCAATCCAAGATAACGCATAAAGAGTGCATAGTAGGACATTCCCAATCCATTGTCATCCGTAAATCCATCGACCGGGATCTCTCCCTTTTTCATGGCATCCAGATTCAGGTGTTCCCATGGAACTGCTTTTCCAAACTCCAAATTTTCATAATCGACAGCATTCCACGCATCACTTTTTTCCGGTACTTTTTTCGTGCATACTCTGCTTTTCGGATATTCCTCTGCGGCAAAATAATTGATAAGGCAATTCTGGTTTTTATCCGTATTATTATGGAAGGAAACCCGGATTCCCCAGGTTTCCTCCTCAATCTCAAAGAAATCTACGTCTGCATATAACTGATCTTTCCAAAGAAGCTCATAGCGATATCTATAATATTTTCCATTACTATCACAATCCCACGGATGATACTCAGATGGGATTGTAACGTTTGGAGCCGGTACATTGCTGTTCGCATAGGTCGGATGGATCACAAAATCAAATCTTGCTCCTGGAACAGCACTCTCCTTCATAATTCTTGAAATACCCATATACTTTTTCGAATATGGTCCCCACAATGGGATTATATTTTTATTTTCGTCTCTCACAATTATGCTTTTACAGCATTTTTCTGCTGTGTTTCAGCAATGCTGTCCTCAATCTCCTTCATTTTTTCACCAGTCAATGGATAGAACTTCATTGCAATAATAGAAGCAATCCATCCCAAAATCGGCATGCCACAGAATAATAAAATTGTGATCATCAGAATTTCAGGTGTGCTTGCATCTCCCACCTGTGGCACTGAATTTTTATATCCTATGACAGCTACAAATGCTCCAACAACTGTAGTTGCAAATGATGAAATAAGTTTATCAATAAAGGAGTATACGGTTGCAATTAGTCCCGGCACATAATGTCCACTTCTATACACTTCATAATCGGTGCAGTCTGCCATCATTGGAATCATCATATTACTTCCGATATTACGAATTCCATTCAATGCAATAATAAGAACTACAAATGCAATATTCATAAATCCAAAGGACTTCAGATCAATCTTGGTTGGATCACCAAAAATCAGAAGCAGTGTAATTGCGAGCTGAACAGCAATACATCCATATACAGTCGCTACATACGTCTTTTTCTGTCCGGAATGTCTTGCTCCCATAATACCTATTACAAGTAAAATAATGTTTGGAATCATTGTGATAGCAGACAATCTTCCCATTACTGCATAGTCACCAATAATAATTCCATAAAGCATAACACCTACGATAGAATTTCCTGCAATACTTGTTGCGAGTTTATCTGTAGACTCGGAAATAACTAACATCTGAAGTGCTCTGTTGTGTTTTAATACTTCCCAATAAGTTTTGAAGCTGACTTTTTCTTCTTTATTTTTTACCATGCTGTTGTAGTATTCCGGTTTATCTTTTGGAGCAATGGCAATCAGTGAGCAGATCATTAATACAAAAGCAATTGCAATTACCCAGACAATGATCTCACTGAAGAATTCAAGTGTCATTCCGCCATATTTCGGAACAAGGTAATTGGAAACAAGCATTGTAATTCCGGTCTGTAAGAACAGCATAAAAAAGCCTGTAAAGAAACCGTAAATCGGTCTCTGTTTTGGATCGTTTGTAAGTAAAGTCTGTGCAGAAGTTGTGACTGTTCCCTGAACGGTATAACCAATAATGTAAAGTGCATACACAACAATAAAATATGGGATCCGGAGTGTTTCCGGAACTAAATGTGTAGTCTTATATAATAAGATCATGCTTAATGCAAGAAGCGCATTACCGACAACAAGGAACGGGCGGAATTTTCCAAAACGTCCATTGGAATGATCGATCAGCCATCCAATGATCGGATCTGTAAATCCATCAAAAATTCGCATAGAAGTTGCCAGTGTAGATACAAATACTACAGACATTCCTAAAATTCCATTTGCATAGTAAGATACATACATCATTAAAAACAGATACATATTTGTTGACATCATATTTAATGCAAACAATGCGATCTGCCATGTTTTCGCACGGTTATATTTCGTTGCTTCGTTCATTGTAATTCCTCCTAAAAACATTGTTTAACATTTTCAAATCATGATTTTAAGTGGATTTTAGCATTGAACTTTTTCAGTGTACATTGCATATATTTTCTATAACATTGCGATTATTGCCTTGGCTCTCCAAGGATTTACTCCACCTGCACCTGACACATTCTCATTGTAGCCAATGCTGCTTCATGGCTTTCCGGTGTGACACCTGCGCAGCAGGAAGCAATGACTTTGACCGGGATCTCCGGCAGATATGCCTTAATTAAAATTGCATTGGAGACAACACAGATGTCGGTGCAAAGTCCGACCAATGTAACGGTGATATCTTCTTTCTCTGCGATTTTTGTAATCTCTTCCGCAAGAATTTTTGAACCGAACGTCGGCTTGTCGATCACTACTGCGTCTTTTAATGCAGTTTTCACTTTTTCATTGATCTGCCAGCCGTCTGTTCCCTTCACGCAGTGCACAACCGGAAGATTTTTTCCTTCCTGAGTCTCTAAATAATTTTCCGGGTGTGTATCCCTTGTTGCAAAAATGTCTTTGGTGTCATACTTTGCAATCTCTGCGATTACGTTATCCACGATAGCCACTGCCTCTTTTGTTCCGAGTGAGCCATCGATAAAATCATTCTGCATATCTACCACTACTAATAAATTTCTCATTATGTAAACCTCCAATTTTCTTTTTTAATTATAAAATATCCAAAATATTTTTTACTCCATGACACTAATTGTATCAAATATCCTTTTTCTTATAATTGCACTTCTTCCTAGTCTTTCAGTGAAAAATACAGCTTCCTGTACCCAAGCTGCTGGCACAGTTTTGTCAGATACGGCTGGGCAATCCCTGCCTGCTCCAAAACATCCCTCTGTGCAAACACTTCCTCTTTTGTGCCATCTGCGAGCACTTTTCCGTGCGCCATAACGATCACACGCTCGAAACTCTCTGCCACAAAATCCATATCGTGTAAAATCGCAATAACCGTTTTTCCATGACTGCTCAGATCCCGGATCATTTTCTGAATAATCTTTCTGCCCTTCCAGTCCTGCGCGATCGTCGGTTCATCCAGAATGAGCACTTTTGTATCCATCGCAAGAACGGAAGCGATCGCAACCAGTTTCCGCTCTGACAATTCCAGATCATAAGGATTTTCGTCTGCAAGCTGTTCCAGCCCGACCAGCTTTAATGCTGCAACAGCTTTTTCCTTTGCCTGCTCTTTTGTCATTCCGATATTCTGCGGTCCGAACATGACTTCATCGATCACATGATATTTGAAAATCTGGTCATCCGGATTCTGGAATACGTAACCGATCTCCCCTGCCAACATTGCAACGGTCTTTTCTGCCATGTCGCTTCCACCGTAGTAGATGCTACCGCCCACCGGCTTTAACAGACCTTTTAACAGCTTTACAAGTGTCGTTTTTCCTGCGCCGTTCTGACCGATGACCGCAGTTGGTCTGTGGTCAATTGTAAGGTTTATGTCCTGCAGAACCGGAACATTTTCGAGATATTGAAATTCCAGATGTTCGATGTCAAAAACATTTTTCTTACAACTTATAGTCAGTTTCATGCTTTCATCTGTAGTTACAGAATCTTCAATCTGCCCATTCTTATTTTTCATATCTTTATTATTGTCTAATAATATTTTTTCCGGGCAGAACGCTTCCTCCCCCGGAAACAAATCTTTTAACGCCAACGCATCCTTAAGCGAAGCCGGATAACATCCATTCTCTTTCTTCACGCCAAAAGCCTGACAGATTCTTGTATAGGCAGGTGGATTCACCCCATAGCTCTGCAGATCCGCTCTGGAAAAAATCTGTTCCGGCGTATCGAATGCAATCTGCTTTCCCTGATGCAGCAACAAAATCTTATCACAGTATTCTGCCAGTTTTTCCAGCTTCTGCTCCACCATAATGATCGTGATCCCTGATTTTGCGAGCTTATCGACCGCCGCAAAAACTTCCTCGCTTCCCGCCGGATCAAGCTGTGAGGTAGGTTCGTCTAACACGATCACTTCCGGTTTCATCGCAAGGATACCTGCCAGCGCCACCCTCTGCATCTGACCGCCGGACAGATCAAACGGATTTCTGTCCCGGTAAGCTGCAATATCCAGCAGTTCCATCACTTCATCCACACGGCTTATCATCTCTTCTTTTGGCACGCCGAAGTTCTGCAGACCAAATGCAATTTCCTCAAAAACAGTTTCCTTTGCACCGGAGAGCTGGTTAAACGGATTTTGGAATACCAGTCCTACCTTCTGACACAGCTTCGATACAGTCGTTTTTGCCACCTCAGTGTCCTCGATCAGAACTTTTCCTCCATAAGCTCCTTTGAAAAATCCCGGAATAAGACCGTTGAACGCCTGACAGAGCGTACTTTTTCCGGCTCCGTTCTCTCCAACGATCCCGATAAAAGAACCTTTTTCTATTTCAAAATCCAACCCATCCAACGCAAGCTTTGTTGTGTTGGGATAGCGGTATTTTAAATTTTCAACCTTTATATATGCCATAATTCTTCCTTTTTCCATATATCATTTTTTCCAGCTTTAACAATACACATTTTCAGTTTTGCAGCATGACGATTTACAGCACAATCCTCACCACTATAGCCCCTGCAATCACCACAGCCATCACCAGACATAACACGCGGTCGGAAGTTTTCATTTTTCCTTCCCTGAGACAGGTCTTTTTCTGCCCAGCCTCAAAGCCCCGGATTTCCAGTGCGATCGCACGCTCTCTTGTGTTGATGAGCGAACTCATGACAACCGGCGAAATTAACGGAAGAAAAGATTTTGCCCTGGTGATCAGATTTCCCTCCGTCTCAAGCCCACGGCTCCGCTGTGCATCCATAATCGTGTTCATCGTCCCGCTCATCTGCGGTACGATCTGAAAAACAGAACTGATGACATATCCGATCTTCGGTGAAAATCCGGCCTGCTCCAGATCCTCTACCAGCTCTGCCGGCTTAGTTGTGAGTACAAACACCGCAAATGCCAGCAGCATATTTAAGACGTTACAGCTGATGCGAAGCGCATACATCATTCCTTCCCGATAGAACTTTAACGGTCCTAACTGAAACATTAAGTTTGCATTTTCATGATTAAATAAACCATGGATCAAAAATATGGTGATCAGAATTGTAAATGAAAAAGCAATCAGTGGAAAAACCTTTTTCATGATTTTTCCACTGATAAGCATTACAAGACTGATTCCAATGAATATAGCGAATGCCCATAACTTCCCTGTGATCAGCGATGCAGCGACCGCTGTCAGGATATAACACAGTTTCGTAAAAGGATGCATTCTGGTCAAATAGGTATCTTTATCCACATAAAGGCTGATACTTTTCATCTAAATCACTCCATCAGAATATGTTTTCACTTCTTAGTCTAAGCTCTCCACACTATCGTTCACATCATAAAGAGCAGTAAGTTTTTTCGGAAGTCCTTTTAAAATCGCAAACACGATCAATACCGTAATGATCTTATCCGGAACATCCACAACGACTTCATCCAAGAAAGAACCTAATACAACCGGGAGATTTGCTGCCTGTGTTGCTGCGAATACTGCATCGCCCCAGACATTTCCTGTTGTACCGCCCCAGAAAATAACGTTTAACGGAGTGGAGATCAATACTGCTGCAAGACCGCCGGCTAAAGAAGTCAGTAACGCACCGTTTACTTTTTCCATTTTGCCGAGACGTGCCATAATACCAACGACAAGACCGATGCCAAGACTTGTGAGGGCATACACTAATGTAATAGAATCACCGGTTGTAAAACCATAGATCAGGTTGTTGGCTGCTCCACAGATCGCACCGATGATCGGTCCGCCGAGTGCGCCACCGATACAGGTTCCGATGGAATCTAACCATAACGGCAGTTTTAATACGGAAGCAAATAATTTTCCGAGGTAATTGATACCGATACATGCCGGGATCAATACCAGACTTGCTGTGTTTAATTTTGTTTTAAAAATGTTCTTCATAACGTTGTCCTCCTCATTTTCCGGAGCACCTGTACAGTGCCTCCAATGCTACATGAATCTCGTTTTTTTCTCCCTGTACGGTTGCATTCACTCCATCCGTATAGTTGTTAATGTTATCTTCAAGGTTATCCTCGTATTCCACCACCGTATTTAAGACAGAGGCTGTCTTCACACCCCGGAGTTTTCCGATTACAAACAGCGCCGCTGTCTCCATATCACAGCCAAGCACTCCTCTGCCGGCCCACAGTGCGTCGATCTCGTCCTCTCTGTCCGTGTAAAAACTGTCATGACTCCGTGCCATTCCGACATGCGCCGGAATCTGCTCCTCCTCTGCTGCCTCTACACAGGCATTCATCAGTTCAAAATCCGGGATTGCCGGATAAATGGAATCTATGTACGTTCTGGAAGTTCCTTCATCTCTCACCGCACCTTGCACTAAGATCAGATCCCCTAATCTGATCTCTTTTTGTAATGCACCGCAGCTTCCGATACGGATCGCATGCGTCACGCCGATACGCGCCAGCTCTTCCACAGCAATTCCGGTCGAAGGACCGCCGATCCCCGTAGAAACTGCAAGCACGCGGATTCCCTTGTAAGTTCCTGCAATGCTTTTATATTCCCTGTTAAATTCTAACTCCTCCACGTCCTCTAACTGTTCTGCGATCCGCTCCACCCTTGCCGGGTCTCCAGGAAGGATCGCATACTGAATGCCGAGGTCATCGCGCAGTTTTAAGTGAGGCATTACTTCCATTCCATCATCCACTCTTTTCTCAGATTTTTCTGCCTTATCACGACAAACTTTCTCATTACCATGGTTTTAAGATTCTTGTTTAAAGTATCACTTTACAGCTGTCTTGTCAACTGTAAAGTCATGTATGCACTGACACAATTACAGATAACTTTCCTTCCGGTTAACAGCTTTTCTCAAATAATTTCCAAGATTTGTCATGCACATGAGCGTGGCTGTAAGAAAAAGACCCGGTATGAGGATGATCCACCATGACTTTGTCATCAGTGCTTTGTCTGCAATTGAAAGCATGCTTCCCCACGAAATCTGCTCTAGCGGCAGACCAATTCCCATGAAGCTTAAGGTTGACTCTGCAATGATCGCACTTCTGATATTCATGACAACCATAAACATGATCGATGAAGCAAAATTGGGAGTCAGGTGTTTCCATAAGACATGCCAAAAGCTTCCTCCCATACATCTTGCTGCGATGACATACCCGCTGTTTCGGATCTGTTTTACTTCAGTGCGCACCACTTTGGCAATACCTGGCCAGCTCGTGATCCCAATAATAAATGAAATACTGAAAATGCTGGCTTTTCCTAAGACTGCCTGCAATAAAATAACCAGCAGCAGATTCGGGATACTTAAGAAAATCTCTGTAAAGCGCATGAGCAGTGAATCCACCCATTCCGGTGCACATCCGCTGACTGAACCAAAAACAATTGCAAGTACCGTAGAGATAAGCGTTGCAAGTACTCCGATCAATAGAGATATCCGTCCCCCATACCAGATCATGGAAAAAATATCTCTCCCCATCGTATCTGTCCCAAAGAGAAACTCTCCTCCCGGTGCTTCATTGTAATGTGCCAGATCCATATAACCGGGATCTTTTGTCATGATCAGATGACTGCACAGGCAGCCTGACAGGATGACCGCAAGCAGCAGCGCTGATATCAGCGGTTTTCCCTGATACCATTTTTTATGCCTGCTGACAGTCTGATCCTCTGTATTTCTAATTCCCACGATCTGAAAATCTGTATCCATCATCGGTTCCTTTCTATTACTGACGTATTCTCGGATCGATCCTCTCATTTATCGTCTGGGCGATCATGTTGCAGACAACCACGACAATACCTGTAAGAATACATAAAACCATCAGTAAATTATAATCTTTATATCTGGCACTCTCATAAGCTAGTGTTCCAAGCCCCGGATAAGAGAATACCGTCTCAACAATATAGGTTCCTCCTAAAATATGAGGCACCGAGATTGCCATAATACTCAGATAACTCGGAATAATATTGCGGAGACAATGGCGGAAAAGAATGCTGTTTTTTGTAAGTCCCTTCGATTTCGCCAGCAGTACATAATCTGCCCGCACTTCCTCTAAGATCTTATTGCGGATCATATAAGCGTAGTACCATAGATGTCCCAGCACTACAACTGTGACCGGCAATATGAGATGCTGTATCCTGTCAGCTGTATCTTTCTCTTTTCCGATCGTGTAGGCGCCGGAGCTTGGCAATATATGAAGCTCAACTGCAAAGAAAAGGATCAGTACCAGCGAAAACCAGAACTCCGGTATACAGCTTGTGACCGTTCCGACCTGGCATATGATGTTATCCAGCCATTTTTCTTCGTGCCATGCACACAAAATTCCCAGTAACAGCGCCAGTGTAAAAATAAGTACAAAGCCTATCCCGCCCAGCAGCATTGTATTTCCGACTCTTCCGGAAATCACTTCCAGCACATCCATTTTGTATTTATAGGAGATGCCGAATTCTCCATGAAATGCATTCGAAAGCCATTTTACATACTGAACGGAAACAGACTCGTTCAGTCCCAGCTTCTCCATCGCCCAGTCATGCTCCTCGGGACTCATTTTTTCCACTCTTTCCCCATAATAAGAGACAAGCGGATCTCCCGGTGCCAGTCTGGAAATGTAAAATACGATCACTGACAACAAAAAAATACTTGCAAGAAACAGCAATATTTTTTTTAAAATATAGATACTGATCTCTTTTTTACTCATTTTCTTTTTCCCCCGCTCTTTGCCGTTCCATGCGCGGATCCGGAATTGGGATGGACTCGATCAATGCCTTCGTATATGGGTGCTTCGGATGTCTGAAAATATCTTCCACATTTCCTACTTCCACTAATTTGCCGTCATGCATCACACCTACCCGGTCACACAAAAAACGTACCATGGAAAGATCGTGTGCAATAAACAGAAACGAAAACCCGTGTTCCTTCTGCAAATGCCGGAACAGATTCACGATCTGTGCCTGAATGGATACGTCTAAGGATGCGATCGGTTCATCTGCGACCAGCAGTTCCGGTTCCATCGCTACTGCGCGCGCAATTGCAACACGCTGCCTTTGTCCGCCTGAGAGCTCCGAAGGATATTTTTCCAGATAGGAATTATCCAATCCAACATACTTCAGCTGAAATGCTGCTTCCTCTGAAAGTGTCCCTCTTTTCGGTGTGATGTGCTGTATCCGGAAGGGCTCTGACAGAATATCCTTCACTTTCATACGAGGATTCAAACTGGAAGTGGAGTCCTGAAAAATAATCTGCCGCTCACACTGAAGCATTTTTTTATTTTTCCGAAACTCCTTACTGCGGCAGGTATCAGTTTCCTTGTATAAAATCTCTCCGCTATCTGGTTTACATAAATTCATCACGCAATTTGCCACAGTTGATTTTCCGGAACCGGATTCACCCACCAGTCCAAAAACTTCTCCCTTATAAATCCGGAAACTCACATCATCTACAGCTTTATGCACATTTCTTTTTCCAATGGAAAAACTTTTCGTGAGATGATTTACAGCCACTAAAGTCTCCCTGTTTTCTGCATCATTCTGACATTCTTCCACCACAGAAGTCTTTTTACGCTCCGCTGTTTCTTCACATCCTTCTCTCTGATCTCCTTCTGCCAAAAAGGAACTGCATACGAGCGAAGGCGGTTTTATTTCAGGTGCTCTCTCATCCAGCAGCCAGGTTGCTGCGTAGTGTGTATCCGATATTTTAAACATTGGCGGTTCTTTTTCATAATCAATTGCAAGTGCATATTCATTTCTGCATGCAAACGCATCCCCCCTGGGAGGATTGATCAATACCGGCGGCATTCCCGGGATCGCATGCAGCATCTCTTTCCCTTTTGCATACGCCGGAAGTGCCTGCATAAGCCCCCATGTATATGGATGCCTTGCATCATAAAAAATGTCCTCTGTTGTTCCAAGTTCCACGATTTTCCCTGCATACATGACAGCCACCCGGTCAGCAACTCTTGCGACAACGCCCAGATCATGCGTTACAAAAATAGTTGAGGTATGCATTTTCTTCTGGATATCGCGGAACAGATCCAAAATCTGTGCCTGTATCGTCACATCTAAAGCTGTGGTCGGCTCATCTGCGATCAGGATAGACGGATTTCCTGCCAGTGCGATTGCTAACACACTGCGCTGTCTCATGCCGCCCGAAAAATGATACGGGTATAAATCCCTCCGCTCGTCTGCCTGATCGATACCGACTAATTCCATCAGCTCTATGACACGCTTTTCTAATGCATCACGCTTTATATGAGGATTGTGTATTTTAATTGCTTCTTCTATCTGTCTGCCAATTGTCATCGTCGGATTTAATGCTGTCATCGGATCCTGAAATACCATGGAAAAAAGCGTTCCACGCAATTTCGCCATGTCACGCTCTTTGTGGATGATCAGGTGACGGAGGATATCGTGTCGATTCCATTTGCCAGAATTTTTCCTGATTTTATTCTGGCATTTCCCGGAAGCATTTTCATCAGACTTTTACACAGGACGCTTTTCCCACAGCCGGACTCTCCCACAATCGCAAGAACCTCTCCCTCTTTCAGGGAGAGGCTTACATCTCTGACTGCCTGTACTTCACCGGCGTCCGTTTCAAAACTGACAGATAAATCTGAAGCTTCCAATATATATGTTCTGCTTTGTTCTTCCATAGTGAATTCCTTCTGCTGTCTCCGGCAGTTATTTCCTAGTTCCCGATCGTCCAGTCTGCAACATTCCAGAAAATTCCGACACCGTGATGTCCCATAACAGTGTCTGCTGAGATTCCCTGAATAGAAGAATTTGCCACATAATTTGCATCAATATAGCAGATAAAGGTAAATGCCGGATCTTTTGCCAGCTCTTCCTGAAACTTGTCATATGCCTCTGCACGCACCGCAGGATCTGCAGACTCTCTTGCCTCAATCAGATACTGGTCTACCAGTGCATTGGAATAAGAACTGTAGTTAGCGCCCTTGTCTGTACCAAATACTTTGTAAGTATGGTCATCTGCATCAAAAGGACTTCCCCAGCCGATCAGATACGCCATCTGTCCGCCCCAGTCAATCTGTGCCGGAATATCTACCGTACAGTTAATGCCTATTTCCTGTAACTGCTGAGCTGCTGCCTGTGCGATATCAATTCGGTCCTGCTCTCCAGACATAACGCTGAGGACGAAACCGATTTCTTCCCCGTTTCTTTCATAAAAGCCATTTTTTCCCATCTTGCATCCTGCATCTTCAAGGATCTTTCTGGATTTTTCCGGATTATAATCATAATGCTCTGCCTTTTCATTGTTGTATATATTTCTCTGTAACGGACCATAAGCCGGCATTCCCTGTCCAAGAAGTACTGCATCTATAATTGCCTGGCGGTCAATTGCATAACAGATTGCCGGAATAAGATCTTTGTTTTCCTTCCAGTAATCATTTGCGAAATTAAACATAATACCACGATAATCGGAAGTAGTCATATCGTAACAGCTGTATCCATCCATATTTTTGAAATTCTCTGCATTTTTCGGATCCAGCAAATTTTCTTTGCCATAATCTCGCCGGGGAGACTGCCTGTGTATTATCGTCCTCTACAATTTTAAAAATCACCTTATCGATTTTGGGACTGCCAAGATAGTAATCTTCATTTTTTGTCATTACAATAGACTGCCCTGCATCCCAGCTTTCCAGTTTATAAGGACCTGTACCTACAGGATGCCGGAAAAAGTCTGATTCCTGCATATCTTCCCCTTCCAGAAGATGCTTTGGCAAAATCGCTATCGTCATATATTCCAGAAATGCCACATTTGGTTCTGCCAGTTTAAAGGCAATCGTCTGATCATCGATTACTTTTATTTCCTGAACATCTTCATAGTTTGGTGCATTTTCTGATCCATTCTCCGGATCCATAATAGCCTCGATGGTAAATTTTACATCATCTGCAGTAAAAGCTTCCCCGTCATGCCATTTGATCCCGTCACGGATATGGAACGTATAGGTATAGCT
>OGXM01000505.1_pt1 | contig 25616 bp, 21 predicted proteins | sample 1576271 | NCBI WGS metagenome assembly OGXM01 (sample SAMEA3541579, study PRJEB24748) | human gut metagenome | biome: human gut; feature: human-associated habitat; material: faeces | place: China | collected 2012 | reverse complement strand
GTGAATATGAGGATGGCAAGAAGATTGCTGGTGATATTCCTGCTTATCTGGCACTTTTCTTTTTTCAGCACTCCGTCAAAGACTTCGATAACCGTTTTCGCCTTTCGGTTGGCGGTAATCATATTGTTGCGCATATTGTTGACGTCGCCGAATTGCTTTTCAAGCATTTCAATGCGGGTAAGCAGCTCTTCCTCCATTTCGTCGTAAAGCGCCGCCTTGGTTCGGCTTTTGGTATCGGACAGTCCCGCGTCAATCAGCATTTTTTCTTTATACAGCGCTTTGAGCTTTGCTTTTGCCTCGCCAAGCTGCGTTTCAATGCTCTCAACCGTCGCACCGAGCTGTTCTTCGCGCTCGGGCTGCTCGTCAATCGTTTTTTGCAGCTCGTCAATCATACCCTTGCAGTTATCGCGCACGCGGAGGATAAATTCTTTTAGAAGTCTATCAAGTACATCCACACGGATATGGTGCGAGGTGCAGCCCTTAAGTCCTCGCTTGTGGTATGTACCGCAGGTGTAGGCGGGCGACAGATCGGGGCGGGACATAGAGAACATCGGGCTGCCGCAGTCGCCGCAGAACATAAAGCCGGAATAATCGGTGGCGTACTTCTTTTCACCGCGATAATTGCCCTTTGAGCGCAGCTCGAGCTGCTCTTTTGTGTAGGCGAAGGTCTTGCCGTCCACAATCGGCTCGTGGGCGTTTTCAATCACGATATTGTCCTCATCGCCGAGCTTTACATCCTTGCCGTTAATACCTTTGCGCGTGTACTTGCGCTGACGGAGCGTGCCGATGTAAAAATCGTTTTTGAGAATTGCCTGCACGGTGATAATGCTCCATTCATTGCGTGCGGCAAGCTTGGTTGCCTTGCCCTCAGCTTCCTTTTGCGCAATTTCATTTGCTCGCGGGGTCGGCACGCCGCTGTCGGTCAGGTGATTGGCAATTTTTTTGTACCCCCAACCGAGGTTGTAAAGTCTGAAAACCTCGCGCACGACCTCCGCCGCAGGCGGATCGATTTCGTAGGTCATTTCTTTTGTGTTGGTAATGCGGTAGCCATAGGGCACGGCGCATATCCACTGCCCGTTTTTCTGTCGGTTGTCTATCATCTGCTTGATTTTTTTTGAGGTGTCGGTAACCGGCATTTCGTTCATCAGAAATTTGAACTGAATGAGCATCCAGTCGTCACGCGTGGGGTAGTCGATATTATCACCTATCGAAATAATACGAATACCCGCGTCGCGCAGCGTTTCAAGCTCCAAAAGCCCTAAGCTGTTGCGGCGTGAGAAACGGGAGAAATCCTTGACGATTAAGATACGCACATCGCCGTTTATCAGCTCCTTGCGCATTTTCTGATAGTTTTCGCGCTGAGAAAAGGTGTAGCCGCTGCGGTCTCTGTCCTCGTATATTGTCAGCTCCGCGTCGGGAAATTCCTTTGTCACAAAGTCGCGGATGATTCGCTTTTGGTTTTCTATACTGGTATTCTCGTGGCTGTCTTCCTGCAAATCCACCGAAATTCGGGCGTATCCGTCAATTTTCAACTTTGTTTCTCCTTCCCATATTTCTAACTAACAACATTGTAATACAATCGAAGCAAAAAGTCAATACGTATCAAGAGGAATCTTGTTGCCAAGTCATTTATGTTCGCTACTATTGACAAAACAGCATTAAGTGTTTATAATAGAAAACACAAGAGGTGAGTGCAAATGAAAAATGCAGCGTATAATATTATGCCCGATACGGAGAATATTCTTAAAACTATGGGCGAGCAAATAAAAATGGCACGGCTCAGAAGAAAACTGTCTGCAACATTGGTCGCCGAGCGTGCGGGAATCAGCCGCTCAACGCTGTGGAAGGTGGAAAACGGCAATCCGTCGGTTGCCGTCGGTATTTATGCCGCCGTTTTGCACGCGCTCAACAATATGGATAAAGACCTCTTAAAAATCGCAGGCGACGACGAACTCGGCAGAAAGCTGCAGGATATGGATTTAATGGGCAAAAATAAAAGGTAAGGAGGCAAGGCATGAAAACGATTTATGTATTTGATGATTTTTCGGGCGACACGCCCGTGCATATGGGTAATTTATATGTTGGTGTCATTAAAGGCGGCGAAAGCTATTCCTTTGAATATACAGAAGAATGGTTAAAACAGAATAACGGGAACACGAGCATTGACCCCGATTTGTTTCCCTTTGTCGGAAGACAGTTTCCGAATGGAAATAATAGCATTTTCGGCGTCTTTTTCGACGCTTCGCCCGACCGCTGGGGACGGGTTTTGATGAATAAAAAGGAGCGCAAACTTGCCGACTGCGAAAAGCGCAAGCCGAGAAAGCTTCTTGAAAGCGATTATCTTTTGGGCGTTTATGATGAGACACGAATGGGCGGCATTCGCTTTAAAACAGACCTCGACGGAGAGTTTTTATCCTGCGACAGGGAAACCGCCGCACCGCCATGGACAACGCTGCGCACATTGGAGGAGGCTTCCCGTCAGTTTGAAAACGATGACTCGTTAAACGAAAAATGGCTGAATCAGCTGCTCAGACCCGGTTCCTCGCTCGGCGGCGCAAGACCGAAAGCAACGGTGACCGACACCGAGGGGCAGCTATGGATAGCGAAATTTCCGTCTAAAAACGATGAAAACAATACCGGCGCATGGGAAAAGGTTGTGTCCGATTTGGCGAGACTTTGCGGACTGAATGTCCCTGAATCTAAGGTTGAAAAGTTCTCAAAGTACGGCAGTACATTTCTTGTAAAGCGCTTTGATCGTGATAAAAAGAAAAGAATTCACTTTGCCTCGGCTATGACCCTGCTGGGGAAGACAGACGGCGCTTCCGCCGCCGACGGATCAAGCTATCTTGATATTGCGTCGTTTATCAAATCAAGCGGCAGCAATCCTAAAGACGATTTAATTGAGCTGTGGAAACGAATCGTATTCAACATGGCAGTTTCAAACACAGACGATCATCTGCGAAATCACGCTTTTATATACTGTAAAAGCGGATGGAAGCTTTCTCCTCTGTATGATGTAAACCCCGTGCCCTACGGCGACGAGCTGTCTTTAAATGTCAACGAAACCGATAATATGATTTCGGTGCCGCTGGCAATAGAAACCGCACCGCGGTTCGGCATTGAAAGTCAAAAGGCAAAAGAAATTGCCGCTGGCATACTTGATACCGTAAGGGGCAATTGGGAGACGTTAGCGGCAAAATACGGGATCTCGCGCGCGGATATTGAGGATATGCGCCCCGCATTTTCCGAGTGTTATAAATAAATTTATAGGGAACATTTGATAGGGTAAATCCCCGCAAATGTTCCCTATTTTTAACTCTCTGACTTACGGTCAAATGAAAAGTGATATTTAAAAATGTTAAGAGTTATGTACGAGGCAAAGCTGCCGCTTCTGCTTTACCTCGCGTCGCGCGATTTTGAAGTCTTTGCGCGCGGTGTCGGGTTGTTAAGATTGTAGGCAAGCAGTTCCTTGGTATTTTCCAAAAGGTCGCCGTCGCCCGATTCATAAACGCAGACGAAGATTTTCTTTTTTCTGCAATCGGCAATAAATTCTTTTAGCTTTTGCTGCTTTGCCTCGTCCCTTTGGTCGGCGTGGGAGCACCACACCTTTGCCAGCTTCAGTTCGTTATCCATTACAAATTCCATTTTATCAAACTCCTCACATTTTCATTATTGGTTAAGTTTGGTGATTTCATTCACCGTGACGATTATTCCGTCAGCCGTTTCCGAAGATGTTAATTTATGATTTGAATTTGAAACGGATAGTCCCAGTTTATCTTGACAGTGTTTTGTCAGTTTTTGCATCGCGCATACGGTAGCCGTTCGCCCACTCGTATGGATCGTTGCCGCGCTGAATATTCTGCTCGGATTTCAGCCGCTGTTTGATTTTCGTCTCATCGGTAACGAGCGTTCCTGCGACCTGTTTTTGAAAACGCAGATTTTTGAGCATTTCGGTGCAGAGGTTGCGTTTTTTTGTGTATTCGACGGTCTGTTCGGGCGTTTTGGCACTTTTTAGCTTGTTTTTCCAGTGTTCGCGATAGGCTTGCACCTCGGCAATTTTCAGCTCGCGGTCGGAAATATAAGCCCGCACCTCGTCTATGCTTCCGAATTTCTCCTGCGAGAGCAGCATCAGCTGCCGCGTGTACCTCTCGGCAAACCGCACGGTTTCACGCATTTCAGGCGATTTCGGTTTCATACAAGCCGCAATAACGCATTCGGGTACCTGTGTTTCGGGCAGGAGAAGCTCCACCGCCGACTTGATCGTCTGAACGGTCAAATCCAAAATCAGCACAAACAGCACTGCGTAAATTTCAATGAGCGACGCGCGGTCAACATTAAAGCTGTATAATGCTTTCCGCAAATTATATTCCGGCGGCGGTGGGTGCTTGTCCACCCAAGTATAGGTGAATTTAAAAAATCGGGCTTCGTACCGCTGATTGGTGTTCAGTCGGTCATATTGCAGATTTTCATCGAGCCTTTTAAAAATTGCCAGTCGGTCGTATTCTTCGCCGAGCCTGTAAAGCCGTGTTCCGCGCTTTGAGCCGAGCGAACGAACTGTCGCATACTTCACATTAAATCCAAGGTATACGCGGTAGCCGAGCTGCCGCAGCGCAGTCTCAAACTCCGCACCGCTGCAGCTGCAGGAGAGCGCCTCGTCGATTGCCTCGCGCATAAGATTGTACTTGGTCGGCTCTCCGTTTTTCTCGGCAAAATAAATTTGTCGCGGCGCACGCCTGCCGGGATTTTCAATCACCGTAAGCCCCTCACGGCGGCACATCTCGTCGGACAGCTGCCGCATGCGGTAATACTCGCGCTTATTGCAGTCGTATTTCTTGCCGTCCCACAGACACACCGGCTGAAGAACAAAATGGTTGTGCCGCGTTCCCGTGTTAAAATGGGTCGCAACCAGCACCTGATATCTGTCGCTCCACATCTTTTGCGCAAGCTCAACGCCGAGCCTGTGACATTGCTCCGGCGTAACCTCTCCGGTTTTGAAGCTTTGGTACGCGTGGTAAGCCACATTGCCGCCGGTTTTGCCAAACCGTTCCTGCACGGCAAGCATCTCGGCAAGCGCCGTTTTCGCATTGCAATTGACGCCCGTCACGGCGTAAAATTGCTCGTTTTCATCAAGCGTTTTGTGCTCGTCCGCCGCATATCCAACGACCCGCGCAAGATCATGCGTCCTTGTCTTTTCGGGATTGCCTGCATACTTTACCACATCGGCAAGGCTGCCCTTAACCTGCCATATCTTCGTCACCGCCATTCGCATTCACCTCCTTTCCGCGGTAAATGTCCAAAAGAATCTCCTGCGCCTTTTCAAGCGGACCCGTGTACTTTTCCGTGCCGCCGTAATCGGAAAGCTGCATTCGCACTGCGCCGATAATTCTGTACGCTTCTCCGAGCACCTCTTTCGGCAGCTCTGCAATTTTGCGCTCTAAAGCGCAGTTTCTCACATAGTCCGAAATGCTCAGTCCACACCTTCGCGCCTTGCGCTTTATGACCTCGGCTTCGGTCGGATACACTCTGAAATTTATCTGTTTTGTTCTCTCCCGCATTTTTAAATCACCTCTTTTCTTACTGGGGTATAAGGGGCGCGGATGTCCGGTGGACACCTCTGCCGCAGGCAGAAGCGCTGACCGAGTCGGCAGGCGAGAACGCCCCTTTCGCACGAATGTGCGCTCCGGTTTTGGCTATACAAAACCTATGCTCGCTATTCTTACGCATTTTACAGCCGCGTATAGCCACGGCTTTTCAGTCGCCCATAAGCACCGCTCCTTTCTTCCTCTCACCTAACGTCAAAAACAATGGAAAATATGCATAGTTTTCAGAAAAATATTTTTAGATGATGAGTTTTTTACTTCGCTTTTCTTTGCCGTTTTGTCGAACTGCTGTTTCTTTCCCATCTTTTCTGAGGTTGCCGCACACACTTTTTGTAAAAAGAAATTGCACACTCACATCCCATTCAGTCGGTTATTCAGTTGTCAAAGAACATTTCGGGTCTGATTCCCTCGGCTTGTTCATCCGCTCATGTTCACTCGCCGAGTCTTTCAGCCCTCTATATTGGATTGCTGAAAAACCGCCGAAAAATTAACCCCCACAGTAAAACTTTTTTCATGGTAGACTTTTCATCCCCTACTTATCAAGCGGCAGAAAAATACTTGTTTTGAGCCAAATATTTTTTAGCGTATTTAAAAAACGGCAAAAAAATCCCTCCCGCGCCGCAGCACGAGAGGGAGCATATAAATATCTACTTTTATATAAAAATATAAGACACCGCATAAAACAGATCACGTTGTTTTCATACGGTGTCTTAGAAATTTGTTTTGTTCCTTATGCTTTGATGTTGCGCGGAAAATGAAATTATCAATTCATTTTTTGTCTTCTGCTATGTATACAAATGACTGCGGCGCTTGGTTAATCGCGTAATCCTTTAAATCTTTTGGAGAGGGAAACAATCTCGGTTTTTTTAGTACATAGGCAAACGCGCATTTTGAATTCTTAAAGTATTGTCGATATTTATCTCGGGATATCCCGGCGCCGTGTTTAGTCAGTTCCCACATAGGGGTCTTCTTCATCGACAGTATGCCATCAACATCCACTTCTCCTATTACTTGCTTGACCGGAGCAGTCGAATAAACAATGATTTTTTCGACTTTTTCAGAAGCAATATGTCTTCTGTATTCATATTTTTTCGTTCCCGCGAATATTTTCTCTGCATATTCCGGCTTAATAGATAATAAAATAACAGCCATACTTTCACCTGTCACATGTATAATTCCGTTTGTGAATCTCTTAAAATCATATCGAATTGATCATTTGTTAACCTTGTAAAAGGTCTTGGTCCGGATGGCGGAGCTACAATTCCTTGTTTGTGCAAATAATCGAGCGTTAATCTCTTTGTTAAGCTTTTTGCATACACAAATTTAATAACCTTGAGGTTATATCTGTGGTTATTCCAGAAGGATTTTAATTCTTCTTGAGAAAAAACGCTCCTATTTTGGCAATGCTGCAGGAAATCCTCTTCATTTTTAAATGAGGAAATAACGCGGTCTACTATTCCTATTGTTGTCATAACCGAACTGTACTTTTTGGGTTGTGTTTCTCCTGTACGGTAAAAAACAATAACATCACCGGGATGAATATTTTGCTCCGGTGCCCATGAAACATATACCTTTTGGAGCGCATAACGGTGAGACACATTCGCTATCAAATCTACCTCATTATTCAGAATCGAATCAGGGAACAGCGAGGTATGATATTGAGGAAAAATTGGAAGAATCATTCTTGCGCTGTTTTTCGCGATGTTAGGAAAATTATAGATAACATCTTTTGTAGCATCATATAGTCCGAGTTTTTTGACCAAAACTGTTTCTTTTCTTCCGTCTTTATGTATCTTTACTCCATGCCGATAAAAGCCCCATTTCATAAGTGTTTCACACAGCTTCTTTAGTTCGGGTCTTTCTTCAAACAATGTAACATAAATCTCATCGAGATGACGTTCAATTGCATTATCAAAGATTATCTTTATAAATCTCTCTCCGAGCCTGAACCCGGTTGATTCAACCTTAAAAGTCCCTACTTTCAAGCGTTTTTTCGCAGTAAAGGAAGGTGTAATATCAGAATAGTTTTCTGTTTCATCTTCTGTTTTCAAATACAGAAATCCTAATATTCTGTTGTCATCGGACCGACACACATATGCATCCTCATTGCTTTTCTTCGCAAACCACGCTTCAAAGTTTTCATAATCAGGGCGAAACGAGTCAAAGAACGCATCAGAGACATCAATATTTCCGATTGTTTCGGGCTTTACTGCTAACGCTTTATACTCAATTAAAGCCGGATTATCGTAATTACATTTCGATATAAAGCCATTTATAGAAAACACTTTATCCGTCAATCCGAGGCGATCGGCTTTATTTCGCATTCTTCGGTCTTCAGTTATCAATATATCAGCACGGCCTGAATAAACCTCACACAAAAGTTGATTGTCAATTCGGTCGTTATCTGTTTTTGGTGTATCCGAAAGCAAATCCAAAAACGCTTTGCTTTGCGGAGCTATGCTTTTCATTTCCATATATGCGGCAAGGCGAGCATTATATATCTCTTGCTGCGTACTGTTATTTGCTTTTCTCAATTCCTGTAAAGAATACGGATGCACAAGTTTCTCGTAATGAAGCTTGTCCAACCACTTGAAAAGTAAACCAATGGAGTAATTTGTAGCTTGCAAGTTTTCGCGATGGATAATAATATTTGTGTCAAGCAGCGCTTTCAATGTTCGATACACCTCACAATCCCTTTAATTATTCTCCTCAAAATTTTCGACCTGCTCCATAACTTTTTGAAACACTTCGGGGCTATACTGCGGCGGATAACCATTTTTGATAAGGCAAACCTTAATGTCAAATTTCATCTGGTCACGGACAATTTGATTATTAAGCCAATCGGCAAATGAAGATTTGGTGTCAATAATTTCTTTGATTTTTCTTGCCAAGGATTTGCACTTATCATTTACGGAAATACCGCCGACAGTTTTATCTTCGCCGTACTCAAAGTTATACTGATTTCTTAATGACATCAAGATATCATAAAATGCCTTTTCTTCAAAAGTCAATCCGATTTTGCGGAAGCTTTCACGGCTTTCATTCATCTCCCGCAATATCTTCAATGCCTGTTCGGTTGCAGATTTAATAATATCTTCGGACGCCTGCTCCTGCGTTTCGCCCGCTTCTTCTACTGTCAAATGCTTGCGGCGCTCGTGATATTCTTCTATCGTTTTTTCGAGCATTTCCTGAAACTTCTTTGCTTCCACCTGATTCGTTTTGCGGTATTCTGTAATTTGCTTTCTAAGTACCTTGATAAGCAATTCCAACTTAGATGCCGGCAATTTAACATCGGACAGTTTTTCAAAGTATTCAGGGCTGAAAATATCTTCTTGTTCGCCTTCGCTAAGCACACTTTCAACCTTGTTGTACTGAAGAGCCTCTTCGACCATTTTGGATACATGGCGGTTCATTGTTTCTGTATCTACTTCGGTTGTGCCGCTCATTTTGCGAACAAAGCCGGCGATTGCCATATAACATTGCGCGAGAGCGGATTCTTCGTCTCCGAGTTCTCCGGACGGCTGGCAAACATCAAAAGCCATCCGCATCCTTTTTACCGTCTTCAAAAAATATGTTTTGAACGATACTGTTTTGACAGATTTTCCGCTGTTGCTTTCGCTCTGCAACTCCTGCGCAGAGGCAAAGACGTATTCAGCCGCTTTCGCAAGAAGCTTGTACCGCTCAAACGGATCACCGTCGGGATTCAAAAACGGCTTTAAATCATATCCGGAAAACAGATTGTTAAGAACAGATAGCTCCTCCCTAAATACTGTAGTAGCCTGTTCGACATCATCTGTTGTAGGCGCAACCGATGTGTTGCCGCCGTATATCTTCATTGCCTCACGCATGTTGTTGCGGATACCGATATAATCGACGATCATTCCGTACTCTTTTCCGGGATATTTTCTGTTTACGCGGCTTATCGTCTGAATCAGCAGATGCTTTTTCAGCGGTTTATCATTGTACATATATGTAAGCGACGGCACATCAAAACCGGTTATCCACATATCGACTACAATGACAATGTGGAAATTGGATTTATCCTGTTTAAATGCGGCATCCAAAGCTTCGGAGCGCTTATCGTTTTTCACGCCGCCGAGATAATTGTACATATCCGCTTTGTCATTACTGCTGACACTGGCGACCATAGCCATAAAAGGCATCGGCGTTAATTCTTTCAACTCCTCATCGGTTGCCGTAAATCCGTCAGCAACCTTCTTTTCTACAAACCATTCCGGATACTTGTCCTGAAATTTTTTGAGAAGTTCATAAGCAATTGTTCTGCTTGAGCAAACAATCATTGCTTTCTGCACTCTGTCGGGGTCTTTGGCGCAGGAGGATACATAATGATCGTGAATATCTGCAGCAAGGCGCTCCAAGCGGGACGGCTCACCGAGGATAACTTCCATAGAGCTCATAGCCTTTTTGCTTGCCTCAATATCTTCCTCGGTTGCACCGTCATCAGCGCATGTTTTATAATATGTTTCTATCTGTTTGATTTTTTCGGCATCAAAAAGCACCTTAGCAATTCTCGGATGATATTTAATAGAAACCGTCAGTCCGTCGGCTACCGCCTGATCCATTGTGTAGCGGTCGATTTCATCACCGAATGTCTGATATGTTTCGGCAATGGGTGTGCCTGTAAATCCGACAAAGGTTGCATTCGGGAACGCCTCTTTCAACACCTTTGCATAGGGCTTTGAAACCATGGCTTTCATATTCTCGTCAGCATCTTTACTGAACTGAATTTTTTTAGAATGTTCGAGCTGTGTTCTGTGAGCTTCGTCTGAAAAGCAAATAATATTCGCCCGTTCGTTGAGAAGCCCGATTTTGTCGTCCTCGCGATCACAGAATTTTTGAATGGTGCATATATAGAAGCCGCCGCTTTTACGGGAGCTTAATTCCTCCCGCAAAACCTTGCGATTGGGAACAACGCTTACTTCGCCGAGGTTCAAAAACTCTTTGCTTTTCGTAAATAGCTTTGCACCTTGCTTTTGAAGCTCATCACGATCAACGATCATTATGATCGTCGGAGAACCAAGCTCGGGACAGCGCATTGAAAGCTGACGGGCAAGGAAAGCCATGGTATAAGTCTTGCCGCAGCCTGTTGCGCCGAAATATGTACCACCCTTTCCACTTTTTTCTTCAACGGATTTTACAATGTTCTGTTTAAGAAGTCTTGCGGCAAAAAACTGAGGATAGCGGCATACGATTTCGCGCTCGTCACTGTCATAAATGCTGTCCTGAAAATAGATGTAGTCGCGAAATATCTCAAGAAACCGTTCTGGCGCATAGACACCCTTTATCATATTTTCGGTTTCTTCAAAAGGCAATGTTGAGACTGTATCGCCGTCATTTACTCTTCGCCAAGCATAAAAATGCTCATAGGGAGTACGAACTGTACCGAGCCGGGTTTTCACGCCGTCAGAAATACAAGCCAAAGGACAATAATGCAAAAGATGCGGAATGTCGCGCCAATAACGAGTGGTAATCTGCTCATAAGCATCATAAATCGTTGCATTGGCATCTGCAGGATTTTTAAGCTCAATGATACACAGAGGCATACCGTTAACGAACAGAAGGATGTCTGGACGACGGGTTTCCTTCTGACCGTTATTGATATATTCTACAGCAAACTGATTCACGCAGCGGAAAAAGTTATTGTCCGGGGTTTCAAAGTCGATCAGTGATATTATTCTCGGGATGCCGTTCTGTGGAGTGAATTGTATACCGCTGACCATCCAACCATAGACCTTATGCAGCGTTGCGAAGTCACTTTCCGCACCGACAAGACGGACAGAGTCCATAATCTGATGGATTTCATCAGGGAGCAAATCAGGATTGGTTCTTGATAGAAAATTTTCTAAATCATCAGAATACAAAACATCACTGCGAGTCTGCCGATTGATTTTATTCCCCTGTAAGTACTGCCAGCCCTCTTTTTCCAAAAGGGTAATAAAGGCATATTCATATTCCGACTCGCAAAAGCGCCCGTTGTATTCTTGTAATTTAGACATAACTTGTCCTCCCATCGTGTAATCTCATTAAGACAGTTTTCTTACTATCTCTTCAAGATTTTGTATAAACCAATCGTATTGTAATTTCTGAATTGCGTCGCCGATATCACCGGCACGGTCACTCTTAATATAATCAAGTAATAATTCGATGGATTCTTTATCATTTATCAAAAAATCTCTTATGTTTCCGACTCGATACATTTCAACAAACGCCCCACGAATATTCTGTTTTTGTTCCGCTGTGCAGTCTTTAAACATTTCTGATAATCGCTTCATATCCAATTGCGCCGCAAAAGATTCTTGCATATGGAATCTGCCTTTGTTCTTAACAATAAAGTCATAAAAAAGATTGCTTTGTTCTGGAAGATAAGCAAATCCCGGAATCATTTCATCACATATTTTTAATGACTTAGCCATTTCCTTGCGCAACGATTCATATTCTTCTTTTTGTTCGTCAGTATATTCGTCGCCCATAATAATTCTAAATATTTGCTCAAGTTGAAGTTTGTTGCCTTTTCCTTTTAAGTTATCAATAAGATGTTTTTTGATTTTATCAATATCATAACCAAGTAAACTCTTTATACGAATCGAATAAACCGCAATGGTTCCATACTGATAAAATGATATGTCTTCAGGATTTTCTAACCTTTTCTCAATACTTTGTAGCGCATTTAACACATTGCTTTCTGTTTGAATATAATAAGTTTGTAATGTATTAATGTCACTATCCCCGTTCGAACGGTTGCTGTCATACAGCATAAATTCCAAATATGATTGATAAGCGTCTTCGACCTCGTCAAATCGTTCTATTTGTCTTGTGATGTAGTCATAGCAGAACTTAAATAGCGGAGCTTTCTCGTTACCAAGCTCAACTGAAAAGTATTTCTCTTGCCCCCATTTTTCGACTTTTCCGGTTCTCTGCTTTAATACGAAAAACAATAGACCGAAAAAAATGGCTTGAATAAAATCCTCATCAGAAAGATATTTTTTGCCGAGCTTTTTGAAAATGTCAGATGACTTTTGGCAAACGAAAATAAAAGAGCGCAAATTAAATGTTTTGCACGATTTCATTACATTCAATATATTATTTACACTATTATCGTTAGATAATCTGTTCAGGGTTTCATCATCAAATAAGCGAATAATATCACTTATTGCCGCCGAATAATCTTCCTCAAATTGAATAGTGTCACTTATGGTCTTTTCTTTTGTCTCTAAATATTTTTTTGTTGTTTCTGTAAATTCTCTGCCCTTGTTATCTGCTATTTTATACATCAATTCAACGACATTTTGTTGGTCTTCTGTAGCAGTCGTTAAAGGTTTATATTGTTTAATTGCCTCTTCATTTGCAACTAATAACACTTTTACACCGTCTTGTTCTACAAGATTGTTAACATACCCAAGTACTTCAAGAATATCAATCCCGGAGCGTTCCAAGTCTTCGAGGATAATGAGTTTTCCTGAAAGATCAATAGACTCAAAAAGCTTTTGCATATCTTCCTCTGAATGCGAAAGATCAATACCCAAAAAGCTGGTAACACCTTTTAATATAGTTTTTGTTGCCAATTTTCCGGCTTCCATTTTTTCGGAATTATTATTTAAAAATTTTGCACGGCTTTCCAAATACAAAGCTTTGCTTATTTCGGAAAGTTCTTTCAAACCGTAAAGAGATACCACAAGGCATTTGTGACTTCCGTTTTCCTCTTTTTCAAGAAACGGTTTCAGTTCATTTTGAATATAGAAACTTTTTCCTGACCCCCAAGGCGCAGTGAGCATAATAGCACTTTTGGTTTTGTCCTCGGTTAAATAATGGAGTATGTATTGATTAAGGTCTTGATATGTCATTATTCCTTTCTCCTTTAGTTTTCCTCCAACGATCCTTTAATTAAAATTGAGCATATATTTTTTATTTGCGATTTGAGTTTTTCGTTGATACTTCTACGAACCTTATAAGAATTGTATATATCAACAATAGCTTTTTGAATTTTCATTTCTGGTACAGGAATTTCTATTTCATAGAAACGCTCCATATCTAAATTAGTTCTAATACTTGCATCACTCATAAAACAACCTAAACGGTCAACTTCATTTCGAGAAAACCACATCATTACATACTCTGCAATAACATCATTATCTTTTAACTGCAAAACGCTATAAGCCGGAGAAATAATAATAGGTTCTTCTTTATCAAATAAAGCTATTCTTATACATTCGTCACGTCCTGTTTGCATCCCTGAAAAAGCAAATTGACCTTTAAAAACCAATTTATATTTTGATAAATCCACACCATTTGTATTTGCAACAGAAGGCATAAACTGTTTTGAAATATTGATACCCTGAACATTGGATGTTGTTCCATTCACATTTCTAACATCCACTTCCTGAAGGATGTCACATACAGTCTTTTTGGTAGATTTATGTTTATAATTATCAATTAACGCATCGCAAGTGAGTTTCAAATCATCCAAGCCGCGCTCGTAGGCTTGCTGATTAGCGACCAAAGCGTTATAGATATCAACATATTTCTGTTGTGTCGGCAAGTCGGGAATATTTAATTGAATATCGCAAAATCTATCCCAATCCAAGTTTGAGCGAATGCTTCCGTCGCTATAAAACCAGCCTAAACGGTCACGCTCCTGTGAAAGGAATATCATAAAAAAATATGTAGGCAAAACATATTCGTCAACAATTTCAAATGTTGTATATGCAGGAGAAACTATTATAGGTTCATTACCCATATACATACTAATTCTAATACACTTATCTCTACCGGTTTGCATTCCCGAAAAGACAAATCTGTTTTTTCTAACAATTTTATAGTTTGTTTCATCAAGCCCTTCTGTGTTTGCGACAGTTGGCATAAATTCTTTGTTAATATTGATTCCATAAAAATCATTTATATCAAAAGAATTGCGCTCGTCCACTATTTTAATGAGTTGCCCTATTCGATACTTACTCAATGCCATAGCCGATCCCCCTGAAGGCGTCTTCAAGCATCTTTTGAGACTGCTTTTCCTGTTCTAATATTTCGTGCATTTCCTTTTGAATACGGGTCATCTCGGCATTGTAATCAATATCCAGATCATGATCAATAAATTCAATATATTTGCTGGGCACAAGACTCCATCCGTTCTTTTCGATTTCGTCTATACCGACACTGCGATAAAGTTCCGGCACGGCATAATCTGTGCCGTTTGTACCCTCGTTTTGCCATGTGTGATAAATATCGGCGGCTCTTTGAATCTGCTTGCTGTCAAGCAGAACTTTCTTTTTGTTTTCGCCCTTTACGGAGTTTTCTGTCCATGTGCGCAAATCCATAAACAGTATTTCATGCTCACGGTTACGCAGATTTCTGCCGTGATAGCTTCCGCCTTTTTTGTTTTGATTCAAAATCCAGAGAGTTACGCTTATATCGGTTGTGATAAAAAGCTCACGCGGAAGAATAACAATCGCCTCAACCTTATCATTTTGAATCAGCCTTTTGCGGATTTCAAGAGTATCGCTGTCGCCCAAAGCGCCGTTTGCAAGCAGAAATCCGGCAACTCCGTCCGCAGCTTTCAGGTGAGAAAGTATGTGCAAAATCCAAGCATAGTTGGCGTTGCTTTCCGGGGGAGTTACATAATCTGCCCAGCGAGAATCATTTTTCAAATTCTCGTCATACCAACCTTTAAGGTTGAACGGCGGGTTTGCCATAATGTAATTGAAGTAGAGACCTTTATGTAAATCGTGCGTGAATGTAGAGTCCGCCTCTCCGCCGAGGTGATGGCTGATTCCGCGCAAAGCAAGATTCATTTTTGCAAGACGATAGGTTGCAGGCTCTTTTTCCTGACCGTAAACATTGATTCGGCTGATATCGCCGAGCTTAGCTTTTACAAGGTCAGCACTCTGAATAAACATACCTCCCGAACCGCAGCAAGGGTCATACAATGTTCCGTCAAACGGTTCAATCATGGTTGCGATAAGCTGAACTATGTCATGAGGTGTATAAAATTCGCCTTCTTCTTTGGTAGCGTTAACCGCGAATTCTTTAAGGAAGTATTCATAAACACGGCCGATAAGGTCTTTTTCTTCGCCAAACGCTTTATGGCTGATTTTATTTACTTCATCGACAATCTTTTTTATATCATTCGCCGCCAAATTACGGGTGGTAAATGTACCCTCAACAAAGCAGCCGCGAAGCTGTTTGCTACTGGTGGCAATGCTGTGCAGCGCTGTATCAAGAGCAACATTTAACTGCGGCGCCGGTGTGTTTATAATGGTTGACCAGCGTGCTTCAATCGGCAGATTGTATGTGCCGTCCGTAAATGTAGCATCGTCAAAGAATGCCGCAAAAATCTCTTCGTCGTCGGGATCAAGCCCCTGCGCAATTAAATCCTCACGCAGCTTTGCTACGCCGTCTTCAAATTTTTCTCCGATAAAGCGTAAAAATACGAGGGTCAGCATCATATCGCGCTTTTCAAAGAACGATCCTGAATTTCTTGCTGCGCGCAATATATCGCGACACTTGAAAAGTATCGAATCTATATTTATCTTTTCCTCTGCTTTTTTCTTAGCCATAATTTCCTCCAATGAGTTTTAAAACATAATTTGCTTTGCTAAATTGGACTTTAAAGTTTTCGAGACGTTATTTCCAATATTTTCTCGGTTTTTGGATTTCGTCAGCGCTTCGGCGATGTCCATGGCGCAAAACCACCACTTTGCACTTTCTTTGTCCCAAACGGCGCTAACCGGAATATCCTCAAAAAATCTGAGCGATGTTTTATTTGCCATTTCCCGCAACGTCCTCCAACACTCTCAGATAATCATCAAGCCGCTCGTTTACATATCCGGCGACAAGGTCGGTCATTGCGGCTGCGCCGCCGTTTTTATAGTATTCGTCGAACGCATCATAGTACCTTTTGCGATCGGCAAATTTTATAATTATCGGCGGATAACCGTTTCGGATAAGGTCAAGGTTAAGAATCAGCCGTCCGTTCTGCCGTTGCCGTCGACAAACGGGTGAATGCCCTCAAACTCCAAATGAAAACGGGCAATACGCTCAATCGGGTTCATTGTTTCCTTGCGCTTTTCGTTTTCAAGCAAAAGTTCGGTGATTTTAGGCTCTATCATATACGGCTGCACAGGTTCGGTGAAAGCACCCATAATGCGCACGGGAATGCGACGGAACACGCGGATGTTTTCTCCCACGGTAGAACGGAGCGAGGAAATAATCGCTTTGGCGTTGTTGGTGCGGTTGTCTACCACTACATATTTCCTTGCAGAGGCGATTTATCTACTTGTACTTGCTTGAATAATAAAGTGAATTTATGGTAAATATACCATTAAAACCTTTTAAGCAGGCATTGCAATATTTTCATCAGCAACTCGTCAAGGTCAAGCCGACTTTACCGGCGGTAGCTTTCTTAGGCTCTGAAAATCTTGAAATATCTATATATACCACACTCTACTCTTTTGTCAAAGTGAGCTTAGGGTTTTTCTTATTTTTTATCCTAAAAATCCGAACTTCACTTTGACAATTTAGGCATCAATTTTAATCATTATACGCCTTTTACTGTCCCAAAAAAACGGACACTTTAATGATTGTTTCATCATTCCGCTTCAACGGCAACATGTTTTCCGCTGAAGGCGACGCCGTATTTATAGATTGTTTTTACGCCTTTTGATTTCAGCTCGGTGTCGTATTTTTTGTCGTTAATTTGTTTTAGTGCTGTTTTGGCAAGCTCTTGTAATTCGTTCTCATTGCAGTTTTTCTCGGCTTTCAGTTCGATGATAATACCGGGAAGATTGCTGACTTTCGGAGAAAGTGCAATATCGTATCTGCCGTCACCGGATTCACGGTTAGAGGTTACATACGAATTGCCAAACAGAGCACAAACACCGAGCATAAAGCCGTGATAGAAGTTTTCGCCTGCAGCATCAAAAGCGCTAACCGACTGAATAAGAAAATTGCTGATGATATCTCGCAACTTTTCACCGTTGCCGGAGAATATTGCTTCCTCAACGGCAATAGCTGTGGCTTGCGGAATGAGATTTTCCAACTTTTGAAGGATTTCTTTGCGGTAAACAAGTGAAATTTCTTTATTCGGCAAAGCGACTTCGCACATAAAATCTCCGCTTATAGAAACGCTCGATTTAACAACTTTCAAATATCCTGCCATCAGCAAGAAACTGTAAATAGATGACGGATTGTTTTTAATTTGCGGATAAATCACGCTTGTGTCGATATAAGTTGTAAACGAGCCGCCGTTGACAAGAGAAGAGAGGCGTTCGTAGATTTCGTTGTCCGCTTCTTTAATAATCTCGCCGATAATGTCGTTGCTTCCGGTGGAAAGCCAGAATGCTCTCGGCTCACAGTCGTTGCTGAAATAGTTAATAACCGACCACGGGTTGAAAATATCTGTCTTGCCGAAGCGGTAGCCGTCATACCATTCGCAAACCTCGTCAAACTTATCCGGAGCACTGTAGTACGCCGCCATTTCTTTTACTTCGTTTGCAGTAAATCCGAAATATTCGCTGTATTTATTATCGAGGACCGAATTTATTGTAAGGTTATTCAGCCCACTGAAAATGCTTTCTTTGGCAACGCGGAGAATACCTGTGAGGAAACCGAATGCCAGACTCTTATTATCCTTGAAACAGCCGGACAGAAGATTACGCATAAACGCGATAACATCGTCGTAGAAACCGTTTGTGTGACCGCTTTGAATTGGAGTGTCATACTCATCAATGATGATAACAGCACCCTCACCGTAATGTTTTTTCAACATTTCAGACAGATACAGCAGCGACCGCTCAAGGTCAACAGCCGAAAACTTTTCGGACACCATTTTATCGTAAAAATCTTTTTGCTTTTTATCTAACTTTGGACTTTTAGAAAGATCTGAATGCCGGCAGTATTCGCTGGAAATAATCGAGCCGATATTGGCAAAAGTGTTATCCCAAGAATTGTGTTTTACATCTTTTAATGTAATAAAAATCACGGGGTACTTGCCTTGAAAAGAGCGATAATATTCGCCTTGTTCCCAGATCTTTTTATCCTTGAAATACTTTGAAGTATCCTCGTTTGTTTTTTCAAAGAAAGTGCGAAGCATATCCATATTGAGAGTTTTACCAAAACGGCGCGGGCGCGTAAAAAGAGTAACCATCGGACGCTCATCGATGAAATCTTTGAGCATCATAGTCTTGTCGATATAATAATATTCAGTTGAAGCTAAGCGATAATCAGACACACCGACTGGCAGGGGCAAGTGTTTCGGACGGCTTTTTGCCCGAACATACGCTCCTGTTTTAATTCTGTTGTCAACCGGCTTTTCGGCGTTAGCAGGGATAAGCCAGCTGCGTCCGCTTTTGATAGCACCGGGGATTTTCCCACCAATACAAAGTCCGCGAACTGTTCTTTCGGCTAATTCCCAACGCATTGCTGCTTCTTTTACAGAAATTACATTCGCCATAGTAAAACTCTCCTTACAGTTGTTCGATTATATTATACCCATATTTCGGCTAAATGTCAATGTAAAACGGCGAAATATTTGATAATTAGCCGCTGCGTTTCGCCGATTGATAATCAAAATAAGAAAAGCGGAGCCGAAGCTCCGCTCAGACCGTCGGCAAATTCACGATATAATATTCCTCTTTTTGCAAAGAGGAAGTATGATTGAAAAGCGCCGCAATTTCTGCTACAATGTGCCTGTACACCTTCTTTTTTCATATATAAAAGCCGATGCAGACGGCATTTTATTGAGAGCGGTCATCTCGCCCGTCTCTCGGTGGAGCATACGGTGCTGCAAAAATAAAAGGCAGTATGCGAAGACTGTACAGGGATAAATTATGAGAAAAAGAATATCGGAACTCAAAAGCTTTCATTGGCGGCTATGGCTCTCCCTTTGTGCGCTTGCACTCATTCCGGCAGTGTATCAAACGGTCAAAACATTTCTTATCTCCTCAGGCGGGCAGGACGGCACGTTTGACATCATCGGGCAGATGGAATGGTTTGACTTGATAAATGAAACCCTGCAGGCGTTTCTGATTGTGCCGCTCTACTCTGTGTTAAACCGCATCTTCAAAAATCACCGCGAGGAATTTGCGGGAGCAACATTCAAGACAGGTCTTTGTGCTTCTGTGCTCTACACGCTTTTCTCGGTCGGTGTTCTTATCTACGGCTCGACACTTATCGGGGCGATGAGCCCGGGCGAGATAGACATAGCGGTCACATCTACATATCTCCGCCTTGAAACGCTCGCGTTTATGATGGGAATTATCGTCAGCTTTGCAAATGTAGTGTTCGTCGTGATAGGCAAGGATAAAAACGTCTATATCTTTCTCGCCGTCCGCACGGCGCTGTCGCTTGTCGCCGACATTTTGCTGATACCGAGCTTCGGTGTTTACGGCGTGGCGGTATCGAATATTATATCAAACACACTGCTCTCCGCCGCGTGCATTCTGCTGCTTTATAAGCAAGGATACATCCGTTTCCGCCGTTTCAAAAAATCTGACGGCGCAATGCTCCGCGAATGGTGCAAGACCGGGGTGTTTTCAGGGCTTCAACAGTTTATCGACAACCTTATCTATGCCGTTATGGTCTGCAAAATGGTAAATATGGTCGCCGAGCAGGGCAACTATTGGATAGCAAATAATTTTATCTGGGGCTGGCTGCTCATACCTATCACAGCCCTCGCCGAGGTTATCCGCTCGGACTGCAAGGACGGGTACAAGGAGCTGCGTAAATTCAACTATTACTTTATTGCCGCTGCAAGTGCGGTGCTTTGGGTGGTTACCATTCCCACATGGACACCGTTCTTCCGCTATGCGCAGGGGCTTGAGAATGCAGGAGAGATTTTCGGTATCGTTATAAAGCTCATTCCGTTTTATATTGCGTATGCGGGCTGTGCAATTATCGACAACATCTTTGTGGGGCTTGGCAAAACCGGCTATAATGCCGTCAATTCTCTTATTATCAACCTCGGCTACTACGGTGTTTTCTATATCCTGTACCGCGCAGGTGTAATCACATTTACGATGAACACGATAATTTTGATGTTCGGCTTCGGCATGGCGGTGCACTACGCTGTTTCGCTTGTCGAGGAAAAGGTGTTTTTCAGAAGAACATAAAAAAAGATAAAAGTCCAATAATGCGAAAGCTCCCCATACCTCTTGCAGGGTAGGGGGAGTTAAGCTCATTCATTAAGATTTTTCAAAAGATCAGCATCAATGCTCTTTGTCTCGTTTTTTAAGTCAAACAACTTGAAATTCCATCGGTTTTTGGATTTGTTTTCAAGTCCAACTCGAATGTCCTCTATAGGTTTTGTATTTATTCTTGATTGCTCAATCCAGATACGGTTAGATGTTGTTAAGTCAATCGGCGCACTCAAATCCATGTCAAACCCTGCTGTAACGGATTTCATGGCTTTGTATGGCTGACTGTAATAAACAGTCATAACTCCACGGATAAGGACATTATCACATTTATTGGAATCACCGCATGTAATTATTAAACCATTACTTAATTCAGCAAAAATTTTCCCGCAGCTTTTCAGTCTTTCATTAGTATGGCAAATCGTTTGACCGTTATTATTTTCCTCTTCTTTGTATGCTTCTGTTTCTATAATTCGCCATTTAAAATTGCAACCTCCATGATCGGTTACAACGATTACTTTTCCAAGAAGGTCTTGTGCAACAAGAACCGCATCTCTGGAATAAAAATCCGTACTATATTTAGCCATGATAATATCCACCTCAAAACTATATTCTTTGCATATAGTATAACATTTTCAAAGCCGATTTTCAACACGCATAAACTCCCCGCATCTCTTGCGAAGTACGGGGAGTGATTTAATATTTCACATATCACTATCTCAAAATCAATTCCTCATTGACTATCTCCTCCGCGCGGTGGCGGATAATGTTCATTCGGCGCACCCATTCCATTTGGTCGGTGGCCTTTAGGCGCTCGGTGACATTTTCATTTTGCGCCAAGTCGCGTACAAACTGAGAAAACATTTCATCGGCTTGTCGGTCGATATTCGCTATGTAGGCGTTCAGCTCACCCGAAAGCCACAGACTGCTGAAAAGTATTTTATCGTGCTTTCGGATATAGGCGTAGTGCCGCCGACCGAAAGGTCCAAAGGTGGGCTGCTCGGGCGCGGCAACATTAGGCAGGAGATAATCGCCCTCTTTGCGGTAAGCGCCGCCCATGCGTTCAAATAGTGTTTCTTTCATTTTCATTGACTCCTTTTTGTTATTTTCCAAGCCGTGAGGAGAGTTTCTCCACGGCTATTCGGAACTTTTCGAACGGTGTCAATGTTATCAGCAGCGGGTCGCCCTCGCGGATACGCATCGTGCGGCGGATCTCCTTTGGGATAACGACCCTGCCGAGGTCATCGATTCGTCTGACTATGCCTGTTGCTTTCATTATATTAACTCCCTTGCTTTTCTGTGTAAGTCTATTGTTTGCCGCTTGAGGGAGATTATGCGGATAAATGAAAAGTTAAGCAAAATGAGAGAGACAGGAATCGACTGTTTACGGCATTTTTTGTTTTACAATATAACTCGACCCCGCACCTGTAAATCTCGGTGCGGGGTCAAATTTCATATGTCGTCTTCGCCGGCATACTGCCGCTCGATTTCTTTCAGCAGCTCCTCTTGGCAGTCGCGCTCCTCTTCCAGCTCGTTTATACGGCGGTAAAGTCCGCTTCTCTCTTCCTCGATTTCCTTTATGCGCTTTCGCGCCTGCTCTATTTGGGCGAAAACGCTCTCCTTGCCCGGTGCGGGCGGCTTGTCAAACAGCGGCTTGCCGCAGCGCTCATAGTCGAGCTGCCCGAGCAGATAGTCCGCCTTGAGCTTCTCCGGCATGGACTCCGTCTCCGACCTGAGGAAAGAATATATCCTGTGGTCGATGTGGTCACAGCAGTCTTTCATGCGGAAAATAAGGTCGTCGATAAGCTTGAACTTGCTGCATTCCACGGGGTCGAGACGGGGGTTTTCAATATGCAGCTTATATACCTCGATGAATTTTTCGACATCGCCTTTTTCGGCGAGATACGGCAGATAGTTCCTTGTCGGCCAGCCCGGAAGCGAAAACGGCTGACGGTTTAATACCGCTTTTGTAAACTCCGGGTGAGTCTCCAAATAGTCGTAGACGAAGCTGCGGTCCTCGCCGTGCTCGGTATAGGTAAAGGCGGACAAAAACTGATCGGTGGGCAGGCCGCAGCGATAGCCCTCGCAGGTCGCGCCCTCGAGCGACTTCGGAAAATTTTCAACAGCCCACGCCACCGCGTCGACAGCGAGCTTTTGGTTGCTCGAAAAGATGATGTTTATGCATTGGACGAGCGAGAACATCTCCTCTACGGAAAAGCTGTCGGCTATCTCCTTGAAATTATCGCGTATCGCCATGCCCACGCAGTAGACCCGGCGGTCGGGGTCGTAATACTGCTCCTCTGTCGTGTCTGCGTCGCGGCGGCTGAACTCGAACGCGTCGCGGATTCCGAAATCAAACGACAGCTCGAATTCGTATTCATCATCGTCGTCATCAAAGGCAAATTCGTCTTTTTCCCAATCCTCCTTATCCCAATCATCATCGGCGTCAAAGGCAAATTCGTCCTTTTCCCAATCATCATCGCCGTTCTCGCCCGGAATGAACCCGTCGCCTATGCGATAGCGCGGGATAACCTCGCCGCTTTTAAGATTTATGGCAAAGCTGTCGCCTAACGGGACACCCCAAAGAATATCATCGAGCCAATTATCTTTTTTGCCGTCGTCCTTTTTGTACTTCATCAAAACACCTCCCGAGACGATCCGACTGTTTTACATACATATAATAACACGGCGCGGTGACAAGATAAAGGTAATTTATCGGACAGTGATTTTTGCGCCTAATGGCTGTTTTGCATAAATTTTTGCAATATATGCGGTCTTTTCTTGACGAACAGCGTTCCGATATGATATCATTCTTAGTGAGTTAATACGCTGAAAACTTATAGGAGGTGTTTTTGTGGTCCCTGAAAACTTCAAGGAAAACGGCTTTATGATAGGACTCGGTCTTTTCATCGTCGTCTTTGTCATAGCGCAGTCGCTGTTCTTCCTCATCAAGGCATGGAAACAAGGCAAAAAACTCGGAATATCAACGGAAAAGCTGAAGAATACGGTCATGTCGAGCGCGGTGTTTACCATCGCTCCCGCCATCTCTATCCTCGCAACTGTCATCGTGCTCGCAAACTCCCTGGGCATCGTCCTGCCGTGGATAAGGCTCTCGGTCATAGGCAACCTCGCCTATGAGAGCGTCGCCGCGGAGGCAGCGCTCGATACCTTCGGCCTGACTCTTTCGAGCCCCGTCACCGACCCCAAGATTTTTGCGACGATAGCCTTTGTCATGACTATCGGCTGCATCCTGCCGCTCATTCTCATCATCTTCGTTATGAAGAAGGTGCAGAAGACCATGGGCAAGGTCGCCGACAAGAACTCGAAGCTTGCCGACACCCTTTCCGCCGCCGCGTTCATCGGCATTATCGCCGCGTTCGTAGCGCGCTCCATTGCGGGCGCGGGCAAGGCGGGCGACAATCCGCTCTACGGCCACGAGTTCGGCGACGGCGCGGGCTTTATGTCCGTGTGCGTACTCGCCGCGTCGATGATTTTCATGACCCTGCTCACTTTCCTTTGCAGAAAATTCAAGATAAAGTGGCTCGAAACCTTCGCTCTTCCGATAAGTATGTTCGCCGCGATGGGCATTGCTATTGTCATAGCAAAGGTCTGCCCCGAGGGACTTGCTTATCTTGAGTGGAGAGGCTGATAAGGAGGGAAACGCAAATGAGTAAAAAGAACGCAAAGCCCTACAGCGAAAAAGTTCACGTCTGGGGCAGAATTTCTTCGATAACCGCGATTGCTGCCCTCATGTTTGTGCCGATAGCGATAAGCACACACTACAATGCGTGGCCCGAGGCTTCGAATCTCTTCAACGCAATGAAGGTCGTTATCCCGGTATACTGGCTCTCCGGCATAGCCGAGGTGATCACCTACGCGCCCATGCTCGGCGCGGGCGGAACATATTTGAGCTTCGTCACCGGCAACATAACAAACCTCAAGCTGCCCTGCGGACTCAACGCCATGGAGAACGCGGGCGTGCGCGCAAACTCCGAGGAGGGCGAGGTCATTTCGACTATCGCCATAGCGTCCTCGGCTATCACGACGACACTTATTCTCGCCGTCGGCGTGCTCGCCTTCCGTCCGGTGCTCCCGATGCTGACGACTAACCCCAACATCGCCCCCGCCTTCAAACAGGTGCTGCCCGCGCTCTTCGGTGCGCTCGCCGCCACCTACTTCGCAAAGCACTGGAGAATTTCGATATTCCCGATAATGGTCGGCGTCATAACCCTCATCTTCGCCTCGACCATGGGCGTCGGAACGCTTATCTTCGTCACCATTATAGCATCGCTCCTCGGCGCGTTTGCAATGTACAAGTTCGGCTGGCTCGACAGCAAGGAAGAGCGAAAAGCCAAGAAAGCCGCAAAAGCAAAGAAATAAGTCCGACGTTCGGCATTCGGCAGTCCCGCAAAAGCCGATTATCCGTAAAACAGATTCAGTCCCGACAGGCATATTGTCTGTCGGGACTTTTTACTTTTGTATATATCACAACCGTGTAGGGACGGATATTATCCGCCTGCGGTTTATGCGGCAGCTGCGGCAGGCGAGCAAAGCTCGACCCTGCAAGTAGATTGCGAAGGGGTCGGCGACTCGACGACCCTTTGGCGCGTCAGCGTCACCGAAAATCTATTTATTCATCCGTGTTGTGCAATGCGCTTTCTGCTTGCGGCTTGCCCCTTGTGCCGCCTGCGGCGGCAGCGGTGCGTCGAGTCGCCGCACCCTACAAAGTTACAGCATATTCAAACGAACAGGGAGCCTTTTACAAAGTATAAAGGTAAAGTAAGCGACTTGATAAATTCCGAGGAATAAGCCTCCAATAGCCGCGCCGCAGTGGAACAGGCTATCTGAGACCTGCGAGGGGACGGCT
>OGXM01000491.1_pt1 | contig 26024 bp, 18 predicted proteins | sample 1576271 | NCBI WGS metagenome assembly OGXM01 (sample SAMEA3541579, study PRJEB24748) | human gut metagenome | biome: human gut; feature: human-associated habitat; material: faeces | place: China | collected 2012 | reverse complement strand
GAAAAGGGAGCTGGACGCGAGTTCACGAGCGGACTGAGGGATTAAATAATCACGCTCATTCTATTTAAATTCCATATAACCCTACAAAATCCCTCCGGCTTGCGGCAAGTCCGCCGCACAACCCCTGCGGTGTGACTGTGCGGGATTTAAATAAAAATGAGTGTGCGTAGCTGTGATAAAGACCGCAGTTGCTTTGAAAGAGGCAAAAAAATCCCCGATCTGTCGTTAATACAGACCGGTGGACTTTTGTGATTTTAACTTTTTATCAGCCTATAACGGTTGAGCCTGCATTGTCGCTTCTGACAAAGCCTATCCAGGATTTACCGGTGTTGAGCTGAAGGTCGCTGCCGTCCTCTGCCTGAAGCTTGAGAGGAGAAGATGCGTCGCCCTTTGTCCATTTTATGTTTTCATATGTTCCGTTGGAAACATAGACGCCGCTGCCGCCCTTGAGATCCCAGTCAACGTGCTTGGACGCGTCAATGGGTCCTGTGACTCCCGTGTAGAGGATAATTACGTTTGTAACGGCCATGGTGTTGCCGTCGGCGTCCTTCATCGGGTCTGAATTCATATTGTTGTAATAGAGACCGTCGTTCGCATTGTACTTAAAGGTGTGCTTGTAGTTGCCGGAGAATACCGCAAGAACAGAGTTGCAGGCGCCGCCCGAAAGCGTTCTCTTTGACGAAGCAAAGGTAAACGGTGAGCCGTAGCCCGACTTAACGTCGGTGCGGAAGCCCTTATCCGCGATTGCCTTTAAAAGATTTTCGCCTGTTGTGTAAGCTGTGTGCTCTTTAGATACCTTTCTTGCCTTGTCGCGCGCAAAGTAACTGCCGGCTTTCATTCCGTCGATATCATCAACTTTATCTGCGGAGATTTTGTCATAAGCGAGATTGCTGCCGCCGAAATGCACATAAATGGCGTCAAATCCCTCGGCGAGCTCAACATAGTCGTGACGTGCGCTTCTTGTGGGGCCGATTTTCGGCGCCGAGGAAATGTTGGCATACATCCACATCATTCTTGTGATGCCGCCCTCAACCTCGCCCTCGACTACGATGTCGGGAGAGCAAAGGCCCCATTGCGGACGCGCTTCGGGTGAGTTCTCAACCATTACGCAAACGGGACGCTTGCCTATGCTGCTTTCGGGGAGACCCGTAAGACCGGTAAGCGGATTTACATCTGTCGCGGCGGCAGGCTCCGCTGTGGTGACCGGAGCTGACGTGTCTGTTTCAAAATCCTTTTGTTTTTTACCGCAGGCAAAAAGCATGCAGGCCGAAAGCAAAACACAAATCGCAGCCGCAGAAAGTTTAAACACGGTTTTTTTGTTCATTTCCAAAACCCCTTGAACTAAAAGTATTTATATTATTCTACCATATTTGACGATTTTTTCAATACCAAACGGCAAAAAGAGGGGAACAATCCTCGCCGCAGCTCGGCAAAAACCGTTCCCCGATTGCTGTTTATTCTTCGTTTTCAGCCGCGCGGTCGGCAATTACCTTGTCGGCAACCGGCTGCGGAGCCTGCTCATAGCGGGCAAATGAGAGAGTGTAATGTCCCCTGCCTGCCGTGACGGAGCGAAGCACCGTTGTGAAATCGCCCATCTCGGCTATCGGGACCTCGGCGGTAAGCTCCTGCATACCCTTTTCCTCCGAAGCGCCCATACCGAGCACTCTGCCGCGACGCTTTGTAACGTCGCCCATGATGTCGCCGAGGTTTTCGTCGGGCATATAGGCTGTGAGAGTGCCTATCGGCTCAAGTATGGCAACGCCTGCCTTCGGCATCGCATTTTTATATGCGAGCGAAGCGGCTGTTTTAAACGCCATTTCCGAGGAATCAACGGGGTGGTAAGAGCCGTCATAGAGCGTGGCTTTAAGACCTACCATCGGATAGCCTGCCGCGAATCCCTTTGCAACGCAGTCACGAAGCCCTTTTTCGACTGCCGGGAAGTAGTTTTTCGGAACGGCTCCGCCGACTACCGCGGTTTCGAATACGAGATCGTCGCTGTCGCACGGCTCGAATTTTATCCAAACATCGCCGAATTGGCCGTGACCGCCAGACTGCTTCTTGTGCTTGCCCTGTGCCTCTACCGGCTTTCTGATAGTCTCGCGGTATGCGACCTTCGGGAGCTCAAGCGTTACGTCTACGCCGAATTTGTTTTTAAGCTTTGAAACGATTACGTCAAGATGCTGTTCGCCGAGACCCGAGAGCACCTGTTCCCTTGTCTCCTTGTTAAGCGCAAAGGTGATTGTCGGGTCTTCCTCCATAAGCCTTGTAAGACCTGCGGCAACCTTTTCTTCCTCACCCTTTTTCGACACCTTAACAGCCATCGAAAGGCACGGCTTCGGGAAATCGACTCCGGCGAGCTTGAGTATGTTTTTCGGGTCACAGAGCGTGTCGCCCGTTTTAACGCCTGCCATTTTTGTGACAACGCCTATATCGCCTGCGATGATTGCGGGGGCGTCCTCCTGCTTTGCGCCTTTTACAAATACGATTTTACCCATTTTCTCGATTTCGCCCGTGCGGAAATTGTATGCCGCGGTGTCGGGCGCGAGCTTGCCGGAAACAACCTTGAAGAACGACATCTTGCCTACAAACGGGTCTGCTATCGTCTTGAAGCAGACGGCTGCGAGCGGACCGTTTTCGTCGCAGGGTAAAATACCCTCCTCGCCGTTTTCGTAGGTGCATTTTTCGCCTGCATAACCGAATGCACCGGGTGCGGACCACGCAAGGCCGTAAAGCAGCTGATCAACGCCTGCGCAGGTAAGACCGGATACCGCGTATACGGGGTAAATCGAGCCGTCGAAAATACCTATGCAAAGACCCTTTAATATTTCCTCCTTGGTGAATTTCTCACCCTCGAAGAATTTTTCCATAAGAGCGTCGTCGGTGGTTGCGACAGCCTCCATAAATGCCGAGGTCATCTCTTCAATAACGCTGTCCTCGGGTACGGGAACCTTGGTCGCTTTGCCGTTTTCGTCGTATGAAAACGCCATACCGGTCATAAGATTAACATAGCACTTTGTAATATTGCCCTCCATATACGGGATTATTGTCGGGCAGAGCTTGTTGCCGTAAACCTCTTTTAAGGCGTCAAAGGTCTTGTAAAAGTTTCTGTGGTCGGAATCGGTTTTGGTGACGGCAAAGAATTTCGCCGCACCCTTTTTTTCTGCGGCACGGAATGCTTTTTCCGTACCCACGTCAACGCCTGAGCCTGCCGAAGTGACTATAAGCACCGCCTCGGCGGCTCTGACTGCCTCGGCTGCACCGCCCTCAAAGTCGAAAAGACCGGGAGCATCTATAATATTGAGCTTTGTGTTATCCCATTCAAGTGCCGCTATGGCGGAAGAGACGGACGACTTGCGGCGTTTTTCCTCGGAATCAAAGTCGAGAACGGTGTTACCGTCGGCAACTCTGCCGAGTCTGTCCGAAGCGCCGGCTATGTAAAGCATAGCTTCGCACAGCGTTGTTTTGCCCTTTCCGCCGTGGCCGAGCACGGCAATATTACGTATGTTGTTTGAAGTGTATGCTTTCACAGGAAATTCCTCCTAAAATAGATGTTACTGTCCTTTTATGTATTATTCATAATAGTTAGAGCCAGTATGGTGAAATTATAGCATAATTGCCCAATAATAGCAATTACTATTTTATAAAATTATAAGAAATGTTAATTTCCTCGTTTTCTTGCTTTTTTTGCATTAAATAAGTATAATAATATGAATGAAATTTTGGAGGTAAAAAATGTCTGACGATAAGTTTTCGCGCTTTAGAGAGCAATATAAGACCTTTACCTATGAGGATTATCACATTACAAAAGATGATAAATATATAACCGTTTCGTTTGATTTCAAAATAGACGGGCTTTGCGAATTTCACCCAAAAACCGAAATTGAGCTGACCGGGCTTGATATTTTGAACGATTTTTCGTCTCCCACGGCTCAAAACATCGTGTTTTCACTCGGCATGGTGGAGCTTGTCAGCTATTGGAAAATCGCTTGTCCCGAAAGAGTGGAAATTAAGTGCGGTTTTTTGAACGACAGGCAAAAGGAGTTTTGGAAGCAGCTCTATTTCGGCGGTTTATCCGAATTTTTCTATATAAACGGCATAGAGACTGATAAGGACTCGTTTATGACAATAGAATGTGACGAAGCGAAGGATGATATTGCTCCGATTTGCTATAAAACCGCCGGTATCAACCTTATTCCCGTCGGCGGCGGAAAGGACAGCGCCGTTACGGCAGAGCTTTTAAAGCCGTTCGGGAAAAGAAATAAGTTTTTCACGGTCAACGACCAGGCGGCGCGCACCGAAACCGTCATTGCCGCAGGCTACGGCGAGGACGATATTATAAAGACATATCGCGCGATAGATAAAAACTTACTGGAACTTAACAAAAAGGGATTTTTGAACGGTCACACGCCGTTTTCGGCAATCGTTGCTTTCCTCTCGCTGTATTGCGCCTATCTCATAGGCGGCGAATATATTGTTCTCTCGAATGAATCAAGCGCAAATTCCGGAAACATCGAGGGCAGAGAGGTCAATCACCAGTATTCAAAGTCATATAGATTTGAAAACGATTTCACCGAGTATGTCGGCGAAAATCTGCTTTCGGGTATACGCTATTTCAGCCTTTTACGGCCGTTTTCGGAATTGCAGATTGCAAAACAGTTTGCGCTTTTGCCGCAGTATCACAAGGTTTTCCGCAGCTGCAACCGCGGCAGTAAGAAAAATATATGGTGCTGTAAGTGTGCCAAGTGCCTTTTTGTTTATTCGATATTATCGCCGTTTTTGCCTCTTTCGACTCTCTCTGATGTTTTCGGCAGCGAGATGCTGTCAGACGAGAGTTTAAAGGATATTTTCGACGGACTTGTGGGCTTCACCCCGGTAAAGCCGTTTGAGTGCGTCGGTACGGTAAGCGAGATAAATTATGCCCTTATGCTCACGGCTCAGCGGTTCATAAAGGAAAATAAAAAGATGCCTTATTTACTCGATTATTTTTACAAAAGAGCGGACAAGAGCGTCTTAGACAAAAATTTACTAAACGAATATAACCCCGTAAACAATGTTCCCGACGACTTTTTGTTTGCTGTTAAGGAGATGTATGAAAATGTATCAGAGTGCGGCTTCGATGTTCAAAAATAAAAAGGTGCTTATTCTCGGCTTCGGCAGAGAGGGTATGTCAACATATCGGTTTTTAAGGAATATGTACCCGGATATGCACCTGACAATTGCCGATAAAAATGAGATAAAGCTCGACGACAAAAACGTCACGCTCATTTGCGGCGACAGCTATATGGACAGCTTAAACGACTTCGACATAGTTATGAAATCCCCCGGCATAGCCTTTTTGGATGTTGATATAAAAGACGGCACTCTTGTTACCTGTCAAACCGATTTGTTCTTAAAATTTGCGCCGTGCCGCAAGGTAGGCATAACAGGCTCCAAGGGAAAAACCACAACCTCCACGCTGATTTACGATATGCTTAAGGAGGGCGGATTTGACGCACGCCTCATAGGAAATATCGGCGTTCCCGTGCTTGAGGATATTAACACGGTCACGCCCGAGACGATAGCGGTTATCGAGATGTCGTCGCATCAGCTCGAATTTACCACGTCCTCGCCCGAGGTTGCGGTTCTCACCAATATTTATGAGGAGCATCTTGACCATTACCGCGACGGGTTCCGCGGCTATGTCAACGCGAAGCTCAACATTGTCCGCCGGCAAAAAGAGAGCGACACCTTCATTTATAATGCAACACAGGGGCTTGACGGCCTTTGTGACCTCGGCAAAATCAAATCACACAAGGTCGGCGTAAAAAAGGACGCGCCGTTGCCGTTTGCGGTGAATAACGAGCATCTTCTCGGCGAACACAACAGGCAGGATATTCTCTTTGCCCTTGAGGCGGCAAAGCATTTCGGCGTGGATACGGCGGCTGCCGAAAGAGCGGTGGAAAAATTCAGCGGCATAGAGCACCGTATGGAAAAGGTCGGCACGTTCCGCGGAATAACCTTTTACAACGATTGCATTGCGACTATACCGCACGCCGTAGAGTGTGCCGTCGAGGCGCTTAAAAATGTTGATACGCTGATTTTCGGCGGTATGGACAGAGGTCTTGATTACAGCGAATTTGAAAATTATTTAAAGAAAAGCAATATCAAAAATCTCATAGGCACACCCGCGACAGGTCATAAGATCTGCGATAAAATCGAGGGTGCACCCTCAAAAAACGTATATAAAGCGGCAAATCTCGACGAGGCGGTAAAAAAAGCGTATGAAGTGACCGAAAAGGGCAAAATATGCCTGCTCTCGCCTGCCGCTTCAAGCTATAACTGCTACAAAAACTTTGAGGAAAAAGGCAAACATTACAAAAAGCTTGTCCGTGAATACGGAAAAGAAGATTAAGCACCGTAAACTTGAAAGGCTTCGGCGAAGTCGGCTGTTGACATTGCAAGGCTTTAAAAGCCGTAAAATGATGTGTCATTTTGTGTCCACCGGCTCCTTGCGGTGTGCAGTATAAGGCTAAAAAATCGGTAGTTAAAAACTAACTACATTATCGCGCCAAGCGTCAGCATTTCTTCAAATCTGTTGTAGAGAAAGTTGAAATCCTCCAAGGGGGCAGACTCTTGGGCCCCGAGAGAGACTTCAAATGCAGGTCTGCGATGCTGTGCGCCGAACCATTCGCAAAAGCTTCCGAGCCTCTCTTTTTCCTCCTTGCGGCAAAGCGGATATCCGCTGACCGACGAGAGCACCTTTGCCATCATGGCTGTCTCCGAGAGATTGCCCTTCTGTTCGCTCCAATATATTTTTTCTCCGCCTACGGTGAGGCAAAACGCATATCTGAAAAGCTCGGCTTCGCAGAGATTCGCTACTGCCTTTGTCTCGGGTTCGCTCTCGGGCACGGGTCCTGCGTAAAGCTGCGGTGCCGGACCGGAAAAAGACAGGTCGTCATACACGATTTCGTCGTGGCGAAAGTTGAAATTGCGCGAAATATCAACGCCGCGTGCGTTGGCATTCCACTTTGAGTAATCACCCTTTGCCGCACGGGCAACAAGTCCGGCGTAAACTCCCGCTCCGTCGGCTCTTTTTGCCGCTATATCCAAGGCGTCGGGCGAAACAAGTGGAACTATCGTTATTTTGCGGTTTTGGAGTGACTTGCGTATTTTTACGGCACTTATTTTTTTATCGTTCTTTACGGCGTCACACATTCTTTCAAAAAATCGTAGCAGCAGTAATGTTGTGATTTGCTCTTTTCCGCGCATACCGCCGAGAAAAAGCACTTTTTCGTTTCCGTCACCTATGCTGAGCGAAAACACGGCTTTTCCCGTCCAGCTGCGTCCTATAACCTCGTATCCGGCGAAATCATATTCTTTTCTAAGCAGGGACAGTATATTTTTTACGGAGTTGTATGTAAGCGGTTCGGGGTTAACAATCATTTTTATCAACTGCTTTCTTTTTATTCTCGGCGCTCTGCCCGAAATCATATCGGGTATAACACTATCAATATATATTCCGAACGGAGTGGAAATATTATGGATATGACAGAAAAAACCTTAAAACAGGATTACAAATTTCGCGGACGCATTGTAAATATGCGTGTTGACGAGGCGTTGATGCCCGACGGAACAACGGCTTCACGCGAGGTTGTGGAGCACAACGGCGGAGTTTGCGTTGCGCCGCTTACAGATGACGGGGAGCTGATCTTCGTAAGACAGTTTCGCTACCCATATTCCGAGGTGCTTTTGGAGCTGCCGGCAGGTAAGCTTGAAAAAGGTGAGGACCCGTTCCTCGCAGGTAAGCGCGAATTAAAAGAAGAGACCGGCGCTACCGCACGCAGCTATATTTCGCTCGGGAATTTGTATCCGTCACCCGGCTATTGCGGAGAAATAATACATATGTACCTTGCAAAAGGACTCACCTTCGGCGAACAGCATCTTGATAAGGATGAGTTCCTTGAGGTTGTGAAAATCCCTCTGCAAAAGGCGTTTGAAATGGTTATGAATAACCAAATAACCGACAGTAAGACGCAGGTCGGAATAGTAAAAGCCTATTATCTCGAAAACGGAAAGTATTGACGAAGAAACGGGCAATCAAAGATAAAATGCTTGAAAAGCGCGGTAGTTATTTTTTAACTAAGACACATTAAACAGGCTCCCTTGTAGGCTCACTCAAATAGGGTGATTCCCCACAGTGTGGGGAAATGTCGCGGAGTGACAAAAGGGCTCCCTTGTAAAGGGAGCTGTCATCGAAGATGACTGAGGGATTTATATAGGCTCCCTTGAAAAGGGAGCTGGACGCGAGTTCACGAGCGGACTGAGGGATTAAATAATCACGCACAATCTATTTAAATTCCATACAACTCCGCAGAATCCCTCCGGCTTGCCTTACGGCAACCCACCTCCCTTTACAAGGGAGGCAATGGCGAAGATGACTGAGGGATTAAACAGCGAAGCACTTTCTTTTTGAAATCTATTTTTTAAGAAAATCCCTCCGGCTTGCCTTGCGGCAACCCACCTCCCTTTACAAGGGAGGCATAATCCCTCCGGCTTGCCTTACGGCAACCCACCTCCCTTTACAAGGGAGGCTGAATTGTATTGCAAAGTAGGCTGTTTAGGGCAAAAAGGGAGGCAAAATCCGACCGAGGAATTAAAGATGAAGTATAATCATAACAAAAATCTTGTTAAAAACGCAAAGGTGCTTCGCGAAGATATGACCAAGGAAGAACGGCACTTGTGGTATGATTATTTGCGAAACAAGGATGTACGATTCCTCCGTCAAAAAATAATAGGCAGCTATATTGTTGATTTCTATTGTGCAAAAGCAAACTTGGTAATTGAACTTGACGGCTCACAGCACTACGAGGATAAAGGAATTAAATATGACGCCGAAAGGACAAAATTTCTTGAACAAAACGGACTTACGGTTGTAAGAATTCCCAATAATGAGATAAACCGCAACTTCGACGGTGTTTGTGAATATTTGGACAGTGTGTTGAAATCCCGCTGTCGCACAGGCGATTGAGAGATACAACTTGCTCCCCTTATTAGGCTCCCTTGTAAAGGGAGCTGTCACCGCAGGTGACTGAGGGATTGTTTAGGCTCCCTTGTAAAGGGTGATTCCCCACGGTGTGGGGAAATGTCAAAAGGCTCCCTTGAAAAGGGAGCTGGCTACGAACGAAGTGAGTAGACTGAGGGATTAAAAAGTAATTTGCTTCCTATTTAAATTCCATATAACTCCACAAAATCCCTCCGGCTTGCCTTGCGGCAACCCACCTCCCTTTACAAGGGAGGCAAAAGGTGGATTAAAAGTTAAGCACAATCAATTTAAATTACATAAATTCCCACATAATCCCTCCGGCTTGCCTTAATAGGGTGTCGCTCTTTTTGTGAGGCGGCTGAGACACGGTAATTGGAAATTACATCATATTCCACCTACAAAGAGCGACGATTATAATTCAAAATTTCGATAAGAATACAGCATTTGCTTTAGCGTTTTACACGTTGACAAATTGTCCGAAAGGCAGAGAAAAATGGATATAAAAAACTTATTAAAAGAGCTGACTTCGGCTGTCGGTGTATCCGGAAAGGAAACCGACGCGGTTTTAACGGCGCAAAGGCTTTTGTCCGAATTCGGCAAAACGCGCGAGGACGTTCTTCATTCCGCAATATGCGAAATCGAGGGAGACAGGGCGGGGCATATCCTGCTTGACGCTCATATAGACCGTATAGGTCTTATCGTAACCTCCGTCACCGACGAGGGGTTTTTGCACGTTGCCGCCTGCGGCGGCGTTGACCGTCGCACATTGAACGGTCAAGAGGTGACCGTTTACGGCAGAGAGCCGGTATTCGGAGTTATAGCAAGCACTCCGCCGCACCTTGCAAGCGGTGACAACGAGCGGAAGGCGACGGAAATCGATGACATTCTTATTGATATAGGTGCAAAAAATAAGCAGTCGGCGGAAAAGCTCGTTTCCCCGGGAGACAGAGCGGTTGTCAATTCCTCTTTCCTCTCGCTCTGCGGCGACAGCGTGTCCTGCGGGGCACTTGACGACCGTTCGGGAATTGCCGTGCTTCTTGAGCTTATTAAGGGTAAGCCGCACAAAAAAGTTACCGTTGTGTGTTCATCTCGCGAGGAGACGAGCGGCGGCGGAGCAAAAGCCGCGGCATTTAATTCGGATGCCGACGAGATAATTGCGGTTGACGTCAGCTTTGCAAAGACTCCGGACAGCAAGGCGGAGGAATGCGGAATACTCGGCAAGGGCCCCATGATAGGTATTTCACCGTCGCTTTCATACGAATTCGGCGAGGAGCTTGTGCGCGTTGCCGAGAAAAACGACATTCCGTATCAGCTTGAGGTTATGGGCGGCAGAACCGGCACTAATTTGGACGGTATGACCACGGAGCGCGGCGGAATTAAGAGCGCGCTTATATCAATACCCCAAAAATATATGCACACCGGAATAGAGGTTGTGTCCGTTACGGATATTGAGCTTTGCGCAAGGCTCATTGCCGCATACATTCTCGGAGGTGATTTAAATGCTTAACGAGCTTTGTAATTTAAACGGCATTTCCGGCAGGGAGCACGCCGTAAGAGATTATATAATTTCGCATTTGCCGTCGGACGCGGAATATCGCATAGATCCGCTCGGCAGTCTCATAGTTTATAAAAAGGGCAAAGCCGAGCCGAAAAATAAAGTTATGCTCGACGCGCATATGGACGAGGTCGGCTTCATAATAACTTATATAACGGAGGACGGGTACCTGAAGTTCACCACGGTCGGCGGAATTGACGAGCGCGTTATTTTCGGCAGAGCGGTAAAGGTGGGCAAGGAGCTTATCCCCGGCGTTATAGGCGGCAAGGCTATACATCAGACGACCTCCGAGGAGAGAGGTAAATTGCCGTCCGTTGAGGATATGTATATCGATATCGGCGCGAGTTCAAAAAAAGAGGCCCTGTCTCACGTTTCACTCGGCGACGCAGTGTATTTTGACTCGTGCTACCGCGAATTCGGCGACGGCTTTATCAAGGCGAAGGCCATTGACGACCGCGTCGGCTGTGAAATTTTATTAAGACTTATAAATTCCGATTTGCCGTATTCGGCGACCTTCTGTTTCTCGGTTCAAGAGGAAATAGGCACTCGCGGAGCGGCTGCTGCGGCTTATTCGGTTGCCCCCGATTTCGCAATAGTCGTTGAGGGCACTACGGCGGCGGACATTTCCGGCGTTCCCGACGAAAAAAAAGTCTGCCGTTTGGGCTGCGGTGCCGTTGTCAGCTTTATGGACAGGGGAACCGTCTATGACAGCGAGCTCTATAAAAAGGCGTTTGAAATTGCCGAAAAGAACGGCATCGGGTGTCAGACCAAAACCGTTGTGGCAGGCGGCAACAACGCTTCCGCAATACACAAGGCGGCAGGCGGCATAAAAACTCTTGCCGTATCTGTTCCGTGCAGATATATTCACTCGGGCAGCTCGGTTGCGAAAAAAGAGGATATAGATAGCACGTTTGAGCTTGTAAAAGCACTTTTTGCGGAGCTGTCGCAGTGCTGAAATCGATTGACGGACCGACAGAGGCAGCCATTGTTACGGACGGTGAATTTAAAGACTGTCTTGCGGTAAAGTATATTTTATTTGCCGCTTTTCGGCTGTCACTCGGAGAGGCGTGGCTTCAAACGGACTGCGGCGGCAGAGTGACGGCTGTGCTTTTAAATAAAAACGACGGAACGATAATTTGCCCGTCAAGCTCCGCCGATTTACGGGAGCTTTCGGAGTTTGCCTCTTTTTTCGGCGAAAATATATATTTTTGCTCCGGGAACGATTGCGCGGACGCAAAAGCCGTTCTTATGGAGCTCTCCGAATTACCGCAAAAAGAAACTTGCGCACAGCCGCTTTGCGACATAACCGCGGACGAATACAAGGTGCTGACAGGTAAAACGCCCGATTTTGACGACAGGGCGTATCTCGAATGGCTTTCGAGGACGGGCAGAGGCGTGTTCGGCGGAAGCACAAGGGTTATGTGCATAAGGCAAAACGGCAAAACGGCTTCTCTTGCCGTAGGCGATATAATCGGAAAAGACGCGTATATACGCGACGTTGCGACAAGCGAAAAATATCGAGGCAGAGGCTTTGCCGCGGACTGTGTTATTTCTCTTTCGAGAGAGCTTAAAAAGAGTGCCGATTGCATATTTTTAATGTGTAAGCCGGACAATGCAAAGCTGTATGAAAAATGCGGCTTTCGCAAAAAAGAATACATAATAAGAAAGACTTGAAATGAAAGATTTTTTTGAATTTACAAAAAGAACCGAGGAGGCGTCAAAAAAGGCGCTGACTCTCGCCGAAAAGAAGTTTTCGGAAATAGACGAAATAACCGAATACAACCAGCGCAAGGTGCTCGCGGCGTTTATAAATAATCGTGTCGACGAGACGGATTTCAACTCCACCACAGGCTACGGCTACAACGATAAGGGCAGAGAAAAGCTCGACAGGCTCACCGCCGAGATTTTCGGCGCGGAGGACGGCTTAATAAGAGCCACCACCTTAACATGCGGCACCCACACAATAGCGACCGCACTTTACGGCGTACTGAGGCCCGGCGATATAATGCTCAGCGTAACGGGAGTCCCCTACGACACCATACATTCCGTTATCGGTATTGACAAAAGCAGTAAGGGTCACGGCTCACTCGCCGACTTCGGCGTGAAATTCGAATATATCGAGCTTACCGAAAATGACGAGATAGATTATGACGCAATAGAAAAAAGAGTCGGCCGCGGAGACATTAAGATGGTTTATATCCAGCGCTCGCGCGGGTATTCGCTGCGCCATTCTATTTCGATTGACGAAATAGAGAAAATCGCGACTCTTACACACCGTGTAAGCCCCGATACGGTTGTTATGACAGATAACTGCTACGGCGAATTTACGGAGAAAAAAGAGCCGTGCGACGTCGGAGCGGATTTGGCGGCAGGCTCGCTTATCAAAAATCCGGGCGGCGCGATAGCACCCTGCGGCGGCTATATAGTAGGCAGGCATGACCTTGTTGAGGATTGCGCATACAGAATGACCACTCCCGGACTCGGCAGAGAGGTCGGCGCAACGCTCGGAACAACGCGCAGCCTTTATATGGGTCTTTTTTCTTCGCCGCACGTAACCGGCGAGGCACTCAAGACCGCGGTATTTGCGGCGGCGCTTTTTGATTTGCTCGGCTTTAAGGTGACTCCGCGTCCCGATGAGACGAGACACGATATTATAGAGGCGATTTGCCTTGAGAATGCCGACAGACTGATAGCCTTTTGTCAGGGAATGCAGAAGGGCGCGCCGGTGGATTCATACGTTTCACCCGTGCCGTGGGATATGCCGGGCTACGACAGCCAGGTTATAATGTCCGCAGGGGCGTTCACGTCCGGCTCGTCCATAGAGCTGTCGTCGGACGCACCGCTTCGAGAGCCGTATGCGGTTTGGATGCAGGGCGGAATTAACTTTCACAGCGGAAAGCTCGGCGTTATGCTGGCGGCAGATGAGATAATTAAAAGAGGTCTTTTGGAATAATTTACGGAATAACTTACGGAAAGGTTGATTTTATGGAACTCAGACATCTTAAAAGCGGAACCGACGTCAGAGGCACGGCGGTAAATCCCGACGATCCGAAAAAAATCGATTTGACCGATGAGGCGGTAAAGAGAATTTCCGCAGCGTTTGTCGTATTTCTCGCCGAAAAGCTCGGTAAGAAAGAGGAAGAGCTCGTGATTTCGGTCGGGCATGATTCGAGAATTTCGGCGGAGCGGATAAAATCCGACGTAATCGATGCGCTGTCTTTCTTCGGCCTTGAAATCAAGGACTGTGCGCTCGCATCAACCCCGGCTATGTTTATGACAACTAAAATGCTCGGCTGCGACGGAGCTGTTCAGATAACCGCGAGTCACCATCCGTGGGACAGAAACGGGCTTAAATTCTTTACTCCCGACGGAGGACTTTCCGGTGATGAAATAAAGAGTATACTCGAATATGCCGAGGAGCACGAAAGCGGCAGCTGCCCCGAAAGGTTAAATTTGCAGGAGGTCGATTTTATGTCGGTCTACTGCGAGCACCTTTGCAATATGATAAGAAAGGGTGTTAAGTCAGACGATTACGAAAGACCGTTAAAGGGACTGAAAATAGTTGTTGACGCAGGTAACGGAGTAGGCGGATTTTACGCCGAAAAGGTACTCTCCCCCCTCGGAGCGGACACAACCGGCAGCCGCTATTTGGAGCCGGACGGTATGTTCCCGAATCATATCCCGAATCCCGAAAACGAGACGGCGATGAACTCCGTGCGAGAGGCAACTCTCGGCGCGAAAGCCGACCTCGGCGTAATATTTGACACGGACGTTGACCGCGGCGGCTGCGTAAGCTCCGACGGCAGAGAGATAAACAGAAACGCTCTTGTTGCCCTGGCGGCGGTCATTGCGCTCGAAAATAATCCTGGCGGCACCGTTGTCACCGATTCCGTAACATCTGCGGGGCTTACCGAGTTTATAGAAAAAACGCTGGGCGGACATCATCTGCGCTTTAAGCGCGGCTATAAGAACGTCATTGACGAGGCGATAAGACTTGAGGAAAACGGTATAAACGCTCCGCTTGCCATAGAGACTTCGGGTCACGCGGCGTTCAGGGAGAATTATTATCTTGACGACGGCGCATATCTCATAACGAAAATAATTATAAAGGCCGCCGATATGAAAAAGCAGGGTAAAAAGCTTTACGACCTCATATCGGAGCTTAAATATCCGGCGGAGGAAAAGGAAATCCGCCTTAAAATAAGCGAGGAGGACTTCAGAGCCGTCGGCGACAGGCTTTTAGAGGAGCTCGCAGATTTTGCCGCAAAGCGCGAGGACTGGCAAATTGCACCCGACAGCCACGAGGGAATCAAAATAATTTTCCCAAAGACCGAGAGCTTCTTTATTTTAAGGCAGAGCGTCCATGACCCGGTAATACCGATAAATTTCGAGAGTGCCCAAAACGGCGGAGTGAAAAAAGCCGCAAACTCGCTCTATGAATTTATAAAAGATTTCGACGGAGTGGACATTTCTCCGCTCAAACAGATTTTGTAACCGCGTTAAATATGTACGGAGGTGCTTGTTTACGGTATACGATACTATATGTGAAATTTTGAGCGAGCAGCTTGAAATACCGCTCGACGAAATAACCGCCGAGTCAAAGCTGCGCGATGATTTATCGGCAGACAGCCTTGACCTTATCGACCTCGCTATGACTCTTGAGGACGAATTCAGAAAAGAGGTGCCGGACGAGGCGCTTGAAAAGATGAAAACGGTTGGAGACGTAGTAGCATTCATAGAGGAAGAGTAAGCGGTATATTTTCGGGAGATGTAAAAGACTAACTTTTTGCGTTCCGGACATTTTTACCCTTTTTTTCGGGGGATAGGAAAAAATGCTCGGAGCGGATTAACCGAACCTTAAGCGGCGCGGCTGCGGCGGTTAAGGCTTGCCCGAAGGCGTACGAATGTACTCCGAGGGTGAGGTTGATTCGGAGCAAAGAGTAAGCTCTGACGAATAAAAACACCTGTTTATACAAAGATTTGTTTCGATTTGTCTTTTGTTTTTTTTGCGTTCCGGACATTTTTAACATCCCCAGTTGACATTCCGAGGCAAAGAATTTATAATCTGTTTATGTATAAAACGGAGGATTTCAAATGGATAAAAAAATAATCGCAGTTATCTGCGCTTCCTTAATCGTAATATCGGTAGCTTTTGCCTCATGCGGAAAAAAGAAGCCGACTATAAACGCCAAGGACGCCACATACGAGGTTGTTACCGACGAAGAGGGCAATACTGTTCTCAATGAGAACGGCGAGATTGAAATATATGTCACCGACGAGGACGGCAAAAAGGTCACGGACGAAAACGGCGAAATTAAAACGGGTGCCGTTCCGTTCCCCAATCAGATAACCGACGGCGTATTTCACGAGACAAAGTATTTTAAAATGGTTTATCCCAACGGCTGGACCGTGGGCAATTCAGGTATAGCCACCTCAAAGAAATATAAGGGGCTCGACGCGCAGGTTATGTATTCCGGCGCGGCGACGGATGACAGCGCAGCGGAAAATGAGGCAAATAACACCGTTTCGCAGTGGAATCAGATTTTGTCGCAGGCAGGCGACGCGGGAACGGGCGTAACCGTTGAGCAGCGTACCGTAACTCTCGAAAAATGCGGAGCCACCGCATACGTAGTCGAGGTCAAAAAGGCGGACGACAAAAACCCGAAAACATATTCCGCATATCAGCTCACCATGGATTTTGTCTGCAACGGCGGGCTTTACCACGTGCAGTGTTTTACCGAGGACGGCAACACCTTTGACGGAAGCCTTGATTTGGCGGCAATGTACGGCGCAAATCTCACAATTAAATAAGATTCAAATGATAACATCATAAATCTGAAGCAAAAATTTGCAGCGGTTCAACGGCGAATGTCGGTTGAGCCGCTTTTTGCCTCCCTTTACAAGGGAGGTGGGTTGCCGCAAGGCAAGCCGGAGGGATTTTCTCAAAAAATAGATTTTAAAAAGAAAGTGCTTCGCTGTTTAATCCCTCAGTCATCTTCGATGACAGCTCCCTTTACAAGGGAGCCTATATAAATCCCTCAGTCTACTCACTTCGTTCGCAGACAGCTCCTGACGGGAGAGAGTCCCCTTTGTCGCTCCGCGACATTTCCCCACACTGTGGGGAATCACCCTTTTCAAGGGAGCCTATTTAAGCCCTCTGTTTTTACCCGAAAATCACCGTAAAAATGTTCAAAACCGTGTTCAATACTTGTCAAAAAGTTCAAAACTCGAAAACGTTAACAATTTGTTCATAATTTTACAACAACATTGCCAATTTTGTTTGCCACTTTTGCCCAAAAATAACAATTCTATTTGTTCAATACAGAAAATCAACAAATTTGTGTGAACAATTTATTGACTTTTTTCGTTTAAAACCCTATACTTTAACTAACCATAGGAATGGTGTAATAGGGCGAAGTGCCCCCTTTTTTAAGGGAGCGCTGCCGCACGGCTGATTTACCGTGCAGTTTCCATCCCGTTTTGATACACATCCTACGGTAATATGCTCGGGTGTGTATCATCAGTTTTCCACCGATTCATTTTTACGGAAGTGGAAACGGTGGAAACCGACCGAGTTAACGTGCCGAAATCGGTTTGCTTTCTTGTAAATCAAAGAGCGGTCAGAAGTACAGCGGATTTTGTGCGAGGAATTGTTGCGGGGAGTGCCGCCCGCAGAAAAAATCGGGTACGCATACATGGTTTTAATGTAAATCTTTTTAGGAGGAAAAAACACGTATGAAAAAATCTACCAAATTGTTAAGTGTCATCTTGGCAGTTGTCATGATTTTCTCAACTATGTCCGTAATGGCGTTTGCCGCAAAGACGAAGTATCAGACCTCTGATAACCTTACCGCTCTTGACGCATACAGCCCGGACGGCGCGGTAACAAGACTCTCTACCGAAGAGAGAATGTCAGTCGTATTTGACTTCCTCGATGTTACCCTTGCCGCCGCGAACATAAACATGGGCGAAGTTATTAATACTGCAGGTTTGCGCCTTGTTATCGACCTTCGCTCGGTTAATGCTCTTTGCGGAACCATCGACAGCGCACAGGCTCTTCTTAACAACGGACTTGTTAAGCTTGTCAAAGGCTTGCTCGGCATAGTTAAAGACGCTAACCTTAAAAACTGGAAGTCGGGCATGACAAGAGAAAAGAACGCTCAGCTTGACATAGTCAACGGCATTGCAACTCTTCTTAACAACAACGCAGGTCTCGTTAAAAAGGTTATCAACGACGGCAAACTCGACGTCGGCATTATCGGCAACTTTGTTGATATCTCCGGCGTTAATAAGTACCTCTCGGATCTTCCGGGTATGTTAAAAGGCCTCGTTTATCCGATGTTCGCAAGAGTTGACGATGACATGGAGCTCATCAACACTTATTCAACAACAACCGAAAATCCCGACACTCTTATCAAGAATGTCCTCATCAACGCTATGTCTAAGCCGCAGAGCTATACTTCTTATAAAGAAGACGCTTCCGGCAACTGCATAAGCAATCACATTGCTCTTCCGAAAAGCGCTGAAGCAGGCCTTCGTGATTATTATGTTAAGGGCTCAGACTCTAAGGGTGCTTACATCGAGGTATTTGAATATGATACCGCCAAGAAGACATATGTTTCTCAGGATGAGAAATATTACAAGACCGAAGAAACCGATATGGAAGGCAACGGCACAGGCGTTTATGTTTACACCAACGCTTCGGGCGAAAACGTAAAATATTACGTTAAAGACAGCTACTTCCTTCCCTCACTTGCCACAAGCGATAAGGTTTCGGAAATCTTCAATCTTGACAGCAATACTCTTGTTTCGGCTCTCTATCAGATAGCTCCCTATGTATTTAAGGATCTTGCTCCCGTTGTTCTCAACGGTTCCGTTAAGATGCTTCTTGCACAGTGGTTCGGCGCTGAAAAGACCGAGCTCTTCGGCGGCAAGGCTTCAGAGGCCACCGCTGTTCTCGCTAAGCTTCCGTCAGATGTAAAGGCATTCTATTCTAAGGCTGCCGGCGCATATAACTGGGAGTGGTCGGACTTCACAATAGGCTCCGACGGCAACGGCTATTATCGCCTTGTCAGCAAAGACGGTCTCACAGAGACCTGGCTCAAGTTTGATATGTCCACCGCTAATTCGTTCGCTAAGCTCATTAACTGGAACTACACCATCTCCGGTGATTTCGTTAACGAGTTTATGCCCACAGCTGCAAACGACGGCTCCGTTACTGCTTCGGCAGCGGGGTATACCACCGTTCTTGCAGCGCTCAACGATTTTGTCGGCAAGGCAATCGACACAATGCTTTCGGATACTGCAAAGGCTGCAATCAATTGGACAAAGGGCGATAACTCAAACCTTGTTCCCAATCTTCGCAAGGCTCTTCAGTATGTAGCAGCTTATAACCCCGAGTATCTCTTCGGTACCGGCTATGAGACTGTTTATGCAGGCTACTATGACACAGTTGTAGACAAGTCCGCTTCCAATCAGGATGTTGTTACCGCTCTCGGCGCAATCGGCGTTAAGGCTCTTATGCCTCAGATAATTCTCCCGTCGGCTGCCGAGCTCAAGGGACAGAACGTAACCGCTCTTCTCGCTTGCGTAATTCGTGAGCTTGCAACTCAGTTCGTTCCGACTTACAACTATGACGCACTTATTTATGCCGATTACAACTCGAAGACCCTCGTAAAGGGTAAGGACAGCGGCTATTGGCTCGATGTTATCTTTACCATGGGCACCGACATCGGTATGAAGTATCTCTCCAAGCTTGCCGACCTCGGCTCCGATAAGGCTGGCGGCTACCAATTTGAAGCCTCCAAGACTTATAAGCTTGCGGACTTCGAAAAGAACACACGCGCTTGGGAAAAGACCATTGACTGGATAATCGACTGGGCTCTCACCTCTGACAACGAGTGGTGCTGGAAGTTCCAGAAGCTCATCAACACCGACGGCCTTGACCTCGACCTTGCTACCGCACAGGATCCGTGGGTTAAGCTCGACAAGATTATCCGCGACGTTCTTCCCGTTGAGAAGATAGTCAACGAAACCGCTGCTGACGGTAAGACCTTCCTTGAGACTGTTCTCAGAGAAGACATTATCGACAGACTTCTCAACCTTGACGTAAGCAAGCTCCTCGGTACAAACAGCGTTACGGGCATATTCAATATTCCTGCTAACAGCACTCTCAGAACCGAGGCTCTGTATCCCGCAGTATTCAGAATCGTAAGAGAACTCCTTAACAAGGTTCTCGGTAAGGTATGCGGCAACACTGCTCTTATCGCCGATTCTAACAATTCACTTGACGCTATTCTTCAGAAGGGCTCTATTGCAGACCTCGCAGAGAAATTGATTTTAGGTATTGCCTATGCCGTTAAATCAGGCGGTCTTCTTGACGTAGCTCTTCCGTTCGTAAACTTCTTCCTCGGCTGGACTACTAACGCTCAGTCCTATGCTGAGCCTAAGCTTACAATAGATAAGGGTACACTTAACTATGTACAGCTTACAAACGGCCAGATGAATACTACTCTTAAGGTAACAAACGCATCTGCAGGTATGCTCTTAAAGCACGGCGATACATATGATCATCCTTACGTGCTCACTCTTAAGTCTGTTACCGTTAACGGCGAAGAAATGCTCAAAAGCGGCGAAAAGAAACTTTCACCGTATGAGAGCACCGATGTTACTCTTAACGCGGCAGTTCCCACAGACAGCCTTGTAAAGGTAACCGCTGTTTACAGCTTCACCTTCAAGGACGGTACTGCTTACGACGGCGACATTACTTCAACTACCTTTGAGTATGCCTCCAACGATACTACAGATGTAGGCACGGCTTGGGCTTCAGGAGAGCAAACAGCTGCAGACTTGCTTTATACATATGTTAAAATGAAGGGTGAAACCACCACGGATTATCTTGTAACAAATGTATCAAGCTTTACTTCTACAGTTTCAAACATTAACGTAATTTGGACCAATACAAGAGATACTGATTGCAAGTTCACCAAGGGTTCTATTTCCGGCTTTGATTCGAGCATCTTTGAGTCATCGGGTCAAGCGGAATCACTTGTAAATCAGAACATCACCGCGGAGGGAGGTACTGCTACCGTTAATCCCATAAGAGTGAAATCGGATGCAGATGTAGAGGCTATTCCTTCAGGTTCTTCATTTGCTCTCGGTAATCACAATGTAACAGTTTACGGTGCACACAAGAAAAAGCATAAGACACTTGATATGTCTGCTCCTCTCGGCACACTCTATTATTACAACGGCACCAATATTAAGAAGGCCGTTGACAGCGAGTTCAAGGCTAACCGTGATTCTTCTAAGTATCCGGCAGAGGCTTGGAAAACTTACTGGACAGCTCTTACCGCTGCCGCTAAGCTTGTTTACGGCCCGTTCAAGAAGGCTAACCTCGGCAATTACAGTGACGACAATCTCACTGCAGCCATAACCGCTCTTGAAACCGCCGTTAAGGCTCTTGATACAGCAAGCACAACACCTTCAAGCGGTTCAGCAACCGTTACACCGGCTCCCATTGAGGCTGCTCTTAAGGCTGCCGGCGACATCAACTATCAGAACTTCGACCTCTATGCTTATTGGGCTTACGAAAAGGCAATGAAAGCCGGCAACGCTATCATTGACGCTTACAAGGGCCCCGTAGCTCCCGAAAAGTACATTGACGGCAGCTCACTTTCAGAGGCTGAAATTACTGCTATTGCCAACAAGGCAACCGCTACATATAAGAGAGCTATCGTAGCTTCCATGAAGGCTCCTTCAATCGAAGCTCAGAACGCTTATATGGATGCCGTAAAGGCTTACAAGGCTCCCAGTTATTCGGAGCTTGAAGTCCGTAACAGCGCTAAGAACATTGCTTGGTATGCAAGCTTCCTGAAGAGCGCTGCGGTTAAAACCGAAAAGCAGTTCCTTGATAAGGAAATCAAAGCCGCTAAGGCTCAGGACTACAAAGAGGCTGATTACACAGCAGGCTCTTATGCAAGATACACCAAGGCTCTTGCAGCTGCCGAGGCATTAAATGCCAACGCTGAGGCTCTTCAGTCCGAGGTATTCGATGTTAAGTATGAGCTTGAAATCGCTCAGCGCGCTCTTATGCCGAAATCGGCTTCTGCTCTCGAGGCAGGTGCTTACACCGAGCTTGAGGCAGTTATAGCTCAGGCTAAGTCAATATTCACTGAAAACAGTGCATATACATTTGACGCATCAAAGGCTGACGGCCTTTCAAAGACCGAAGCTTATGCTAAGCTCGTTTCCGTACTCGGCTATGAGTACACCGATGAGAAGGGCAACACAGCAAACCTTTACAGCGGCTCCGCTGAAAACTATGCTGCAAATGACCGCTTCTATTCAAACGTTGTAGCAGCTCAGATTGACGCTGTTATCACAAACCTCAAGAATGCTATGGCTCCGTTCGTATGCAAGTACGTAGCAGTTCCCACCACAGCGGGTTCAAATGAGGGCGTTTCCGTAACAGAGAACGCTTCTCTCATCACCGGCGTAACACCCGGCTCGCTCGCTACTGCCGACGACGTACTCGCAAGAGTAACGGCTAAGGATTCTTCGGCTACAACTCTTAATGTTGCCGCTAACGCTGCAGGCCTTTATGGTACAGGCGCTACCGCAACACTCAGCCTTAAGTCGAGCGGTGCTCCGGTTGCTATCTACACAGTCGTTATCTACGGCGATGTAAACGGCGACGGTGTTGTTGACGGATTCGATGCTTCCTCCATGGACCTCGCAATCAACAACAAAGCTGCTCTCACAGGCGCTTATAAGACTGCAGGCGGCCTTGCTACCGGTAAGGTTGACCTCGCTAACTACGGCCTTGTAGTTGACGCTGCTTACGGCGGAACTGCAATCGCTCAGAAGTAATTTCCTTTAATTACTTAAGTTAAAACCCGGTGGGGGAGGTTTCTCCCCCACAAGGGCGTATGTAATGGGATATTCTTAAAAAGATTAGAGCATATACTTTAAAAGTGCGGCGGAATAGTTTTGTGAAAAAACGGTACAAAGCTTGTAAGCCCGCGAGGAAATAACTTTATTTGTGATAGCGTAAGGGATATTTTCTTTCGGTGTGCCATTTTTATTCACAAATTATTGACATTGTGCTCTCAAAAGTGTATATTTAATATTGATTAAGAATAGAAGGAGGCAAAAAATGACCAAGGCAAAAAAGGCTATTAGCCTTATTGTATCTGTAGTTATGCTCCTTGGCGTGCTTGCAGTCGGCGTTTTCGCAAATGATAATACCGGTGTCGCAGAAAACGGCACTATCGCTTTATCGTTTGACAAGGCGTCATATAGCGCAGGCGATACAGTCAGGGTTACCGTAAAATTAACCACAGATTATTATGCTGCAACGGTTTCTGTTCCTGTTCAGTATGACAGCAGTGCTGTTAAGTTTGTAAGCGGCACAACCGCTTCAACGCTGTTCGGTGCAGGCGATGCAACAAAGACGGTCGTAAATGATGCTGCTGCGGGCGGCAAGACTTATGTCTATGTCGGCGTATTACCGCAGGCTGCCGGCGGAGCTGTTGCTCAGAAGGCAAACGGCGTCGTACTTTCGACCCTCACCTTTACCGCTTCTAAGGCCATTTCCGATACTGCGGCCGCTTTCGGTGTGCTTAACGATCAGAAATCAATGACCAATCTCGGCGGTAAACTCTATGTAGGTTCCTACAAGACCTCTGATGTAACCTCAACGGTTTATACCACAGGTCAGAAACTTACTTTCCCGGTAATGAAGGCTGCTGCTGCAGCTGATCCGGAACTTCAGCTCTCTGAAACAGGAAAAGCTAACGGTGTTATAATCGACAGAGTTTCAACTTGCACCGATGGCAACGGTTTCGTTTACGGTGTCGCAACCGATAACGGTGATTCCATTGCTGACGCTTTGCAGACCCCCGCCGGTTCAATTCAGGTAACTGAAAACGACCAGGGGCAGATGAGCACAGGCGCAAAAATCGAGCTTCTTAACGATAGCGGTGACGTTGTTGAGACATACTATTTCGTATTCTTCGGCGATGTTAACGGCGACGGCTTGATTGACCTTTCTGACTCAGGTGCAATTGAGGCTTCAGATGCATTTATCGAGGAAATAGAACCCGGTACGGCAACTTATATGGCTGCTGATGTGGAGGTTGATGGAATGGTAGACCTTTCTGATGCAGGTAAAATTGAAGCACAGGACTCATTTATTGAGGATCTTCCTACACAGCGTGAACTTGCTGCATTACATGCAGAGCTGCTTTAAATTTCAACAAATATTATTAGGAGGAAAATAGAATATGCTTAAGACAAGCAAAAAAGTACTGAGTGTAGTTCTTGCTTTGGTTTTGGTGTTAAGCACGTTGACAGTATGCTCCTTTGCGGCTTTTGATTCCAGCACACAAAAACTTGGCTTTGTTCTTGTGCCGGATAAAGACATCACAAAGGTTCAGAATGGCGATAAGGTAACATTTACACTCTATTTGGATGTTGCTGATTTTAGCCAGAATGTTTCGGTTGCTAAACTCATGTTCTTATATGACAGTTCTGCATATTCAGTAGATAACTCATATACATGTCTTAACGACTTTGCAAAGTTCTACAAGGATGGTACTGCTTCATCTTTGGCTAGCACATCTGCTAACTGGAAAAAGCTTATTGCTGGAACAACTCAGGATATTTCAGCATTTGACAAGGCTTATGTATGGTCAGGTGCCGCTGATTCAAACAAAGACTGGGATGAGGATGGTACAGGTAACACTGCTAAACAAGGATTCTCCCTTACTCAGGAAAAGGGAACCCGAACTCCTGCTGAACTTCAGTTCACATTTACAGTTCTTGACAATACTAAGACTTTGGATGTTATGGTTTGTAACAATTTCGCTACAAAATCAACTCTCCAATACTTTAAGACAACTGATGGTGCAACACAGACAAACCTTGACCAGGGCGAAGTTAATACAGAACTTGCTAGTGCAATGGTCAATAACCCCGGAGTCGCAAACCCTGCTGTAGCTAAGTATAAGACTCAGGTTAAGTTCACAGGCGATAAGACAACTGCTCCGGATGATCTCTTCCAGTTCAGACTTACTTCGGTTATCACAGCTGCTGACTTCGCTGCTATGAACTCAAACGGCAATACAATTAAGAGCGTTGGCTTCATTGCTGCCAACACAGGCGCTGCCGATGCAGATGCTGCTAAGACAGCAGTTGAAAAAGGCACCGCACTTCCGTCAGCTTGGAAAGCTGCTTCTACCGACTATGTAAGTCAGGCAAGCGCTTCTTCCGATGCATACTTCGGCGCAATCATCAAGAATATCTCTCATGCTTCTCAGGCAACTGATATTGACTGCATCGCTTATGTATGCTACAATGACGGTACTGCCGATCATTATGTTTGGTATTCCGCAGCTGTAACTGCTAAAGTTGCTTCAGGATATGATGCTGCTGTTGCTAATTGGAAAGCTCAGTAATTGAATTTTACCAAGAAACCACAGCGAAACTTTACTATCGGTTCGGCTGTTCAAAACTGAATATTCCGTTCCGACATTAAATTTTATTATTATATCTTGAAAGGAGATTAAATCTCAATGAAACAGGTTTATCAAACACCGGATTTCGATGTTTCTGCATACGAGCTTGATGATATCATCACAATCTCCATAGGCACCGGCCCCGTAGAGGGCGGCGACTCGGGTTGGGTTGAGATCTGACGCTCACGTAGCAATCGATCCGATTTATTAACAATCATAAGCAGAGCAAGGTTCGCCTTGCTCTGTTTTTTTGTGCCCTGTTTTGCATTTTGTGCACCATTCCGTTTCTGTACCCCATTCTGATATCGTGTGCCTATTCTGTTTTTGTACTTAATTTAGGTGCTGTCGCCTATTTTTTTTGTGTATCATATGAGAGATGAAGAGGAAGAGTATGACAGAAGCGTTGTATGCCTATTCTTTTCTGTGGTCATGTGAGAGATAAAGAGGAAGAGTATGACAGAAGCGTTGTATGTCAATTCTTTTTTGTGTGCCGTATAAGGAGCTTTCCACACACCCCTGCCCGCCCTTTTCACTATTCGTTTTCCACTTCCGTTTTCGTCTTTTTACTTTTCAGCCTCCCTTGCAGAGAGCAAGCCTCGCCAAAGCAGTTTGGAAGCTTTTTGCCTCCCTTGAAAAGGGAGGTGGGTTGCCGCAGGCAAGCCAGAGGGATTTCATAGGAATTTACGGAATTTAAAAAGAATGTGCGTGACCTTTAATCCGCTTTTTGCCTCCCTTGAAAAGGGAGGTGGGCCTCGCTAAGGCAAGCCGGAGGGATTTCATAGGAATTTACGGAATTTAAAAAGAATGTGCGTGACCTTTAATCCGCTTTTTGCCTCCCTTGAAAAGGGAGGTGGGCCTCGCTAAGGCAAGCCGGAGGGATTTCATAGGAATTTACGGAATTTAAAAAGAATGTGCGTGACCTTTAATC
>OGXM01000490.1_pt1 | contig 26064 bp, 22 predicted proteins | sample 1576271 | NCBI WGS metagenome assembly OGXM01 (sample SAMEA3541579, study PRJEB24748) | human gut metagenome | biome: human gut; feature: human-associated habitat; material: faeces | place: China | collected 2012 | reverse complement strand
AAATGTGAGGACAAGGTGGTTGTGTATATATCAGGAGCAATCCGGGCAGAAGATGTAGAAGTTGAAGGAACAAATTTAAAGATTTCCGAAGAAATTTGGGAAAAAATAGAGAAGGAACAAAAAGAGTATTTCAAAGATCAGAAATTAATTGGCTGGTGTCTTTTGGAGACAGGACAGCCAATGAGCATGAATCGGGGAGCGCAGGAGCTGCACCGGAAAATGTATGATCAGGAAAATACGATTTTTATATGGAAAGATGCTTCGTCAAGTGACGAGATGTATTTTGCTTATAAATATAATGAGCTGATGCAGATCGGCGGTCATTACATTTATTATGAAAAAAATCATGATAAATTTAAATTGCATTCAGCGATAATCAAAGGGTTATTTTTGAAAGTTCCTGAAAATTCACCGCAGATTGTCCGTTTGAAAAAATGGTATAAATCAAATACGCCCGAAGCGGTGGAAAATATAGAAAAGTACGGATTGCATAATGCTGTGATTTATGAATATTTTTATGATAAGTGGGTATCTTTTGATGAAGTAATGGATAATATTCCTTATTCTGTTGAACGAGAGGCAGATTTCCTGCGTACGCATAAGAATATCGAATTGAATCATAAGGGATATTGGTATTTTTTGAATATTAGCGATTATCAGCTCAAGGGTGAACAAATGCCCTTTGATTTTGCAAAAGCTCAGATAAAGGAAATTCTCATGAATCAAAAGAAAATGAATTTCCTTAAGGAAGTCAAAGATGAATTATATCAGGATGCCCTTAAGGAGAAAGAGATTGAATATTTCAATTGACGAAATAATAAATTAATTAAAGAGAAAACGATGCGAAAATTTAGTAGTGTATTGTTGTTGACTTTGTTTTTCAGTTTGACCGGAGTTTCACTTCATGCTCAGAATAATATTATAGACGAAGTCGTTTGGGTTGTCGGAGATGAGGCTATTCTTAAATCTCAAGTTGAGGAGCAATATCGGAGCATGCAGTATGACGGACAGAAAATAGATGGAGATCCGTATTGTGTGATACCTGAGCAGATTGCAATACAAAAGCTTTTTATGCATCAGGCGAAGTTAGATAGTATAACTGTTTCCGATGCTCAAGTTTTCCAAGAAGTGGAACGAAAATTGAACTATTTTATCGCCAATATCGGATCAAAGGAAAAAGTAGAAGAATATTTCAATAAACCGATGAGCGAATTGCGTGAAGAGATGGCCGAGATGGTGCGTGAACAAGGAATTGTTCAAGAAATGCAGCGTCAGTTGGTCAAAGATATAAAGATAACACCTTCAGAAGTTCGTCGTTTTTTCTCGGGATTGCCTTCGGATAGTATTCCTTATATTCCTACCCAAGTAGAGGTGCAGATAATAACTATAAATCCGAAAATTCCGCAACAGGAAATCGATAATATCAAGGCTCGTTTACGGGAGTATAGCGAACGGGTTATCAAAGGTGAGACGGAATTTTCTACTTTAGCCATCCTCTATTCTGAAGATCCGGGTTCGGCGCGTATGGGCGGAGAATTAGGTTTTATGGGAAGGGCACAGCTTGTACCGGAGTATGCAGATGTTGCGTTTAACTTGAATGACCCGAAAAAAGTTTCTAAGATTGTAGAAACAGAATTCGGTTATCATATTATCCAATTGATAGAGAAAAGGGGTGACCGCATTAATACACGGCATATATTGTTGAAGCCGAAAGTTTCTGAAAAAGAGTTGAATAATTCTATCGTGCGTTTGGATAGTTTGAGAAATGACATTACTTCCGGAAAGTTTAAATTTGAAGAAGCTGCTCAGTTTTTGTCACAAGACAAAAATACACGCAATAATCAAGGGTTAATGGTAAATTCTGAAAATGGGACTACAAAATTTCAGATGAGCGAATTACCTCAGGAAATTGCAAAAGTCGTAAACACGATGAATGCCGGAGATATATCTCAGCCGTTTATTATGATGGATCAGAAAAAGGGAAAAGAGGTTGCCGTTTTAGTAAAATTGAGATCTCGGGTAGAAGGACATAAAGCCAATATGTCTGATGATTATCAGGCTTTGAAAGCAATTGTCGAACAAAATAGGAGAGAAGATCTGATCGAAAATTGGATTCGGAAAAAACAGAAAGAAACGTATATTCGTATTAAAGACGGCTGGCGGAATTGCGACTTTAAGTATGATGGCTGGATTAAGAAATAAAAATTAGAATAATAAGCCGATTGATGTTTGATAGTAAAAGATATTCAGGAGTAAGCAGGCATAAAATACTGATAGGTGTTTTATGCCTGTTAACTCTTTGTGTTTGGGCGAAACATACTCCGGACGATCCGCCTATTGTTGTTAAAAAAACACCGATAAAAACAGCCGTAGATGATCCTCAGAAAGTCTATTTGGAATATGCCAATGAACTACAATTCGATAAAGATATTCATCCCGACTTTCAGATACTGAGAGGAGATGTCCGTTTCCGTCGGGGAGGTATGCACATGTTTTGTGATAGTGCTTATTTTTATGAGAAAACGAATTCTCTGGATGCTTTTGGAAATGTACGTATGGAACAAGGTGATACCTTGTTTGTATATAGCGATGTGATGTTTTATGACGGTATTGTGCAAGTTGCCCGTTTACGCTATAATGTTCGTATGGAGAATCGGGATGTCGTATTGTTTACCGATAGTCTTAACTACGATATGCAACCTAATATCGGTTATTATTTCGATGGCGGTAAGATTGTCGATACCGAGAATGAACTCAGCTCTATTTATGGACAATATAGTCCGGATACCAAGCAGGCGGTTTTTAATTTTGATGTGCAACTGGTTAACGAGGAATATACGCTCTATTCCGATACGCTGGAATACAATACGAATACGAAAATTGCCGATATTATCGGACCTTCCGTAATGGTTTCGGATAGCAACGTTATATATTCTAAATTGGGATGGTATGATACGCACAATAATACATCGATGCTTTTCGACCGTTCTATTATCGTAAGCAAAAGCCAGCAGCTTACAGGCGATACGATTTTTTATAACCGGGCAGAAGGATTCGGAGAAGTATTCGGAAATATGATTCTGAATGATACAACTCGTCGGATAACGATGGAGGGAAATTACGGCTTTTATGATGAAATAAAAGAAGCATCTATGGCGACAGACTCGGCGAGGGTTATTGATTATTCCCAGCCCGATACATTTTATTTACATGCCGATACGTTACGTTCCTCCGTGTTATTGGACTCGACGCGTTTGATACGTGCATATTACGGGACACGTTTTTTCAGAAATGATATACAAGGCATTTGTGATTCTATGGTATACAAGACCAAAGATTCTGCCGTGTATATGTTTAAGAACCCGATTCTTTGGAATCTTGATTATCAAATATTCGGGGATACGATAAAGGTATATATGAATGACAGTACCGTAAGGTGGGCACATGTCCCGGCTTTTGCTTTTGCTACACAACAGAAAGATACGGCTTTTTTCGATCAGCTTTCCGGGAAAGATTTGAAAGCCTTTTTTAAAGAAGGTAGGTTGGATCAGGTGGATGTCAGTGGAAATGTACGGACTATTTTTTATCCCCAAGAAAGAGATTCAACATTTACAGGGCTGAATTATGCAGAAAGTAGTTTCCTTACAATGTATCTGAAGGATCAGAAGATGGATAAGCTGATTATGTGGCCTAAAGTAGAGGGTTCTTTGACTCCGATACCTAAAATAACCCCGGCTCAACTTTATTTGCCAGATTTTCATTGGTATGAAGAGATCCGTCCGAGAGACCCTGCTGATATATTCAGGAAGATAATTCGTAAGAAGAGTGAAATCCCGAAAAAGAAACGTCGTTTCAGTAACGAAATATAACAGATAACAAGAAAAAGAGGTTGATATGAGTGATGTAATACAGTTATTGCCGGATTCTGTTGCCAATCAAATTGCTGCGGGAGAGGTGATACAGCGTCCTGCTTCTGTCGTAAAAGAGTTGGTTGAGAATGCCATCGATGCCGGTGCTACTTTGATACAGATTATAGTCAAGGATGCTGGTCGTACTCTTATTCAGGTGATAGATAACGGTAAAGGTATGTCTGAAACAGATGCCCGGCTTTCGTTCGAACGTCATGCAACCTCAAAGATTCGCCAAGCCGGAGATTTGTTTTCTTTGCATACAATGGGATTTCGGGGAGAAGCGTTGGCATCTATTGCTGCGATAGCTCAAGTCGAATTACGCACTCGTCGTATCGAAGATGAAGTAGGAACAGCGATTGCATTGGCCGCTTCGGTTGTAGAGTCTCAGGAGTGCGTCTCATGTCCTGTGGGATCGAATTTTGCTGTAAAGAATATTTTTTATAATGTACCTGCCCGGCGAAAGTTCTTGAAGTCGAATCAAGTAGAGCTAAGCAATATTCTTTCCGAATTTGAACGTATCGCATTAATTAATCCCGAGATAGCATTCGAATTGGTTCATAATGACAATGAACTTTTTAATCTTCCGGCGTCTAATTTCCGTCAGCGTATCATTTCACTTTTCGGAAAGGGCATGAACCAGCAGCTTTTAACGGTAGAGGTCGAGACATCGTTGGTAAAAATATCGGGCTATATCGGTAAACCTGAAGCTTCTCGGAAACGGAATGCATTACAATATTTTTTTGTAAACGGGAGGTATATGAGACATCCCTATTTTCATAAAGCCGTGATGCAAAGCTATGAGCAGTTGATACCGGTAGGAGAGATGCCTAATTATTTTATCAATCTGACTGTTGATCCGGCTTCCATAGATGTAAATATTCATCCGACGAAGACAGAAATTAAATTTGAGAATGAGCAGCCGATTTGGCAGATATTATCAGCTGCCGTGAAAGAAGCTCTCGGGAAGTTCAGTGCTGTACCTTCTATCGATTTTGATATGGAGGGTGCACCTGAGATTCCGGTTTTTCATAAGGGGGATGAGGTAAAGCCTCCGCAAACGACTTTTACTCCCGGTTATAATCCATTTAAGAGTTCTTCTCCAGCAGGGACTAAGCGTCCCGATTATGATTGGAGTAAACTCTATTCAGGATTTGAATCGGCAAAAGATATGCCTCGAAACTCAACAGAAGAAGAACCTCGAATATTTTCTTCAAAAGTCAATCGACCTGTTGTTTCGGATCTGTCTTCTGCAGAGACTGTCCCCTCTGAGACTATTGCATCGAAAATAAACGATTCTGTTACTACAACAGTCGGAGGGCAGTATCTTCAAGTGAAGGGACGTTATATTATTACTTCTGTTAAATCCGGAGTCGTGATGATCGACCAGTACCGTGCCCATATTCGTATATTGTATGATCGTTATATGTCGCATCTTCAATCCGGACAGGGTGTTTCTCAACGGGTATTGTTCCCGGAAATGATTCATTTGTCAGCTTCTCAGGGGGCTATTCTTTCTGGAATTAAAGAAGATTTGGATTCTTTAGGTTTCGACTTGTCTGATATGGGGGGAGGCACTTTTTCGATAAACGGAGTTCCTGGAGGAATAGAAGGGGTGGATGTCGTCGGATTATTAAATAAGATGATCGAGACCGCATCAGAAAAGGGAGGAGATGTGAAATCGGATATTCATGAAGCCATGGCCTTAACTTTAGCCGAATCTGCGGCAATTCCTTACGGACAGGTTTTGTCTTCTCTCGAAATGGAGCAGTTGGCCGATGATTTGTTCGCTTCTGCCATGCCGGGGTATACTCCTGATGGGAGAGTGACATTGACGGTTTTTTCTGTCGATGAACTTCAGAAGCGTTTTAAGTAATTATCTATCGTATAGCTTGCAGGTTTCAAGTAATATTTTTAGAATTTCTTCCCGAAGAGATTTTGGAGCGAGGACTTCGACTGCCGGTGCGTATGATAATATTTCTTGCACCAAATCGAAAGTTACTTTTAAGTTGTATTGAAATATAGAGTAGTTAATTCCTCGGGTTATTTCTTTTTGTGAGATGTGTAGAGGCAATTCCCTGAAATATTTTACTTGATTACCTTTTACCTTTAACATTACGGTTTCCGTAATACCTTCTCCGTGAATAATACCGAAACAGTCTTTGAAATATTCTTCCGGTAAAAAATTTTGAGGAAGTTCAAATGTTTTATCGGTCATCTGCATTACTTGTATCCGGTCGAGAGCGTAAATACGGATCATTTTGTGAAATATAGAATATCCGATAATATACCATCTCTGTTTAAACAATTTTACAAAATAAGGCTCTATATCAAAAGTTTCCGGTTCATTCTTAGTAAAAGATTGATAAGTAACAGAAATTCTTTTTCCGTCCCGCATAGCTTCTATGATCGGAGTCAGATATTTTTGTCCTGAGGGGACATTTTCTAATAAAATGCGGTTCTGTAATTTATATTTCTCATTAATGAGATTATTAACGGTAAAAGTATTCAGTAACCAGTTTCGTAATGTTCCTTTTGAAAGTTGGTCGGCATCTTCTATGTAATATTCATGGGTACTTTTATTACATTCGATATTGATGTCGAACAAATCTTGTATAGCTTCCCGGTGATTATGAAATGTCCGAAGGGGAATCGGCTTTCCTTCCGAAAAGTCAGTTTGCAACCATTTGTCGTTAATCTCTTTAAAAGATAATTTCCCGTTTCTATATATTGTATCTACCAGCCAGATATAGCGGTTAAAAAGATTCTTGGCCATTGGTCGTCAGCTTATTTGTTTTTCTGTTTTTCATTATCATCGGCATGTTCTCAATAGCCCAGTTGACCAGACCTTCTATATGAGGAATTAGGCTGTAACCTCTTTCTGTCAGCTTGTATTCTACTCGGGGAGGAATTTCTGCATATATTTTTCTGGAAATTAATCCGTCTGTTTCGAGTGATCGAAGAGTTACCGTAAGCATACGTTGCGAAATATCCCCGATACTTTTTTGAATATCCGAGAAGCGCATGGTTTTATTTGCGTTCAAAGTTATCAATATTAAAGTGGCCCATTTGCTACTCAAGTGACTTAATATATCTCGTATCGGGCAAACTCCGGTCGAATGAAAATTTTGCATTTTTTTATGTTTTCTATTCGTTTGTTTTTCAATAATGGTTACATCAATGTAACTATCTAATTTATAAGTGCGTTCTTGTTTCCCTAATAGACATTGCTTATTTTTACAAAACAAAAATAATAAACTTACTAATAATAACTATTGTATTATTTATAAATGTTGACGATTATGAAGAAAAAAGTTGCAGTATTAGCGGTTGATCCGGTTAATGGAGCTGGATTGTTTCAGTATCTTGAATCTTTTTATGAAAAAGGAATTTCTTATAAAGTGTTTGCCGTATCCGATAATAAAAATATACGTACAAACTCCGGAATTACTTTACTGACCGATGATTTAATTGCTAATTTGAAAAGTCATGCTGATGAATTTGATGCATTGTTGTTTTCGTGTGGCGATGCCGTTCCTGTCTTTCAACAGAATGCAAACCGAAATTATAATATTGATTTATTATCTGTTGTTCGGGAATTTTCAGATAAGAATAAGTTAATGATAGGGCATTGTGCAGCAAGTTTGATATTTGAAATAGCCGGAATTACGGATGGTAAGAGATTGGCTGTTCATCCATTAGCCAAACCGGCGATTCAGAAGGGTATAGCTACCGATAATGTCGTAATGATTGATGGAAATTTTTATACTGCACAGGATGAACATGCAATACCGCAACTTATGCCACGGCTTCTTGAAGCTTTACAATAAATTTTTTATAGCAAAGGGGAGTAGATAATAAATCTGTCTCCCCTTTGTTTATTTATAATTATATATCTGTTTGCTAAAAATAAAAAAGGACTGCCGCCGCCCGATTGCGATGATAGTCCGCCTTTAGTTGATTAATAATTTTTAGATTGCAGTTTCCTGCTTTTGAGTTAATACTCGGAGCTTTGCATTTAGTTCTTGACATTTAGCTCCATTTTTTACCGCTTGATAGCGTTGAATTTGATATCGCAACATAGCGATTTCTTCATTTACTGATTTCATTGTTTTCATCTTTTTTTGTCTTTCCGGATTGAAAGACGATTTCTATTTCTAATTTCTACATTGCAAATATACGAATAATATTCGACAAATATGTTTTATAACATAAAAAAGATGAGTTTATAACATTCTTTAGTGTAATTATTTGTTTATTATAGTCTATTCGTTAAGAGTGAAGCCCCCAAGAGCCGAAGAATATTTTTAGTACAAAATTTCGAACGATTCTGCAACTTTACGATTAGAACTTGAAAAACAACCTCTTTTAAATATGTTTAAACATGAGAAGTTATAGCTCTAATCAGGAAATAAATTCGGCTCATCGGAGTGTAAAGTTAGATGAAATTTCCGATAGAATTCAGATGCTATAAGGTGTAAAGGTCTATTGCTATTTTTGATCTTTAGGTAGGAGCTTTATTTTCCGACAAGGATTTCCTACAGCTATACAATTTGCAGGAATAGAGTGGGTAACTATACCGCCTGTCCCGATGACACTGTTTTTATATACTTTTTTATAAGTTATAATAGCGATTTCCCATTTAACTCTAAATCCAATAATAGACGTTTTGCTGCAAGTCCTCCTCCATACCCTGTGAGAGAATGATCGCTACCGATAACTCTATGACAAGGTGCGAAAATTGAAATGGCATTTGCTCCATTTGCATTTGCTACGGCACGTACTGCTTTCGGAACACCTAATAATTTAGCCAGTTCACCGTAAGAAATTGTCTTTCCGTAGGGTATTTCCATTAGTTTATACCATACATTTTTCTGAAATTCCGTACCGATAAAAAGCAAAGGTATATCGAATGTTGTCCGTTCCCGATTGAAATATTCGTCTAATTGTCTGACTGCCTTTTCGATAGTGTCGGAAGTTTTTTCTTCATAGCAGGCTTGTAAATTTTGGAGTATTCTTTTATCTACTGCAATCCGGTGCTTTTCTATTGTCCAGTCACAAAGACAAAGTTTATCTTCAAAGGAGCCGAGTATCAGATCTCCACAAGGAGAATGATACCGTTGTGTCCGAATAATATTAAGTTTTTTTTTGCTTTCCATATTGAGGTAAGAAAAGTTTGGTTATTGTGATGTTAAAAAAAGGTTTATAATATGTATTTTGTTTCTGTATCTGAGCTTTACTAAAATGATAGTAGTTTTTTTGACGAATGAAAATAAACAGGAATAAAATTTAAGAAATGTCTAATTTCATTATTGTATCGGAAAAGTTAAATGAGTTTTTATACAGTGCATAAAATTTCTTTTTTCGGAAAGAAAATTTTTATGCACTGTTTTGTTTATCTGAGAGAAAAGCATGAAAGAATGATTTTATTTTCCTGAATAATCAAAATATTCAAACTCTGCATAGCCTTTCGATGAAGGGTTGCCTGAAACGGCATACAGACCAAGCATGATTCCGGTAAAGCCCCCTGCAGTCTCAGAACTCAGATAACGAGTATTCATTCGCCCCAATTCATGGAAAGTCTTACCATTCGTCGCATATTCGAATGAATAGAAGTCCCTGTTCCCTTTCACCCGAATTTGTACGTCTCTTTTAGGAAGAACGATTTCTTTTTCTATATGAGAAAGTTCTCCTAAGCGGTAACGAAGAATGAGAGCTTGTTTTTTGTCAGAAAGCTGTTTTACAAAAAGATCGTAATGAGAAGTTTCTGACATGTAAACAGTCAGGCCGGCTTCATCCCCGGAAGATGCTTTTTGCAGTTGCACCGATGTTGTTGCCGTGAAGTCTATGTGTTCTTGTCTTCGGCATACCAGAGTCGGGCTGTCTTTAAAATCATTCAAAGTGATAGGAGTGGGCTTTAAACGCAGTTTATTTGAGTCGAATGTATAATTTTCAGGATGAGGATTCCGTACATGTACCCATTCTAACCCGAGTTTCCCGTTCTTAAAGTTCGTGCGTACAGGCTTGGTTGCAAAAGGCTGTTGAGGCAATGTCGGGACGTCCATTTCTAAAGATACACTTCCGTCTCCGTTAATTACCGGCCATGCATTTTTATCCCAGCGGACAGGAGCGAGGAATGTTTCTCGACCGAGTAAATGGTGCATATCACTCTGTGGGCGAAAAGCCAAGAACACGGTCCACCAACTTTCGTCAGGTGCTTGTATTATATCTGCATGTCCGACTCCTTGAATAGGACTGCTTTGCATGTTTCTGTTGATATGAGTTAAAATAGGATTTGCCGGGTTCTGTTCGTAAGGTCCGTCGATGTAACGACTTCGTGCAATAGTTATTTTATGTCCGTATTCTGTTCCCCCCTCAGAAATTAGCAAATAGTACCAATTATCTTTTTTATAAATATGAGGTCCTTCCGGAAATCGTCCTCCTGTACCTATCCATATGCGTTTACTTTCGGTCAATTGTTCTCCGGTTTTCGGATTTATTTGACACAAGGTAATGTAGTTGTCAGGATTACTTACCAGATAGCATTTCCCATCTTCGAAATAGAGTGAAGGATCGATACCTCCCTGTTTGATCGGTATCGGGTCAGACCATTCTCCGGCAGGATCGGTTGTATGTACGAGGAAATTGCCTTTATCGGTAACATTCGTAGTAATCATATAGAAAACTCCTTCATGATAACGAATCGTGGGTGCGAAAATACCTCCCCAAACACTAGCTCCGTTCAAGTTTACTTGTTCCGGTCGTGTCAGGCAATGACCTATTTGCTCCCAGTTTATCAAGTCTTTACTATGAAATACAGGTACTCCGGGAAAATACTGAAAACTGCTGGTTACCAAATAAAAATCTTCACCTACACGGCATATACTCGGGTCGGGATGAAAACCCGGTATCACAGGATTTTTATAACCTTGCTGTGTCTGTGCCGGACAAGACAGGCAGGCGACCAGTCCGACGATTAATAAGAACTTTTTCATTATTATATTGTATTTAGATAGTGAGTTTTGTTATTTATGTAACTGTTTGTGTGTTTATTAGCACCGATAGGCTTTTTACAAAGTTAAATATAAATAAAAAACTGCGAAAACAAATTCGCAGTTTTTTATTTATGTCTGTTTTTTGTAGAAAAAGAGTTTGCCTTGCTCACCATTCGATGAATTTACCTCGCTGACGACGTTTTTCAAGTTCCTTTTCTAAATAAATCTGACGATCACGAGCGATATAACGGCGGGCAAAGATATTAGGAATAGCTACACCTAATGAGATACAAAGGATTATGAGAGCCGATGTCGTTCCGTTGTAAAAAGCATTAGTCACTTCTCCGACGATACCGTTCATATTTATGAAAGCCAGTAAAGAACGATACATCAATACGCCTGGAATCATCGGTATAACAGACGGAATTGTCAACACATGATTAGGCACGTGAAACCAGTGAACTGCTTTTACAGCAATAAGACTAACGACGAAACTTCCCATAAATGAGCCGATTATCGGACCTAATCCTAATTCGAAATTTACAAAATTACGTGTACATACGGCGATGATACCACCTATTGCTACGACCCATAGCAAACGACGCTGAATATTGAATATCATGGAGAATCCGACTGCCGCGATTGCGGCTGCAATAGCATATACGTAGTACGAATCATGAGGAACCATGCTTAGTTCACTGAATTTATGATCTATCGTAATATCGTCCATCATCAATACTCGCATGACAAAGGCTATTCCGAAAGTCATTGCCCCGACCATCATCACAGTATTGGCCGCACGAGTAATTCCGGTAAGCAGATGATTATCTATCATATCATCCACAAAATTAATTAGCGGTACACCCGGTACGATGAACAAGGCGCATGCCAATAACGGATGGTAGGGTGTTTCAGATAATCCTGTGTAAGATGATGCGTATGCCAGGCAGGTAGATATGAATGCAGCAATGGCAATACTCATATAAATGTTAATTCCAAAATCGATACAACGGGCACGAACTCTAAAGCCTATAAATGCGCATATTGATGCAAATAAGAAAGCTGTCCAGTCGCAACCGAATAGTTTGCAAAACCCCCCGCAAGCGAACCCTGCGCCCATGGCAACTATATAATGAGTATAGTTTCGGGGTTGCTCGGCTATTTTAGTGAGTTCTTCTTCATATTTATCCAACGAATAATCTTCTTCGATAGCTCGCCATGACAGTTTGCTGATTTGTGAGATCGTAGTCATATTGATACCATGCTTCTCACATTTTTGAAATTTTGAAAAAGAATGGCGTTCATCGCTTACATTCACCATTATCATGGTCCATCTGATATCGATATGCAGCTTATTTTCAGGGATTCCCATAAATGCGGCAACACGTTTCATATTTCGTTCGATCCGGTTTGTGTCGGCAGCACTTTCCATCAGCAGTTTACCGGTGCGCAGTAAAAGGTCGAGTTTTTTTCGTAATAATAGGATTTCTTGTTCTGTCAAAATATTATTTTCCATTTCTTATTAATTCGATAATTACAACGGCATATTTCCATGCTTTTTAGGCGGATTAGAAACATTCTTGTTCTGAGCCATATCCAGAGCAGCAATTAGCTTGGCCCTGGTCTGCTCAGGAAGAATCACCTCGTCGATATATCCGAGCTCCGCAGCCCTGAAAGGATTAGCGAACCTCTCCCTGTATTCCTCGGTCAGCTCCGCCCTCTTTTCATTATCCGCATTCCTGAACAAGATATTCACGGCGCCCTCAGCCCCCATGACGGCAATCTCAGCATTCGGGAAAGCCAGATTGATATCCGCCCCGGTCAATTTGCTGGCCATAACGATATACGCCCCGCCATACGCCTTTCTGGTAATCAAAGTGACCTTTGGAACAGTCGCCTCTGCAAAAGCATATACCACCTTCGCCCCGTGCCTGATAATCCCGTTATGCTCCTGTACCGTCCCCGGCAAAAATCCCGGCACATCCTCAAACGTCACCAGCGGAATATTAAAACAATCACAAAAGCGGATAAACCTGGCCGCCTTATCCGAAGCATCGATATCCAACACCCCCGCAAGAAAAGCAGGCTGGTTCGCCACAATCCCGACGGACCGTCCCCCCAACCTTGCAAATCCGATCACAATATTCTTGGCAAAATCCGGCATGACCTCAAAAAAATATCCATCATCGACCACCGGCACAATGACCTCCTTCATATCATAAGGAATATTCGGATCATCCGGAATCACCTCTCTCAATCCCGTCACCTCACGACGAATATCATCCCTGCAAGGGACACACGGAGCATCCTCCATATTATTAGCCGGCAAGAAACTCAACAACTCCCGGATCTCCAATATCACCTCCTTCTCGGAATCCCCCATGAAATGAGCCACACCGCTGACCGAAGCATGCGTCACCGCTCCCCCCAGCTCCTCCTTACCGACCATCTCATGCGTCACCGCCTTGACCACATCAGGGCCGGTAACGAACATATGACTGTTCCTCCTGACCATAAAAATAAAATCGGTCAAAGCCGGCGAATAACACGCCCCCCCGGCACAAGGTCCGAGAATAGCCGAAATCTGCGGGATCACGCCCGAAGCCATTGTATTGCGGAAAAAAATACCCGCATACCCGGACAAGCTCTCCACCCCCTCCTGAATACGCGCGCCGCCCGAATCATTCAAAGCGATCACCGGAGCACCGTTCTTCAAAGCCAGATCCTGCACCTTCATGATCTTCCGGGCATTCTCCGCACTCAACGTACCCCCGAACACCGTAAAATCATAAGCATACACAAACACGAGCCTGCCCTCGATCCTGCCATACCCCGACACGACCCCGTCCCCGGGAATCCTCGTGCCGTCCATTCCATAATCCTTACACCTGTGCATCACGAACTTGTCCAGCTCGTTAAAAGAAGCCGGATCCAACAACAAGTCGATCCTCTCCCTCGCCGTCAACTTACCGGCCGCATGCTGCTTACCGATGCGGTCAGGCCCTCCGGCCATCTCCGCCGCCCTGTTTCTCTCGTCAAACACGGCATATAAACTATCCTTATTCTCCATAAGCCTCCAAACCATTTAAATTAAGCCACACCAACACCTGATCAGTATTCACCAGATCCCCCTCCTTGACGAGAACCTCCCTGACCACACAATCCTCACTCACCTTAAAATTACTCTGCATCTTCATGGCCTCGACCACCAGTACGGTATCCCCGGCGGCCAGCCTGTCCCCCTCGGCCGCCATAACTTTCACGACCTTTCCCGGCATGAGAGCGACAATCCTGTCCTCCTGTCTCTCCCCCTCCTTTCTCCGGGCAGACAACAACTTGGCCTTCGCATCCAGAATCTCCACCGGCAAAGAAGCAAACGCCGTATTGACGGTATAAGACTTTCCCCCCTCAGCCCTGATCAACTCGGCATTATAAGAAACCCCGTCCATCAAAATCGAACACACCCCGTTCTCAGCCATCATCACATCCAGGTCCAAGACCTTGCCATCAATAGACATCCTCACACAATTCCCCACCTTACTGATCAACTCGACCTCCGCTATCCTGTTACCAACACGAATCTCCATATCCCAATAAAATTAAATTCTCAAAACCCCCTTATGAATACCGAACGCCCTCCATCTGCTGATCGGCCTGTTATCGGTTCTCCCCGTCACATTCTCCTCAAACCCCATCAAATAATCAATATAAGCAGCAATCATCGCCACCTCCACACAAACCTCATCCCGGGCATCATACCCCTCACGAAGAAACACCGCATTCTTCTCGACGAATCCCGTATCATAACCCCCCGTCACAAAATCCGGCGTATCCATGATCCTCCTCAAATAAGCAATATTCGTCTTCACCCCGGTAATCTTATACTCGAACAAAACCCTTCTCATCCTCTCGATCGCATACTCCCTGCAAGTAGCCCACACGATCAACTTACCGATCATCGGATCATAAAACACAGGAATCTCATATCCCTCATACACATAACTATCCACCCTTACCCCGATACCGTTCGGCTCGGTGATCTGTCTGACAATCCCGGGCGCAGGCAAGAAATCGGCCAGCGTATCCTCGGCACAAATTCGGCACTCAATCGCATGCCCCCTCTGGATAATATCCCCCTGCCTCAATCTCAAAGGCCTTCCATTAGCAATATGAATCTGCTCCTTTACCAGATCGATCCCCAGGACCTCCTCTGTAATCGGATGCTCGACCTGCAGACGAGTATTCATCTCGAGAAAGAAATAATTCCCGTCCCCGTCCACAAGAAACTCTATCGTCCCAGCCCCGACATAATTCACGGCCTTAGCCGCTGCCACAGCCTTCTCACCCATGTCCCGTCTCAAAGCCTCGGAAATAAACGGCGAAGGCGTCTCCTCCACAATCTTCTGATTCCTCCTCTGCACCGAACACTCCCTCTCACAAAGATGAATCACATTCCCGTGCCTGTCCCCCAGAATCTGGAACTCGATATGATGCGGATGGACCACAAACTTCTCGATATATACGGTATCATCCCCAAAAGAAGCCAAAGCCTCGGACTTAGCCGCCAGAAACGCCTCCTCGACCTCTTCGGGCCTTCTTGCCAGCCTCATCCCCTTTCCACCACCACCGGCCGAAGCCTTCAACATCACCGGATATCCGATACGATTGCAGACGTCTATAGCCTCCTCAGAAGAATTCAGGTTCTCAGTAGTACCGGGTACGACCGGCACACCCGCCTCCCTCATTCTCCTACGCGCAGAAATCTTATCCCCCATAACCTCCATAGTCTCGGGCTCAGGACCGATGAAAACGATGCCGGCCCTCCTGCACCTTCTGGCAAAATCCGGATTCTCAGACAAGAAGCCGTATCCGGGATGAATCGCATCCGCCCCGTGCTCGAGAGCCACCTGAATAATTCTGTCGATATTCAAATAACTCTCCCTGGCCTCAGCCGGACCGATACAATACGCCTCATCTGCATACATCACATGCCTGGCCGCCCTGTCGGCCTCGGAGAATACGGCGATGGTACGTATCTCCATTTCCTTGCACGACCGCATCACTCGGACGGCGATCTCGCCGCGATTGGCTACCAATATCTTCTTTATCATTGTTTTTTGTTAATTATGTCGTTATAACATAGGGTTTAAAAAATATAAAAAAACAGTCCGGCATTTTCCGGACAAGATTTATGTAAATATTTTAAATGATTGAGTGATCGGACGTAAGAGTTTTGCAGATCGTCCAGTTTAGTAAAAGTATGTAAATAATTATCCGCATTATCGGATCGGTTGATAAAAGAAATATCACATCGCGGACATATCTTTTTCATAAATTGCAAAAATTGAAATCAATAATTTTTTCGCATTTACACTCTAATCCTCGAGAATGTAAACCTTTAATGAATGGCAGGTCTTCTGACTTACTCCCATTCTGAAGCCTTCCTGGTCATAGACCAGTGGCTCAGTTTTTTCAGAATGTTGAATAGAGCTTCACAGCAGCGGGACTGTTCGGGATTTGCACCCGATTCCCTTTTAATTTGCTTTTACGAAAAGGAAAAGCAAAACCGATTCAGCAGCAAATATAGGGATAAATTTTAATTTATAAGAATATGTCGGGAAATATCGATGGCGGAATATAGCGTATGATATAGCACTTATGGGGCTTATTCCCTGATTATAATCGGTTTATTTTTGAATTGATTTATGAATATTTTTTGTCGGAAAATTTAGATATACTCTACGATATTTTTCGTATATTTTTTTTCTTTTCTTTTTCAGGATTTTCTTTTAAGATGTATTTTTGATAATAAGCCAACACGAGCGATGTGAGAGGAAGTGCTATAATCATGCCGATAACACCGAGCAGAGTTCCCCATATCGATAGAGATAGAAGTATAATTGCCGGATTTAATCCTGTGACATGTCCCATGATGCGAGGGACGAGAATTATATCTTGAATTAACTGTACTATGATGAAAACAGCCATGCATGCTGCGAACAAAAGCCAAAAGTTTTGTCCCGATTCAGAGGCTTTTATCAGACATAACAAAACTGTCGGAATAACTCCGATGATTTGCAGGTAAGGCACCATATTTAGTAGTCCGATAAATAATCCCAATACGATAGCAAGGGGTAGTCCGACGATAAGAAATCCGATACTGAAAAGAATGCCGACTAAAAAGGCAACGAGAGACTGACCTCTGAAATACCGGTTCATGCTTACTTGCACGTCGGTGAGTATTCCTAATACTGTTCTGCGGTAACGGCGAGGAATGAGACCTCGAAAGCCGATGATGATCTTTTCATAATCGAGTAGGATAAAAAACAGATACAACAATACTATAAACCAACTTACAATGGTGATAATTTGGTTTACCGATCCGGTAAGAAAAGACCAGGCTTGAGTAACAGTTGTTTCGATCAATTTTTTCCAGTCTTCTTTATTCATGATTTGTGCGATCTGTTCGAAATCGATTTTTTCCCGGATATAATCGTGCCAACTTTCAGGAAGAAAAGGTATCGTATTATCCGTTGATATATAATTATGAATGAGAATTTTCATTTTATCCATCTCTTCTATAATAGATGGTATGAAAATCCATCCGAGCAATCCGAAAAAAAGAACGACCGACAATAAAGTTGCCGAGATCGCAACTACTCGGTTCTTGATGCGGCATTTATTATGAAAAAATTCTACAATCGGATGCATGAGGTAGGCCAGTAGCCATGCAACGAGAAATGGTAGAAGTGCACCTTTCAGCAAATTTATCAGATAGAACGTTCCGACAAGAATTGCTATACTGAATATGATTCGGGTAACCCGGTCAAAAGTGTAAGGACGGCGTGAAAGATACATGATTGCTCGATTTTAATTATACTTGATAATGAATTGATATAACGGGTGTGAAATCTATTCTTGCGATGCATGTTTTTTATTATAGCACGTACGGCAAAGTGGCTGATATTCTCCTTTTTCACCCAATAAAACTCTTTTATCATTGTCTATAAGTCGGTGGGAATAATTAGCTAAATGACCGCATTCTACACAGATGGCATGAACTTTGGTCACTTCATCGGCAATTGATAACAAATAGGGCATAGGCCCGAAAGGTACTTTTTTAAAATCCATATCTAATCCCGCTACGATAACCCGTGTTCCTTGATCGGCAAGCTGGTTGCAGATATCGACGATGCCCTGATCGAAAAATTGAGCTTCATCGATACCTACGACATCTACACCGCTTGATAGTAATAGTATGCTTGCAGAACTGTCTACCGGAGTCGATTGTATGGAATTGCTGTCATGAGACACGATCTCTTCTTCCGAGTAGCGTATATCGATGGACGGCTTGAAGATTTCGACTTTTTGTCGAGCTATTTTTGCACGTTTGAGCCGTCTTATCAATTCTTCGGTTTTTCCTGAAAACATCGATCCGCAAATTACTTCTATGCGGCCGCGTTTATGGGTTTCATAGTTTTCTTCAGAAAATAACATTTCGATTCTCTTATATTAAATAGTTCAAGAAGTTTTATATCTTGAAACAAATGTACGATACTTTTTTATTTTTTTGAACTATCCATTTCGATTTTGAGATATAAAATCGGAGTAAGATTGTATATTCTTTGAAAATCGGTTATTTTTGTTTTGAAAATCAGACATTTTAATATGAGTGCGATTATAAAACTAAAATATATTGTTGTTTTCCTGTGGTCGGGATTGTTCTATTTTTCTTATGCCGGGATGGGTATATCTCGTTTTGTATCTTTGCCTGAATTGCGTTCTGCATCGGTAGGTTTTTGTATTATGGATATTGAAACGGGAGAAATAGTATCATCTTATGACTCTCAACGGTTACTTCTTCCGGCTTCGGCATTGAAGTTACTGACATCGGCAACAGCTCTCGGAATATATGGGGGAGAACATCGTTTTTATACTGATGTACAATATTCGGGGCATATCGGAAAAGACGGTGTGCTTTATGGTGATTTATATATTCAGGGGTGCGGAGACCCTACATTAGGTTCGGAATATGGTACACGTCGGGTTTTTGATTTCCGGAATCGTTTGTTGAAAGAGCTTGAAAATGCAGGTATTCATCGTATAGAAGGGTGCATTATTGCCGATGACAGCCGGTTCGACACAGAAGGAGTTTCGCCGAAATGGCTATGGGAAGATGTCGGGAATTATTTTGCGGCAGGTTGCTATGGCATTAATTACAGAGATAATACTTATCGTCTGATATTGCGTTCGGGGGCAAAAGGCTCGACGCCTGTTATTATCGGAGTAGAACCGGAAATATCCGGATTAAGTTTTTCTAATCATCTTGTTTCGAGCAGTAATGCGATTGATAGTGCCTATATATATGGAGCTCCTTTTTCTTTACGAAGGTATATTTATGGGAGTATTCCTGAAAAACAGGATCGTTTTGTCATAAAAGGAGATTTACCTGATCCTGCTTTGTTTTTTGCGAATGAAATGGCGTCTTTTTTAAAAGCTTCCCGAATCAAAGTAACAGGTACACCTGTAACGATGCGTATATTGAATGAAAATAACAAAACAAAACCTTTATCCGATAGGTCTATGCTGTTTCGTTATTCTTCAGACCGTTTATCTGATATTATCCGTATTGTAAATCATAACAGTAATAATTTGTATGCCGAAGCTTTATTGCGTTGGATCGCTTTGTCTCGTTATCCGGAAGCATCGGCATCGAGAGGTATCGAGGTATTGAAACATTTTTGGAAAGAGAAAGGAGTATTTGGGGATGATCTTGTTATGTATGACGGTAGCGGTTTGTCTCCGGTAAACCGTATCTCTGCCGAAATGTTATGTCGGGTACTCGATTTTATGGCTTCCGATAAAAATTTGCAGACAATATTTTATTCTTCGTTACCGTGTCCGGGAGTAAGTGGTACGGTACGTTCGTTTTTAAAAAATTCGTCTCTTTCGAAAAGAATGCGATTGAAAAGCGGCAGTATGGCACATGTGCAAAGTTTTGCCGGATATTATGATTCGGGGAATAAAAGATATGCTGTGGCTATTATTGTAAATAACTTTTCCGGCTCTCGTTCTTATTTGCGTCGTGTGTTAGAACAGATGTTCGAGGACGAATTAAAATCATTATAACTTTGTTGTTTTTTGAAATAAACCGATTTAAATTTTGTTTGGTCTGATTTGAGAGTTTTTTTGAGGATATTCTCTTGTTTTTATGAGGATGATAGCGGCTTATCTGACGAATAAGAACGGAAAAGTAGACCGAGAAAACCTCAAAGTTGAGCTGATAAGATTTCTTGTATTGGAAAATTTGAATGGCTTTTCAGAATACAAATGAAATAATAGATGTTTTATTATATTTGTGAATTATTAACCTTAAAGTAGCTTTTGTGAGAAAAACTTGAAAAATAGATATATAAATATAGGGAAAAATTTGTTTTAATAATTTTTTATTATTGCGGATATTCTATTGCAAATATTGTCTTTACCCTATATTTACTTTTATTTTTATCATAAGAAGAACAAGAATTCATAGTTTATTTGTCTGAATTCTTACGTTTTTTTGAATATTATTAGAAGAAATTATTGGCCAACTCACATGAACGTTTGTTAAGACGTAAATATTTTCTAACTTTGTGGAGTCGGAGTAGAGTAGAGACTTTTTATCCGATATACATGTTAGAGAAGCGTTTAGTTTTATCCTCGCTTTGAAAATCGCCAATTTTTAAAACATTGAAGGATAGACAGAACAAACGTTCATGCTTTTCCATTATAATCACGAGAGTGAATATATAAGGTTAGGCGTGGGTTGGCTGTTTATTTCAATGTGGGTGTTTGGCGATACCTCAAAGCGGATAAACTGACAAATTCCCACGCTTTTTTTATGTTTTGTTTTATCTTAAGTGAAACTGCTGATTTTGGGAATTTATGGCAAAAAAACTTTAGATCATGAAAATAGTTTTGTCATTTAAGATGAAGAGTTTGATGCATACTTTGTCTGAATCGGATGCGGCAGTAAATTCTTTGATGAAATCTGTTGGTATTGTTAAAGTTCATACTTCAGGGAGTTATCTTGATAAGCCTATTTTTTTTAATCTGTACTGTTATTGTTAAAAATTAAGAAATGACAAAAGTCTTAACTGCTTGTCATTTAGTCGAATCTATTATTATATAATTGAATTGTGAAAAGATATAAAAAAAAGTGGGGCTTATTGTTGATAACTGCATTATTTTTATCGGGTATTGTATGGGCACAGGGAACATCCGAGACTCTCACTTCGTGCTTGAATAAAAATTACCCTGATTATGTGATTTTTTTGTCAGATAAAAAAATCGATTCTGTTTTTTATTGTGCCAATACTTCGATAGCCCCGGTTATTTTTAAAGTAAATAAGTACAAATTGTATCCCAACAAACAGTTGGAGAGTATTGCTGATATATTACGACGAATACAACAAGATACTATAATCCGCTTGTCGCATGTATGGGTCGGAGGAAGTGCCTCACCAGAAGGACCTCCGAGCTGGAATCATCGATTAGGTGAGTATCGTTCGCGGGCTCTTGCCGATTTTTTGTTACAAGAAACCGGTATTCCGGAAAGTAAACTTAAAGTTGAAAACCTTTGTGAAGATTGGTATTCGTTCGAAGTTGCATTAAAAAATGGAGCGCAGATTCCCAATAAAAGTAAGGTTCTTGATATTTTAGCAAAAGAGACTGATAACGAACGTCGTAAAAAACAGATTAAAGCTCTTGACGGAGGATATACTTGGCAACGGATTATTCAGGACGTGTTTCCTCCATTCAGAAATGCTCGCATTGCCATTGTCTGTCTGGAAAAGCAATTTCCTCTGCCTCCGGTATCAAAAAAAATTACAAGTTGCAGAATTTCGCATGCCCGACTTAAATCCTGCCGCTCCTTTTCCTTTACAGCCGTCACAACAAGGGAAATGGGTAATTGCTATTAAATCGAATTTATTATTTGTTGCGGCATTGACCGCTAATTTGGGTATTGAAATTAGTCCGTTTTCTCATTGGTCTTTTGATTTACCGGTGTGGTATTCTCCATATAATATTACTCCAGAGCGAAAGTTGCGTTTATTGGCTGTACAACCGGAAATACGCTGGTGGTCGAAAGAGGCCATGAAAGGACATTTTATCGGTTTGCATACCCATGTCGCCGGTTTTAATGTAGCAATTAATGATCATGGCCGTTACCAAGATCCTAACCATGCTTTGTGGGGAATGGGAATCAGTTATGGTTATGCTGTTGATATCGGTAAAATGAAAAGATGGACTTTAGAATGTAATATAGGGGCGGGTTTTGCTGAATTTGATTATGATGTTTACCGTAATTGGAAGAATGGTCCGAAATTTCGTTCAGGGTCAGACTGGTATTGGGGTATAACGAGAGGAGGCGTTTCGATATCCTATAAATGGTATAAACAACGGAAAAGGTAAAGAATATGAATGGAAGAAATCTAATGATTGCTGTATTATCCGTGTTTATGGGGTTAATGATGGCTTGTGATGCGACTGTTCATGAGTATCCTGTTCCCGATAAATCGTTTGTTGTCATAGAACCGAATGTTGATCGGTTGCCGCCTCTTTATTATAAAGAAGTTTTTTATGATGAAGAATGGAATTGTACGATTAAAAATCTGGAAGAAGAACACTCCAAACCGTATATCCCGGATGAAGATTTTGCAATGCGCATTATTCTTGATGTTTATGAAAAAAAATCGGGGAAGAATAGAATCGTGCAGCAGAAAATCGAGCGACGAATGCTTTTGGTTGATAAAGACGCATTGCCTCCACAAGATACAATACAAGTTTATTTGCCGAAAGGTGACTATCAAGTATTAGCGTGGGCAGATTATGTTTATAAAGATAATCCGGTCGATCGATTTTATCAGACTGATATGTTAACGTCCATTAAGACGAATACGGATATTTATCCTGTTAATACGCATCATCGAAGTACCGCAGTCGGTCAGGAGATGTTTACGATCGGTTCAGATTTTGGGCCAAATAGTTTTTCCTTTGAAGAATCCGGAACTTTCTCTTCTATGGTTATTCCGGTTATGATGGAAAGACCTTCAGGACGTTACAGAGTGATTGCATCCGATTTTGATGATTTTATCCGGGCTGGAGGTACACTGGAGGGGTTGACTGTAAAAGTAATTTATAAACAATATATCGGAGTCGGGTATAATGTAGAAGCCCGAAAACCGAATCTGTTTACGACGATGTATAGTTTTAATACGATTCTTTCTCAAATAGTTTATGATGGAAAAGAGGCGGTCTCTTTGTGTACTGCACCCCAAAAGTTAGACACAAAACTTTTGGGGTGCACTTCATATTTTTTTTAATGTATATTTTAAAGTTAAATTGTATTATTTGTTTCGTATATGTGAGTATATTTTTATAAAACTCCCGTTTTTTAGACATCTTAAGTTAGATTTGCTGATATCATGAAAGAAAAAGAGCAGAATATTATACTGTGGGATTGTTTCCTTAAGGGAGATGAAAAAGCCTATGTGAAGATATATAATCTATATGCGCAAGAAATGTATGCCTACGGCATGCTTTTTACTACAAATAGTGATCTTGTGAAAGATTGTTTACATGATATTTTTGTAAAAATTTATCGTAATCGAAAAAAGTTGTCTCCAATTGACAATATCAGACTTTATCTTTTTAAAGCTATGAAAAATTGTCTGTTTGATGCATTTGATAAAAAGAAAGAATTGTTTTATAATGATACGGTTGAACCTGTTTTTTTACCGGAGTATTCTATTGAGGAAAAAATCATATATGAAGAGGAGTTGTTTTATCAATCGAAAAAGATACGTAGAATGTTGGAGATATTGACTCCGCGTCAGAGAGAAGTTTTGTATTACAGATATGTAAAAGATATGACATGTAATGAGATCGGAGAGATTATGCAAATGAATTATCAGAGTGTTTTGAATCTTATTCAACGGTCTATAAAAAAGATACGTGCCAATTTTGCCAAGTCGAAAATATACTTGTCGATTATTGTTTTGTCGATCTTGTCATATTTTTGCTGCTATGATATATGATTTTATGTTTCAGATTGAGTATGAATAATGCATCTTTCCGTTAATACATTGAATACATATTAAAATGCCTGTTTATATGAAAACTGATTATACGAATTATAGAGCTGAGCAATTATTGGAAGATGATTTTTTTGTTAGTTCTATGTTGCATCAGACTGAAGATACAAAGCTTTTTTGGGAAATACAGATTGCTAATAATATTGTAGATGAAGAAGAAATAATGATAGCTCTGCGTTTTCTACAAGCCATGCAGGTCAAAGAACAAAAAATGTCTTTCTCTGATTCTTCTCAGATATGGGAAAGGATAGAAAGTACAAATAAGAGTGTAAATTCTTATAAAAGAAAGGTCGTTTATAAGCTATTTATTGCAGCTTCTTTAATATTGTTGATGACGGTCAGCAGTCTCTTTTATTTTTTTGAAAGTGATAACAGAAATGATACATTGTTTATGATTGCTCAATCTTCAAAGCCTGATTCTGAAATTAGTGATGTGCAATTAGTATTGGCGAATAACAGGAGTATCTCGATAAATAAACAAGAAATAGATATACAGTATGATGAGGATGGGAATGTTCATATTAATGATGAAAAGATAGCGAGGGAAAGTTATGTGGTGGCAACCGAAAAAGAGAGACCGTTTTATGACGGGATTAACCAATTGATAGTTCCTAAGGGAAAACGTTCGACTTTGACGTTTTCTGATGGTACGATAATTTGGGTGAATTCAGGAAGTAGGGTGATATATCCTGAGTTATTTGAAATAGATCAAAGAGAGATATATGTAGATGGAGAAGTTTATTTGCAAGTTGCTCCGGATAAAGAGCGACCTTTTATCGTGAAGACTAAAAAAACGGATATAAAAGTTTTGGGAACAATATTTAATGTGTCAGCGTATGAAGATTGTTTTTTTGGCAATAAGGCAACACGTTCTAAGGCATCACTGATGATGGTTTTTTGTGTTTCAGAGATTTTATCGCCATCTTTTTGGAAGAAATCACATAACCAGTTATACGCCCACTGCATTTCTGTATTCCATCTGTTACCATCAAAACCAATGTTAGCGAGTGGCTGGAAGTTAAGGGAATCTGTATCAACTAATAGATTATAGAAATTACCGCCAATCGCTTTACATAACCCTTTACAAGAAGCTGCCTTATCAAATACAAATATTTTTGCATTATCGTATTTGAAATAATTCGCTTCAATCGTGTTAAGTAGTACGGATTTACCAGAACCATTAGGCCCAATAATTAATGTATGGCCAATATCTTTTTGATGTAGATTGAGGTAAAACGGTACATTACCAGCACTAACCCCTTGATATAAGGCGGTAGTACATTGATAGCCTTTTTCTTTAAAGAATTCATTTTCTTTATCACCCATCCATTTAGTGTATAGAGGGCTACAATGAATAAAATTACTACTTTTCATAAGATAGGATCTGATATTGTACTGATAACAGCCTGTAATAGAGGAATAGAACGCATTTTCAATATTTGTATACTCTTTACGGGCAATAAACCCTGGTTTATGAATCAATGTGAGTACTTTTTCTATATCCTCTTCCAGCGTTTGTTTATTTTTGTTGTATAGCACTACAGAACCTGTAAAGTACCCTGCAGACACATTGTCAGAAGCTATGTTTTCATAGAAAGTAACGGTATCACTAGCATCCTTGATACTTTGTGTATCAATATCATAGCTTTCAGTACCTCTTAATTTATCAAGAACCATCGTACCTAGACCTTTGGCCTGTTGTACGAATTTTTTTTCTTGAGACTTTAAGTGTTTAATGGATTCTTCCCTAGTTAATGTAATAAATCGTGTTACGTATCTAAACTCACTTTTTAAGTTATGTAATGAAGCCATAATAAATGGGGATGTGAATTTAGGGAAATCAATGATTGATACAATACCTAAGTAATAATCACCAAGAGTAGGTACCGCACCACCGATAAAGCTGCTATCACATAGATAGTAGCTTAAAAAATCATCGTAATTACCAGAGATTTTTTGTGTATATGGGCTTACTTGTGAATGTAGGTAAGTTAAAGTTTCTTCTTTATTTAGTAGCTTAATATC
>OGXM01000488.1_pt1 | contig 26252 bp, 19 predicted proteins | sample 1576271 | NCBI WGS metagenome assembly OGXM01 (sample SAMEA3541579, study PRJEB24748) | human gut metagenome | biome: human gut; feature: human-associated habitat; material: faeces | place: China | collected 2012 | reverse complement strand
TTACCCATTTCTGCGTTTACGTAACAGTCTTCTCCGTAGTTCTCCCACATACGCGACCAGCGTGGATCACGTCCCAAGTCGACTACCGGAGCATAGGTCCAGGGGATACAGCCGGCTTTAGTTTCGTATGCCGAAATGGCTGCTGCCTTTTCTGTCAGTTCACGATTGAAAGCTGCTCCCATATTGATGCCTTGCGGGAACATGGTTCCATCGAGTGTATAGGTAGTTCCGTGAATCTGGTCGACACCATAGATACAAGGTATGCCGATTTCTTTCATGGACAAATCCTGAATCTGTTTGATTGCTTCAGCCCATTTTTCCTTTTTCTGTGCGACACTCAGCGGAACATTCAGCAATGAACCTACCTTATATTTACCAATTACAGTGTCGAGCATGGCAGGATTCAGTGTAAATCCGTTTTTCTTGCTAGCTTCGAAGTCACTTACTACGTCGATGGTGATTTCACACATCTGGCCGATTTTTTCTTCGAGTGTCATTTTCTTCAGCCATTCCTGAATATGTGCCTCAATAACCGGATCGGAGGGAATAGCCGGAGCCGGCTTTTGTCCTCCTGCTGTCAGGCAGACACCAGTACATAACACAGATGCCAGTGCCAGTTTTTTGAAGTTTTTCATGGTCAATTATTTTTTAGTTGTTATAGTTTGTTTATCAGTTATTCGAATATGAACGTAATACATTCTCCTTGTTTTACACTGAACGGGATGAAAGAGTCTGTACTACAGACTGTACCGTTGAGGAGTACTTTTTTGACTCCTAGAGGCCATTTCATCTTCAGATTGTTCTGCCATCCTCCGGTGATGGTTGCCTGTACTGGCTTTCCATCTTTCCATACAAGATCGACTGTGGCGCCTCCTCTTACTTTTAGTCCGTAAAAGCTTCCGTCTTTCCAGGAATCAGGCAGGGCAGGAAGCAGGTGGATGAAGCCATCCTGACTTTGTAACAGCATTTCGCTGATACCTGAAGTTCCTCCCCAGTTACCATCCATTTGAAAGGGTGGGTGTGAGCAAAAGAGATTAGGGAATGTTCCACTTCCGTGTTGTGTGGGGTTCTGAGCCGTATATGCCGGGTAAAGCAGGCTGCGGAACAGCTTATATGCGCGGTTGCCGTTGCTCAGTCGTGCCCAGAAGTTGATTTTCCATGCACGACTCCATCCTGTACCTTCGTCCCCTCGTCGGTTTAAGGTTTTCCGGCAGGCTTCTGCCAGCTCGGGAGTTTTAAGAACCGAAATCTGGTTTCCCGGATGCAGACCATACAGGTGAGATACATGACGGTGATGAATATCCGTTTCTTCGTAATCTTCCAGCCATTCCATCAGGTATCCTTTCTTGCTTATCTGGTGAGGTGGCAATAACCCGATGGCCTCTTGCAAAGCTTCAGCATAAGCAGTATCTGTACGCAGAATATGTGAAGCTTCTATCACGTTGGTGTAAAGTTCACGTACCAGTTGGATATCCATTGTCGGACCCATACATACACTGATAGGCGTACGGTCTTTTCCCGGTAGATAAAAAGCATTTTCGGGTGAAGAAGTGGGAGCTGTAACGAGCCATCCGTGTTTGGGTTCGCGTACCATGGTAGAGTAGAAAAACTCTGAAGCTCCTTTCATAATCGGGTAAATATCCGCCAGATAGTTCCGGTCACCACTGAAAAGATAATGTTCCCACAAGTGTGCGCAAAGCCATGCTCCTCCGGTATTCGTTGCTCCCCATGACGGATGTTCTCCGGGAGCGGTATAGTTCCATACATTGGTCATCATGTGGAGTACCCAGCCCTTTGCTTGCGGACCGTAAAAGGCTTTTGCACTTTCTTCTCCGCTGGGAACCAGACGTTTCACTAAGTCAACCAGTGGTAGATATAGTTCCGATAGATTAGCTTGTTCTACCGGCCAGTGGTTCATTTGTACATTGATGTTCGTATGATAGTCGCCATTCCAGGGAGTTCCCGGCTCGTTAGCCCAAAGTCCTTGCAAGTTGGGAGGCAGGCTTCCCGGACGTGTACTGCTTATCAGCAAATAACGTCCGTAATTATAGTAAAGAGCAGCCAGCGAAGGATCGTCTTGCTGCTGGAATCTTTCAATTCTCTGATCGGTAGTAAAATGTGAAACGGCTTCATTTTCGGGCAGACGGATTCCTGCACGGTTGAACAGAGCCTGGTAACTTAGGATTGCTTCCGATACAGTTTCGCAGAGATTGCTTTTCAATGCATCGTTGAGTATTCGGTCTGCTTCCGTTTCATAAATTTCTCCTGCCAGAAAGGAGGTCTTTGCCGATACTAGAATCCATGCTTCGTCCGCATTTTGTACAGTGATAGACTGTTCGTCAGTCGACTGGTTTGTCTGCCTGCCCTTGCATGTTATTCCGGCAATGGCAGCATAACGGACACCTGCTTGCGAGGAACCACTATCCAGACTGCCGTACAGTTCCAGTTTTCCTTCAGCCAGTTTGCGTACGCTTCCTCTTTCCGGACGGCTCAAATTCATTTTGAAATTGATGGAACCAGGAACGTTTGCTTTCAGGTGTATCAGCATGATATCTTTATCGCGTGAAACGACGTATTCGTGCACATAATTTACATTCCCGCGGGAGAAAGTTGTGTATGCGATTCCCTTACTTAAATCCAGCCAGCGGTAGTAATCAGCAGGAACATCCTTTTCATGTACTCCGTACTGATGCTCCAAAAATAAATCGCCCAACATCTGAAAGGCTCCATACGTTCCTCCTTTTTCCGGTTTCTTAGGAACAAAGCTGGTGTACATCAGTTCTTGTGCTTCTTTATTCTTTCCTTCGAACAACAGCCGACGTATTTCAGGCAGGCTTTTGGAAGCATCGGGATTCAGATAATTGGCTTCCGACCCACTCCACATGCTGATTTCATTCAGAACAATATGTTCTTTGTCGATTCCTCCGTCGGGCATCATACCCAGTCTGCCGTTGCCTAACGGAAGAGTTTCTTCCCACTGTGCAGCAGGTTCGTCGTACCACAATGTCTGGTCACTGCGTCCTGGAGTTGGATGAGGTTCTTCTCCGGTAATACATTTATACAATGTTTCAGCAATAATAGCAGCTCCGTACTTGTTGGGATGCACTCCGTCGACGTAGAGTTGTGGGTAATAAGGAAGCATTGCTGTATGGAGGTCGATCACGGGTAAGCTTCTTTCGGCTGCAACTTCCCGGATATATGGAATGATTCCGTTTACTATGATACTGTCGTTGATGCCCCATTCTTTACGGTTAGAAGGAATAGGCAGACAAAGGTAGATGCGAGGATGTGATGCAAGTGCCTGGAATTTATCGATCAACAGGTTCAGATCGTCCTTGAATGTAGCACGATGCTGCCAGTTCTGCGGCTTGGAATCATTGGTTCCAAGTTTGATGGTTACGATATTGGGCAGAAAATCCAGCGCTTCCTGAAAACGTGTAGTTTTCATATAAGGCAAATCTCCTTTCAGGCTCAATGTATGGGCAGTCACGCCAAAGTTGCCTACTTCGTAATTGTTTCCCAGTAATTTCTGAAGGGCAGCCGGATAACTTTCTTCCGAAGGATTCTTCAACAGAAACCCTTCGGTAATGCTGTTACCTACACAAGCTATCTTGATTCTCTTTTCCGTTTGTGCCTGTATGGCAAAAGGAAGAATCAGGAATATTCCTAATATATACAGGTATAGTTTTCTCATGTTTATTCTCCTTTATATTTCATGTATCGGAAGTCGGCATACGCTTTCGATTGTGTGGAAGCAGATACACTATATAGTCCGAGTACGACTCCTGTAAATCCTCCAGCTGTTTCGCTGCTGAGATAACGGGTATTCATTTTTCCCAGCTCATGATAAATACCGTTTTCTGTATAGCCGAAGTAATAGAAGTTTATGTCCGATTTAATATTCAGTTCTATGTTTCCTTTACTGTTTAGCGGCATCTCCTTTTCGATATGTTCCAATTCTCCCAGTTTGTAGCGAAGGACAACCGAACGGCTTTTATCCTTGTTCTGACGGACGAACAAATCGTAGTGTGAGTGGTATTCCATATATACACTGATACCAGCTTCATCATTTGCTTGTGCATCTTTTAATTCCAAAGAAGTAGCGGCTTCCATATTGAAGTGCTCTTGCCGGATAGCAACAAAAGTCGGGCTCTTTTGCTCATTCAAAGAAACCGGAGTTGCTTTCAGACGGAGATTTCCGTTTTTGAATTCATAGTTCTGCATATCAGGATTTTGCAGGTATATCCATTCGGGAGATAATTGTTTGTTCTCGAAAGTGATGGTTTCGGGTTTTTGTTTTACTGTCTGAAGTGGAAGAGTAGGTACATTCATGTCCAGTTGGATTGTACCATTTCCGTTTACAACGGGCCATGCATCTTTGTCCCAGCGTACGGGAGCCAGATAAGTTTCACGTCCCAGGGTATGATGGAATCCCGGCATGATACGGTAAGCAAGACAAACCATCCACCATGAACCGTCTGTACCTTCTACCAGATCGGCATGACCTGTACCCTGGATAGGGTTAGTTTCTCCAGCCTGACAAGCATGAGTCAGAATCGGATTTGCCGGATTTCCTACGTACGGTCCGTCAATGTAACGGCTGCGTGCGATGGTGATGCTATGTGCTACTTCTGTTCCTCCTTCTGAAATGAGCAGGTAATACCAGCCATCTTTCTTATAAATATGTGGTCCTTCCGGATAACGTCCTCCGGTTCCGTTCCATATCTTTTTGGAAGGTGTGAGCTGTTTTCCGGTCATCGGATCTATTTCGCACAGATTGATGTAACCGTCCGGATTGCTTACCATGTAGCATTTACCGTTTTCGAAATACAAAGAAGGGTCGATTCCTCCTTGTTCCAGCCATACGGGTTCCGACCATTCTCCTTTGGGATCGGTTGTGTGAACCAGAAAATTACCTTTGCCTGATACATTGGTTGTAATCATGTAGAATACTCCTTCGTGATAACGTATGGTAGGAGCAAAGATACCGCTTCCTCCATTGGCTCCTTTCAGGTTAAGTTGTGATTCCCGTGTCAGGCAATTGCCTATCTGCTCCCAGTTTACCAAATCTTTACTATGGAAGAGAGGTACTCCTGGAAAATATTGAAAACTGCTGTTTACCAGATAATAGTCATCGCCAGCTTTACATACGCTAGGGTCGGGATGAAATCCGGGAATTACCGGGTTTTTATACCCCTGAGCAAATGTTTCGCATAGAGAACAAGCTAAGGCGCAAAGTAAGATACCAATGTTTCGCATAATTCATTAAAGTTAAAAAGTTACTAAGTCTTTACTTGACTTCGATTACAAAGATACATGATTTTGATTTTCTGCATCCGTTCTTTTGTTTCCTGTCACGAGCTAAAATGTTTCCAATAGGGTATTCAAATGTTTCAAACCTGTTTATTTCCCTGTTCTTTTATGATTTAACGTACATAGAAAACATTATTTTTGTTGAATAAAGTAGGTATCTAATAATAAAGTCTATAATCTTATTTTACTATGAAATTTTTTGTCTGGTTATTTTTTCTGTTAATTGGCGAGGTTAATGTTTGGGCCGCAGGACCTAAAATATTGTTCATCGGTGATTCCATTACTGATGGCAACTGGGGAAATAGTGATGGAAGTGCCCAACCTTCTTCTGTCCGTAATCATTGGGATATGAATCATATCTATGGAAGTGGGTACATGTATTTGTGTGCTTCTTACTATCAAAGTAATTATCCTGAGCAAGAATATCAGTTCTTCAACCGGGGTATCAGCGGAAATACATTGAACGATTTGAAAAATCGGTGGAAGGAAGATGCTCTTGCGATACATGCTGATGTAGTTTCTGTCTTGATAGGAACGAATGATGTGAATGAATATTTAGGTAAAAAAGACAGTGGAGCTTTCGATTTTGTTTCGTGGGAACAGACTTATCGGAATTTACTGGATAGTCTGCGTCAGGATAATCCGCAGGTGAAGATTATATTGGGTGAGCCATTTACAACTTGTACGGGAAATATGAAAAAGACTGAAGATTTTGCTTTACGGGATAGCCTGATACAGCGTCTGGGAAAAATAACCTTACAGATAGCAGCCGATTATGGAGCAGTGTTCATCCCATATGCTTCGATGTTTCACAGTTTGCTGGAAGAAAACCCGGAATTGCCGGATACTTATTGGATTTGGGACGGAATTCATCCGACACCTGCCGGACATAAGCGGATGGCAGACTTGTGGATAGAACAAATAGAAAAATATCATATATTGTAATAAAGGAGGATAAACAGATGGGCAGATGGAATATCAGGTGGAGCATATTGCTTGTTTTATGGTGTGTTACGGGGGTGAAGCTGGCTGCAATGAAAGTTGAGTCATTAGATAGGGGATGGTTTTTTAATCGCGGGTATGAATCTCAGGCTGCGGATAAGGTAACGGTTGATCTTCCGCATACGTGGAATGCTGCTGATGCGATGTTTGGTAATGTGAATTATTATCGGGGAATGTCAACTTATTCACGTTTTATCGTTGTACCTTCATCGGAGAACTTTAAGCGTGTTTTCTTGCGCGTAAAAGCTGCACAGACTGTAGCTGATGTGTATTTGGATAATCATTTTGTAGCTCAGCATAAAGGTGGATATACCTCTTTTACCGTAGAGCTGACTCATCTGATTCGGAAAGGAGAAAAACATAAACTGGATATCAGGGTGAGTAACGCTCAAACTATGGAAATAGCTCCGATATGCGGCGATTTTAATATATGGGGTGGGCTGAATCGTGGCGTGGAGCTTTTGTATACGGATGATGCTTGTATTGATCCGACATTTTATGGCTCATCTGGAGTTTTCTTTACTCAATATAATGTCTCAGAAAAGTATGCCGGACTGGAAATGAAAGCATTGCTATCGGGAACTGAAATGGCATTGAATGATTGTTCTATTGAGTTTTCTTTGTTGGATGCGAAACGTAAAGTTGTTTGGTGTAAAGAAACAAGTGTGTCTGGTAAGGAAGCCCTGGTGAAGATGGAACTTAATAACCCGCATTTATGGGATGGAGTTAATGATCCATATTTATATACCGGAGTTGTCGTTCTGAAAAGAGGTGGTAAAGAGATTGATCGTCGGGAAGAACATGTTGGCTTCCGGTTTTATTCAGCAGATCCGGATAAAGGCTTTTTCTTAAATGGTAAGCCCTATTCGATACATGGAGTCAATTATCATGAGGACCGTGCAGAAACAGCATCAGCTTTTCGTCCTGAAGATTTTGAATCGGATTTGAACTTGATACAGGAAATGGGATGTACTGCTGTTCGACTGGCGCATTATCCGCATGCACAACAGTTGCATAATTTGATGGATATGAGGGGACTGATTGCCTGGGCTGAAATTCCTTTTGTAAATGTATTTGTCAGCCATCCTCTGTATAGAGAAAATTTAAAGCAACAATTAGTGGAACTGATTTGTCAGTATTATAATCATCCTTGTATTTTGACATGGGGACTTTTTAATGAAATCAACCCGGGATGGCTGGAAAATCCAAACCCTATGGCAGAAGAACTGAACAAGTTGGCTAAGAAATGGGATATATCACGACCGACAACGGGGGCAAGTAACCAAGAAGATCCTTTGAACGGAATACCTGACTTGATTGCATTCAACCGTTATTTCGGATGGTATGGGGACGATTGTAAAGAGATGGGTGAGTGGATCGATAAGGAGCATCGGGCATATCCCCAACGATGTATGGGCATAAGTGAATACGGTGCTGGTGCGGATGTGTTTCAACAGGCGGATTCCTTGATTCATCCAGAGCCGTGGGGACAGTGGCATCCAGAAAACTGGCAGACTTATTACCATATAGAGAACTGGAAACAGCTTGCTTCACGTCCGTTTTTGTGGTGTAAATTTGTTTGGTGTATGTTTGATTTCTCGGCGGCCGGTCGAAAAGAAGGCACGACTTTTGGGCGAAACGATAAGGGATTGGTGACATACGATCGGAGGATTAAGAAAGATGCTTTTTATTTTTATAAAGCAAATTGGAACAAGAAAGAAAAAGTGCTGTATATCGCATCGAAGCGTTGTCAGAATAGGTCGAATTCATCAGTTGACATTCAGGTGTTTAGCAATTGTGGTGATGCAGAGTTGTTTGTGAATGGAAAAAGTATGGGAAAATGTACGCCTGATGAGGTCTGTGTGGCTACATGGAACAATGTTCCTTTACAGTCGGGAGAGAATCAGGTAACAGTTCGCGCTTCGGGGCTTTCTGATAATTGTGTGTGGTATAACAATGACTGAATTGAATATCTAAATAACGTTTGACTAGGCTGAATCTATCGTTTCATTACTGTGAAACGTTATTTTTATTTTGGTGAAGCGACCGTTTCACTCTAGTAAAACGATTTAAATATGGCAAGTTTGGCTGTATAGCTTGTTTTTTAATTTTGAACTATCAAAAAAGGAGTTGTATCGTGGTAGCGGTACAACTCCTTTCTGTTATTAATTGGCTGGAGGTTTATTCTTCTGTTCGGAATGTTGTCCGTAAACGGATGTCCGATGATGAGGCTCCTATTTCCAGTGTCATTTCTTTGTCAGGAAGAATGAAACGGTTCTGCTTTTCATCCCATATTTGTAACTCTGTATAAGGGACAGTTAACTCTACTTTTTTCATTTCTCCTTTACGTAGACTGATGCGCTGGAATGCTTTCAGTTGCTTGATAGGATCTTTGTCCGTATGTTTTCGTGCGGAAACGTAAAGTTGTACAACCTCATCACCATCCATATCGCCGGAATTTTTCAGGTTGAAGCATACCCTTAAGGTATCGCCACGTTCAATAACACGGTCATTGAGAGTTGTTCCAGAGTAATTAAAGCGGGTATAGCTTAGTCCATAACCAAAAGGATATAATGGCTTTTCTTTAAAATACATATATGTCCGACCGTGAGTAATATCGTAATCCATCATGTGAGGAAGGTCGGTGATGTTTTTTACCCAGGTTTGGGTTAGTCTGCCTGCCGGATTATAATGTCCGAATATAACATCGCTTACAGCATGTCCCAACTCCTGACTGCATTGGGTGAGGTGAAGCAGAGCGGGTACTGTCTGGTTAGCTCGATTGATGGCATAAGGAAAGCTGCTGATCAATACTCCAATTGTATTGGGATTAGTTTGAGCAACTTGTAGAAGCAAATCTTCTTGATCCAGTTGTAGCGACTGGCGGTCGACGGCTTCTTTTCCTTCACTTATGACGGGAGCTTGTTCCCAGCCGGCATCGCAGGTAGGATGGTTGCCGACACATACAATGGCAACATCTGCCCATGCTGCAACCGTGCGTGCGCTGTCCATTCGGTTGGTTTTTACATATCGTACTTCAATATCGTTACCTGCTTCCTCGCGAATAGCATCAAGTACATTTACTGTATAAAAAGGTTTACCGGCGTACCAGTCTTGCAGGACCTCAGTCGCACGTTGTCCTATGACTGCTATCTTTTTTATCTTATGTCTGTCAAGTGGAAGCAAATGGTCTTGATTTTTGAGTAAGACAATCGATTTAAGCGTAGCTTCGCGTACTAGTGCTTTGGTTTCCGGCTTGCTCCATGGGGCAATGGTATCAGTGACACCGATGGCTGCATAAGGATTGTCTTCTGCATGGTCCAGCAAACCAAGTTTGAGAGATATTCTGAGGTTTCCCCGGATTGCTTTTTCTATATCTTCCACACTAATAAGTTTTCGGTGCAGTGCTTCGTATACGGCATCCTTATATTCATCCAGAAACTTCGTAATACCTGCTTTGATGCATGCAGCTGCCGCAGCTGCCCGGTCGTTGTTAAAACGTTTATGGTCGCTCAACAGCAGTCGGAATGCTCCTCCGTCGGTCAGTAGTGTACCGTTCAGTCCCCATTCTTTCATGACGATGTTTCGCAATACGGGGTGCATGATACACGGAGTTCCGTTGTAGGCGTTATAAGCAGTCATCAAGGCCTGTGATCCTCCTTCGGTTACTCCTTTATAAAAAGGATAAGCATAATATTCGCGGAACAGTTTGTCGGAATAGTTGGAAGAAGAAAATGTACGTCCGTATTCATTACTGTTCGATAAGAAGTGTTTCATAAGTGAAGCATTTCTCCAGTATTTAGGATGATCTCCCTGTATGCCTTTGATGAAAGCTACAGCAAGCCGTGAAGTAAGAAATGCATCTTCACCATAACATTCTTCAGTTCGCCCCCAGCGCGGATCTCTGCCCAAGTCTACATTGGGAGTCCACATGATAAGTCCGCTTTTCCGGTATTTTGCGTTTTGAAAGAGATAACGGTTTTCTGTACTGATGTAAGTTGCTACTCGATGTAGTAAGTCGGTATCCCAAGTTTCTCCCAGTCCGTAAGCTTGCGGAAAGCCTGTTGTTGGAGTATTGGCTCTGTCGCCGTATGTTGGTCCTCCCAGTACGATTCCGTGCAGGCCTTCTACACTTCCTGATGCTTGTATTCCCAAGCGGGGGACTTGAGTATTGTTTCCCAAAGCATCCACTTTTTCGTCGAGAGTCATTCGCGCAATCAAATCGTCAAGCCGTTGTTCTTCGTTTATTGCCGGATCGTTAAATACATTTTGGGCATGTATGATTCCTGTAGTACTTGCTATGAGCAAGGTGAAAAAAAATCTCCTATGTGTTTTCATAATGTGATGTTTTTAAAGACTGATACAAAACTAATGGAAAGCGTTTTTTAATGGAATGAAAAATGTTTCACAAAAGGGTATAAAATGTTTTCACCTCTTCTGAAACAGGGAAAATACTGTCTTTTTGATGCAGAGAAAAACAAAATGTACCATATAAAGAAACAAATTTATACCAGTTTGCAATTATGTCTTTTTTACATTTGTATTATACGATTGAGATTTTGAATCAATATGGAAAACACAAAAATAAACCTATGAAAAAACTGATAATTTCTGCATTGCTTTTGGGAATAACAGGAGGTGGAATTTATGCTCGTGAAAAGGTGATATCTCACGGTTATCCTATAACTCCAGTACCTTTTACATCTGTGAAATTGACGGATTCATTTTGGGGACAACGTTTACAGGCAAGTCGTGAAGTTACCATCCCACTGGCTTTTAGTAAATGTGAAGAAACTGGACGTTATAAAAATTTTGAAATGGCTGCCCACCCCAGTGACAGCAATAAAGTGACGGGATATTCTTTTGATGACACTGATGTATATAAAACCATTGAAGGAGCAAGTTATCTGCTTCAGACTTATCCGGATAAACGGCTAAAGAAATACATAGACAGTGTGCTGGTCATTGTTGCCGGTGCACAGGAGCCTGACGGCTATTTATATACTTCACGCACTATGAATCCGGCACATCCACATCAATGGGCTGGCAGTCGGCGTTGGGAAAAAGTGGAAGAGCTAAGTCATGAATTTTATAACTTGGGACATATGATTGAAGGGGCCATAGCTCATTATCAGGCTACGGGACAACGTAATTTTCTTGATATTGCAATTCGCTATGCAGATTGTGTCTGTAGGGAGATAGGGGAAGGACCGGGAAAACTGGTACGTGTACCCGGACATCAGATTGCGGAAATGGCTTTGGCTAAACTTTATCTTGTAACGGGTGAACAGAGATATCTTGATATGGCAAAATTCTTTCTGGACAAGCGCGGATATACTTCCCGAAGGGATGCATATAGTCAGGCACATAAGCCAGTTGTAGAACAAGATGAAGCTGTCGGACATGCAGTGCGTGCTGCATATATGTATGCCGGCATGGCAGATGTTGCAGCACTTACAGGAGATACTGCTTATGTGCATGCTATAGACCGGATTTGGGAAAATATAGTATCAAAGAAATTATATATTACAGGAGGTATCGGAGCAATAAGCAATGGAGAGGCTTTTGGCAAAAACTATGAACTTCCTAATATGTCAGCTTATTGTGAAACTTGTGCGGCTATTGGAAATGTGTATGTCAATTACCGGCTGTTTTTATTGCATGGAGATGCAAAATATTATGATGTACTTGAACGTACATTATATAATGGACTGATTTCTGGAGTTTCTCTTGATGGTGGTAAATTCTTTTATCCTAATCCACTGGAGTCTATGGGGCAACATCAACGTCAGCCTTGGTTCGGATGTGCATGCTGTCCTTCCAATATCTGTCGTTTTATACCTTCTGTCCCCGGCTATATATATGCTGTGAAAGACAAGGATGTATATGTTAATCTGTTCATGTCGAATGATGTTACACTGAATGTAGGAGGTAAGAAGGTTTCTCTCTCGCAGACAACTTCGTATCCGTGGAATGGAGATATCCAGCTTAGGATTACTCATAACTCTGCAAAGGATTTTACACTGAAAATCCGTATTCCTGGCTGGGTACGAAATCAGGTTGTCCCAAGTAATTTGTATACATACACGGATGAGCTTGATCCTTCATATCGTGTGATGGTGAACGGTGAAGAAGTTTATGCCGATTTGCAAGATGGCTATTTTTCTATTAACCGCCAATGGAAGAAAGGAGATTCAGTGGAAGTACATTTTGATATGAATGTGCGTACAGTTACAGCCAATAATAAAGTAGAAGCCGATCGGGGACGTGTAGCTATAGAACGTGGACCTGTCGTTTATTGTGCTGAGTGGGCAGATAATGATTTTGATGTATTAAGTGTACTCTTGAATCCTCGTTCGGAGTTTAAAGTAATCGAGAGGAAAGATTTGCTTTGTGGCATTAATCAGATTCAGACACAGGCACAGTCGCTGGAATATGATAAGGCAGGACGGTTACTGGTAAAAGACCGTATACTGACACTGATTCCTTATTATGCATGGGCACATCGTGGAACTGGAAATATGGCAGTGTGGTTACCGGATGAAGTCAATGCAACTCGTCCGAAAGCTATTCCTACTTTGGCTTCAAAAAGTAAGATAGATGCATCACATAAAATACCGACATTATTTTCTGTTGCCGATGGACTAATACCTCAGGATGAAAATGCCGTGTATACGGTGATTGGTGTGTTTTCGACCATGGTGATCACTCCTTCCTTAGTTTTTCTTGTTTAGCCAATCATCCAGCGCAGAGCGTGCAATGAGCCACCGCTGCCCCACACGGCGATAAGGAATGGCTCCGCTCCCCAGCAGCCGCACCAGTGTGGGTACGCTGATTCCCAGGTAAGCTGCCGCTTCCTTGAGATTGAATACGGACTTGTGAGAACTCGTTTTCATATATTTCACTCCCTTCTCTTGTGTTTGGCTGTATTATCGCATATAATAGGAGCATAAATCTTTGCCCTATCGGTAAGAACAATAATGAAATACGCAACTCTAACGGTAAGATTTTCGGTGATAAAGGAGAGTGACTCTATGGATCTGAAACGAGAACTGACGGATTATGAGATCGGCGGCATCGGAGACATAAAAAAACACACCCTCCGGTTCCATTCATACAGAATTGGAACCGAGGATGGTAAGCTAACGATATTTGCGGAATACACCCCCGGGCAATTTCCCAGGGCCTATGAAGGCTACCCTTCCGGGCAGGAGTTGCTGATTGAGCTGTGCAATCTGAACCTGGAACTTCGGAACAAGCCTCCAGAGGAGTGTGCACTAATTCTGATCCGGTGGAGTATGGAGAATATTCATCCTTACTATTTTTACGGAGATGATGTGGCGCACCTGGAAATAAACAACGATGATCCGAACGGCTTTTGGGACTGCATGGTGAATACCTTGGAATGCTATTGCGTCTGCGTGGAGGATATGGTGCAGGATCTGGAGCAGCTCTATACCGACACCATGACAGCATTCGCCATCCGTAGTCTGATGGAGGGCAAAGCTGCCGATGCCCAGAGGATCTACGACGGTGTCTGTGTGCCGGAACAGGAGAATCTGCTCCGGGAGTGGTATCGGACGGACAGCGCACACCGCCCTCTGGTGCTGCAGCGGTTTGTCGAGAAAATATCGAAGCTGAATATGGGACTGGAGTATGATCTCGCCACCGGGCAGATCCAGCTTCAGCCCTCTGTCAAATCCGTGGTGGACGCAGCCTATTTCGGACTTGCCAGATTCATGGCGGTGAACGCCAATGCCCTGGATGACTACGGAGGTAAAACCAATATTGCGTTCTGCCAGGCTTGCGGTAAGGCGTTCATAAAACGGGGAAACCGGCAGAAATACTGCGGAACGCTGGAATGCCAGAGTGTGAGGAATAAACTCAAGTCAAAGGAGTATTACTACCGGGAAAGGGCAAAAAGAGGTACAAAATAATTGCTGTCATGCGGTGGCCCCAAGGGGGGGTCAAAATCCCTACGCTCAATTTGTATAAAGACCGGCGCGGGGCTTCACGCAAATTTTTGCGTAATTCGCAAGGGGGGATACCCCAAAAACGGGAAACGGCTGACTGTACAAGCAAATTATCGGAGTGGATATGCCAAAAGGTAACGAAATCACACTTGGATATGTGCATGATTGGCACAGAGTTGAAAGGCGAAATGCTGCGATTTCTGTACCTTGCCGCAAGCATGAGTTCAACTATTTCGTTATATAATCGCACGTTCTTGCGACAGTATCTTGAAAACTCTGACAAAATGTGATATAATTATTTTGTATACTTGTAATGTTGTCAGGAGGTTTCCTATATGGCCGTTTCGTATAACAGACTGTGGAAGTTGTTGATTGACAGAAAGATGAGCAAAGCCGATTTGCGCAAGGCTGCCGGACTGGCCCCCAATACCATGACAAAACTCCGCAGGGACGAACCTGTGGCCATGGGTGTGCTGGAAAAAATCTGCGACACTCTGGATACGGATTTTGGGGATATTGTGGAGTATATAAAGAATTCGGAAGTCTGAATATAGATGGTTTATTGGACAGAAAATGCAATAAAATGATAATTGATGGAGGAATCATCATGGATAAATACGTTGAAACGCTTGATGCGTTGATGAAGGTAAAAAAAGAAAAGAAAAAGAAAGAGCCTACAATTAAGGAAAAAGAAGCTTTTCGCAGCGCATGGCTTAGCCTTGTGGCGGATACAGGTTTGGTCGGTCGCGCCGAACAGTTTTTGTATGAAGGATTTGCTTTCTGTGGAGCAGAACCTTTCTATGCCTATTTGATTCAAACGGAAGATCAAAATGCAACACTGGCAACAATGTTCAGCGGAAAATACTACGGTATTGACAGCAATGTATCTTTCCGCTTGGTGACACATTTGCTTGCTTTGATGCTTAATAACAATGCTCCCAGGAATATACTGGCGCCCATAATTAAGCGGTTGCCGGGTGCATGTGTTAATAAAGATAAAAAACGGCTCGGCACGGCTGAGAAAACATTGGAGAAGTATTTCCTGGCGGAACTGCGACCGGATGCGGAGCTATGTCCTCTTGCAGATATTGGAACCAAACCGGTATTCATTAACGAGTTTGTAGCGCTTGTTTCTTCCATAATGGATGGCATTGAAAATGCTGGTTCAGCAAAAGGGGTTGTTGTAAAAAATATTGCGAAGATGCAGTTATCGCCGAAAAAGATGCAGAAATAGCAGAAAGAGTTAAAATGGCAGAGGTTCTCAGTCGGGACAGAAGTAAACAGGCTGACGAGTTGCTTCAAAAACTGGCATCCAAGATTCGCATCGAATATCGGGATTTTGTGGATGCGTTGGATGTGCCTATGAGCTGTGATTTGGGTGAGAACCTGAGGCTCCAGCTTCAGAGTATCTTCGATATACTGGAAAAAGGCGGCATGAAAATTAAGTGAGGTGAAAAACCGTGGCAACAGGATTGAAATATTATTTTGGCATTGACTTCGGCACAACCAACAGTGCAACTGTTGGATATGTGGTGATGGATCAAAAGCCGGAAGCCGTTAAATACGGCGATGGAGAAGGACGTCCGATCCCGTCCGTTGTTGCGATTGATAAAACCACAGGCGTTGTATTCGCTGGCCGGGATGCATGGGATAAAAAGATGGAGCTGAGCGAATCCTGTGAGTATATCTCATCGGTTAAGACCATTCTGGATTCTGAGCAGATAAAAACAATTGCAGGCCGTGAATGGACTGCTGTCGATGTGGCCAGCGAGGTTTTTAAGCATCTGAAAGCCAATGTCCATAATCGTACCGGAATTGACATGGAAGAGGCAACTGTTGCGATCCCCGTTGGCTTCAGCGCATCAAAGCGTGCCAAACTGCGTGAAGCAGCAAAGAAAGCCGGTATTCATATTAGTTCTTTTATCAGTGAACCCACTGCGGCCTTTTTTGCAAACTATGATGAACTGAAAAGTTCTTCTGTTGTTGCGATTTTTGACTGGGGCGGTGGCACGCTGGATGTATCCATTCTTCAGCATGTCAATGGAAAAGTATCTGAATTGGCAACAGTCGGAAGAGGCATTGCCGGTGACTATATCGATGATAAAATTGCCAAGCGAATTCATGCAAAAATTGCCCGTAAAAAGGGTGTTGAGATGGCATTCGCAGATATGCCGTCCAGCGCCCAGGATATGATGCGGGTTCGTGCCGAGCGTGCAAAACGCATGCTGGGCGATGATGATACCGCCACGATTTCTATCAATAATTATGGCGTGTATGGTGCCTGCCGTGAAACATTGGAATATGACTGGTTTGCTGACATTGTAGATCCAGAAGTCACGATGGCGATGGACTGTCTGGAGGAAGCTATCCGTCAGTCGGGAGTTGGACTTGCCAATATTGATCGGATCGTTATGGTGGGCGGTAGCAGCAATTTGCGTCCTCTGTTGGAGAAGATGGATGACAAGTATGGAGACAAGCTGTTTTTCCCGGAAGAAACCATGTGGAATGTCGGCCAGGGTGCTGCTATGCTGGCAATGACTCCCGGTGGTTATTATGCCAATCAGTCTATTGGTATCGTTCTGAGTGACAATGCATACTACGAAATTCTGAAGCCGGATACTCCAATTCGTGGATGGGAGCATACATGCCATTTCGGAATCGTGGATTCCAGCAAGGAAGCCCGTTTTGTTTTTGGTGGAAGTCCTGATATCGAGGCCTCTCCGGAAAGATATAAGACACTTTCGGTCCCTGCGTATCGTTTCCTTCAGGAGCAGATTGTACTCAATGCTTCTGTTGATCAGAATATGGTGTTCACCGTTGTTGCCGGAAGTAATATGCAGCCCGCAGAGTTCCGGCGGCTGTGGGAATACACACAGTTGAAGTGCTATTATAAGCTGCCTGGAAAGCAGGTGCAGCATTCTGGAGCAGGATTTTATTGGACCTGTCACAAAAGATGAATGCCTTGCTGAAGTTCCGGTTCAGTATTACATCATGGGCAAACTGTATCCGCAAAAGGATACTGTGGAGGCATTGGATCTGGCGCGGAATCCCTTGTTGGAAAATGAGATTGAAACCTATGATGCATCCATTTCTCTGAGTAATCAGAATAATCCTTCTTCTATGGGTATTACGGTTACACTGAAAGCAGGTGTCGGTGCAATTTATATTTCTGGCAGCTATGCCTTCTATGAGCCGATTTCCTTTGATGATGCAAAGGAGTGTGGAATTGATACCTCCAGATGGGAATATCTAGAAAAGAAGCCCAAAGAAATTTGGCGACGCAACGAGTATTCTTATGCCGAAAAAGTTATATTTACTGGCGAACGGGTGGAGTACGCAGACTTACCCAACGGACTCCAGCTGCAGGTTTATACACACTCTATTATGGATTCCGGTGAGCGTGTAATTACGATTGCACTGGTTAACGAGAACCAGTCCGAAAATGATATGACCTCCACCTCCAGGTGTTGTGCTTTTCAGCCCGACATCAGAGTAAGCAGCAGTGATGGAACAGCTGTTTTCACCAGTGTAAACCGGCAGGCATATTTGACTACCGATCCGGAACTTCTGGAATTGGATATGCTGTATTCTGATGTCCATTGCTATGCGCAGGGACACGGATGCTCTGTTATGTGGGATATGGATAATGCCGAGCCTGAATGGGTAGAGTCTGCATTTTTCCCAACATTCAATCTCCGTCAGATGAAAGCCGCAGAAGTGGTCAGTGGAAATGTATTGTCAATGCAATTTCTGGCTACCGCATCTGTTGAAGAGGTCGTTCGTGAATTGAGTGCATTTGCTGCTAAGTATCAGAAGTGGATTACGGATCAGGGCGATCTCCTGTCTGGAGTTAAAGACAGTTTGCAGGATGTTGCTAAAGGTAATATCCAAAAATGTCAAGATGCATGCAACAGAATTAACCTTTAGGGAGGAGGGATTGTTGTGGCCGATGTGCATACTCCGGAACAACGAAGCTACAATATATCCCGGATTCACAGCAAAAACACAAAACCTGAAGAATTGGTGAGAAAGTTCCTGTTTTCACAGGGGTTCCGGTATCGGAAAAATGACGCCAAGCTACCGGGAAAACCGGATATCGTGTTGCCCAAATACAAAGCAGTCATCTTTGTGAATGGTTGCTTTTGGCATGGTCATGAAGGTTGCCGCTATTTTGTATGGCCAAAGAATAATGCGGAATTCTGGAAAGAAAAGATTACCGGAAATATTCAGCGGGACAAGCATAATCACCAGCTTCTTGCCAACCAAGGGTGGCGTGTAATCGAGATTTGGGAATGCCAATTGATGAAATCTGTAGTAGATAACACCCTACAAAACCTAGTCCTTCAGATTATTGGCTGATTTGGTAAATTTTGTATTTACAATGTTGGTTGTGACGGTTTTATCTGATTGGCTTAGCTGAACAAGCAATTAGGTGCCATGCATGGGTGGACAACCCGTGCATAACATCCTTCGTTTAAGTATCGCTTCTATGGTGCCGCCGCAAAAACGACCGCACCGTATTTACACTGATCCCCAACCTCTGCGATATTTCCTTTGCGGAGCATCCCTCGGCGTATAAGGCCAGTATCTGACTGTGATCTCGCTTCGTGCTATACAGCCGAGTTCCTCTGGGGGTAGCGCCCAAGCGGTGGCGGTAGGTGGTGCCGTCCAGAAAGTGAATTACCAGGGTTTGCTTTGGCGTGACCACCATTTTTCGGATAAGGATACCAATCATCAGACCGTCAATCCGGATATCCATTTTCCCACGGGCTATATCATTCAGAACGGATCGAGCATCTGATGAAATCTCTCCCGGAGTCTGTGACAACAGATCCGCGCAGTCAGGGATGATGTTTTTATGGATCTTCAGCAGATGATGCATGGAGCGGCGAATGGCGGTGTCCAGTTCCTCGGCGTAAATGTGGCGGCATTTACATTTTGTGCGGCCAGCCTTCTTGCTATTGCACTCCCAGACGGCATCCCGGTAGGTGGTGGAGTGCCAGGTCTTTCGACCATACCGACCGCCACAGCCGCCGCAGATGACTTTGTTGGCAATGGGTGAGAAGGTGCAATTCCGGCGGATGGCGTCCGTCCATGTGGCTTGCACTTCCTGCCACACAGACTTGCTGACGATACAGGGATGTCCGTTCTCCACATAGTATTGCGGCGCTTCGCCCTCGTTTGGTTTTCTGGTTTTTGTCAGGAAATCCACGGTAATCTCTTTTTGGAGGATAGCATCACCCATATATTTCTCGTTTTTCAGAATGCTGCGTACTGTGTGCGGTTCCCACCTCTGACTCTGTCCCGGGGAGAGAATTCCATAGTCCATAAGAATACGGCAGATATCTGTGCTGCTTTTCCCAGCCAGGGCAAGCAGGTAGATGAACCGCACGACTCTGGCCCCGGCTTCATCGACTCGAATTTCGCCATCCTGGCTGCGCTGATACCCCAAAAGCAGTCCGGGGAGATGATAGATTCCTTGGGCGTATCGATGGCGGACGGCCCAGGTGACATTCTCGGAGATGGATCGACTCTCTTCTTCGGCAAAGGAACTCATCAGGGTGATGAGGAACTCGCCGGTGCTGTCCATTGTGTTGATATTCTCTTTCTGAAAGTAGACCGCCACCCCGGCGGCTTTCAGACTGCGGATGGTAGTGAGGGCATCCACGGTATTTCGGGCGAAACGGGACAAAGACTTAGTGAGAATCAAATCGATTTTTCCGTCCAGGGCATCGGCTACCATGCGGTTGAAACCGTCACGCTTGCGGATCGACAGCCCGGAGATACCATCATCGGTGTACATCCCGGCAAATACCCAGTCCGGATGGCGTTGGATGTATTCCGTGAAATACTCCTGCTGGGATTGGAGACTGTTCTCTTGGGCATCTTTCATGGTGGATACTCTGGCATAGGCTGCAACCTGCTTTGTGGGCGGTGGCTGTTCCGGGGACAATATCCTGGCCGGGAACTCAACCCGTGTAATTCTTTTCGACCGCAATGCTGTTCACCTCCAGTTCGCCAATTGGTGCGTGGTATTTTTCCATAGCGGCACAGAGTAAAATGCGTAAATCATCTTCTCCAATGATTCCTCTGATTGCCAGAGTGGCGAAGATGCTTTTACAGAGCCGAAAGTGCAACTCCGCCTCGTATTCTGATTGGGTCATAGCGACACCTCCTACAGGAACGACAGTATATTGCCGGATTCGGGATAGTCAATGACAGGGCCGGAGAGTTATCAGAAAGTTATCATTTTCAAGGATTGCGGGCGCACTTGCGTGGTGTGGACAATTGGGTGAGCAGCAGATCAATAAATCAATATTTTTCGCAAAACATTCATAGTATACTATCAATACTTCTCGACAAAAATTGATTTTGCGGGTAGTATTTTGGAAATGTACTTGCTGGGAAATGCAGAAAAGCACGGATACTGCGGAATCGAACAATAAAGCGGCTTGGATGTTGCATAGTCTGGTAGATACAAAAAGGAACATACGAAATTTAATGCCACGAGATTCGTGCGTTTTCTGTTGCGCTAAACGCACGCGCGTGTTATAATGATCGCGTTGGAGGTGAGATTGTGTCCAATATCGGTTTCAAAGAAAACCTCGTGAATGAGTTTAAAAGTGACAGAACTTGTTTGCCTGATGGTGACATCATCGACGCGGTTGTTGCCTTTGCCAACACCGATGGCGGCGACTTATATTTGGGCGTTGAAAATGATGGGGAAATTACTGGACTGCACAACAAGCATAAAGACATCACACAGCTTGCGGCGTTTATTGCCAACCGAACAGTGCCTCCGGTTTCTGTTCGTACAGAAATTTTGGAATTCGATCCGCCGGTGTTGAGGATCTCTGTTCCCAAGCGCACCAGTGTGGTAGCTTCCTCTGATGGCAAGATTCAGCGACGCCGGCTAAAGCCGAATGGCGAACCCGAAAATGTACCCATGTATCCATACGAAATAACCGCCCGGCTTTCATCTTTGAGTTTGCTTGATTACTCTGCGCAGCCTGTTCCGGATGCTACCTATCAGGATCTTGATCCTGTGGAACGCGAACGGTTACGGAACATCATTCGTTCCTATCGTGGAGAAGCGACCCTTCTGGAACTGAATGACGAGGAGTTGGACAAGGCATTACAGTTGGTCACAATTCAGGATGGAGCTATCGTTCCCACATTTTGCGGCATGCTGCTGATTGGTAGGAAAGAAGCCCTAAAGCGTCATATGCCAACAGCAGAAGCATCCATACAAGTTCTTGTGGGCACGGATATCAAAGTGAATGAGTCCTTCTATTTGCCCATTCTTGCGGCGTTTGAAAAAATATCGGATACTTTTTCTGCATGGAATCACAGCGAGGAAATGGAACAGGGACTGTTCCGCATCACGATTCCTGACTATGATCCCAGGGCCTTCCGTGAAGCTCTGGTCAACGCATTCTGCCACAGAGACTATTCTGTTCTTGGCCGCGTTCTAGTTCAAATAAATGATGAAGGCATGACCATCAGCAATCCCGGAGGATTTATCGAAGGCATCCGAGTCGACAATTTGCTGGATGCAGAACCTCATGGAAGAAATCCGGCATTGGCTGATGCAATGAAGCGTATTGGTCTGGCCGAGCGTACGGGAAGAGGAATTGACCGCATTTTTGAAGGCTCCTTGCTGTACGGTCGATTGCTTCCGGACTACTCAAGTTCCACGCAATCCAGTGTGAAACTGTTTATTCCCAAAGGGCCGACTGATAAAGCATTCATTTGCATGGTTTCCGAAGAACAGCAACGCCTTGGACGGTCGCTGCCGATTCATCTGCTGCTTGCACTGGATGCGGTAAAACAATTGCATCGTGCCTCGGTACAGGATGTGGCCGAAAGAACTCATACCGATGAGAGCCGGGTACGTGTCGTTCTTGAAAACCTTGTGGAGTCCGGATTGGTAGAACGTTTAGGCAATGGCCGCGGACGATACTATATCATGAGCTCGAGGTACTCCAAAGAAACAAACAGTACCGTTGGATATGTGCGAAATCGAGATATCGATGCGCTCCGGCATCAGGAATTGGTAATGCAGTTGGTACAAGCAAAAGGCGAAGTTACACGCGCAGATGTGGTGGAGCTTCTACATGTGACACCCCCCCAAGCATACAGAATTCTGCAAAAGCTAAAAAACGCGGGGCAACTGTCTTTGGATGGAAAAGGTGCGGGAGCCAAGTATCACACAACAAAATAACGAAAACGCACGCGTGTGTTAAAAACGCACGCGTGCGTTTTTTGCGCGTTGCTTTTGCACATTTACAAGAAACATCCCGGATATAATCTGCCGACAGAAAGCTTCCGGCACGGCAGAGAGAAGACTTCTGGGAGAGCATTCCGCATTTTGTCCTTTCTGTCCCCATCGTCCCTGCGAATCAAAATGGAACCAATAAAATATGCACCATGCGTTCAAAGCATGGTGCATTGTATCCAAGAGCGGTAGGTATGCCATTTCGGGTGTTCATAACGGATTTGTTATGAACACCCGTTTTTTCTGCCTTGATGCGGGTTTTGCAGGCTTTGTGTCTGCTTTTTTTATGCCAATTTGGGGATGTACTTTACCGCAACGCCCTGTCGGGTATCGGCGGTGTAGGGTTCATCCTCCGGGGCTTCGGGGATGTCAATATAGCCCACAAAGCGGTAGAAAATGGTGATTCGCTGGGTGCGGTGTTTCCCGGTTCCCTGCGTTTCGTAGACATCAATATGGTCGATCAGCTCCCGCAGCAGCGGCGGGGTCAGCGTTTCCATCTCCATGAACTTCCGAACGGCTGTGAGAAAATGGTCTTTATTCTGCTGCATGGTATTCAGTGAGGCGAGCCGCTGCCGGGTTTCCGATATTTTCTCCTTCAGTTCCATCCGCTCCACTTCGTACTTGTGGGATAGCTGCAGAAACCACTCATCCGTGACCTTCCCGCTCACATTGTCCTCATACAGCCGTTCATAGAGCTGTACAACCGTTTCGTTTCTGCTGATTGCCTGATTCAGCACCGTTTCCAGATGCCGCTGTTCCACAAGAATGTCCGCATTGGCTTTCTTTTCCAGGATTGCGGCAAAGGTTTTCTCGTCACTCTGCAAATGGTGGTCTGCCAACCGCCATTACATATGGCGGCGGCAGCAACCAGAAGTTTGAGCTCAAATATCAGAACGGTTACTACACCCTCATGGCACTGCACAGCGGGAAGTACATCGACGTTGCCAACGGCAGCAATGTTGCCGGCACGAACGTCCAGCAGTATCAGGGCAACGGCAGCGATGCACAGCAATGGATGCTGAAGGACGCGGGCGACGGCTATGCCTATGTCATCAACAAGTCCGGCCTGTATCTGGATGTCAACGGCACTTTCTCCGACAATGGCACCAATGTGCAGGTCTGGACCGGCAACGGCTCGGCTGCGCAGAAGTGGAAGCTCATCCCCGTGGAAAGGGAAGTCCGCAAGGGCTATGATGCGGGCTATACCGGCGGCATGGCAGGCAGCGGCTCCATCGTCGCCTACGGCATCGACGTGTCCGAGCATCAGGGCACGGGATTCAATTTCCAGAACCTGAAAAACAGCGGCTATTCCTACGTCATTCTGCGCTGCGGCTTTGTTACCCGTAAGGACTACCGCTTCGAGGAATATTACGCTGCGGCCAAGGCTGCGGGCCTGAACGTGGGCGTGTATTTCTACTCTTACGCTTCGACACCAGCGGAGGCCTCCTATGAGGCGGATCGCTGCCTGAGCTACATCCAGGGAAAGAAGTTTGAGTACCCGGTCTACTTCGACTTCGAGGACGGCAGCGCACGCAGCTACAACGGCGCGCTGGCGCAGCAGATCTGCAATGTCGGCAGCTTCTTCCAAATCTTTCTGTTTCATATTTCGATCAACAAGAATATGCCACAACTTCGTATAACTAACAGCCATTTTAAATCTCCTTTATGGGCGATTTGGTGTCGGGTACAATAAGCACAAAAATGTTATGGCTGATTTAACGGTTGCGTACAATTGCCGCTATCGGCGAAATTCAATTGTTATTTTATCATCAAATCTTGATATTTTGCCGATAATGTGCTATACTATCCCTGTGCAGAAAGTGAGGGATCTCTATGAAATATATTTCTGTCGCGGAAACGGCGAAAAGGTGGGGTGTTTCCGAACGCAGCGCGCGCGGGTACTGTGCAGAAGGAAAAATCGAGGGTGCATTCCTGACCGGCAAGACATGGAACATACCCGAAACTGCGGAGAAGCCTGAACGCATTAACAAGAAAACTGACGCACCAAAGACCCTTCTTGCGGTGCTGAAGGCCGAGAAAGCGGCGAAGCTGCACGGCGGCATTTATCATAAAGTCCAAATCGATCTGACCTATAACTCCAACCACATGGAGGGTAGTCGCCTCACCCACGATCAGACGCGCTATATTTTCGAGACGAACACCATCGGCGTATCGGACGGGACGGTCAAGGTTGATGATGTGGTCGAGACCGCCAACCATTTCAAGTGCATTGATATGGTGATCGACAATGCAAATTACGCTCCGAGCGAGGCGTTCATCAAGCAGCTGCACGCCGTTCTGAAAAGCGGAACTTCTGATTCCCGGCTCGATTGGTTTGCCGTCGGGGATTACAAGAAACTGCCCAACGAGGTCGGCGGCATGGGCACAACTGCGCCCGAGAATGTCGGCACGGAAATCAAGAAGCTGCTTGCCGATTACAACGCTATCAAGCGCAAAACATTTGACGATTTGCTTGACTTTCACTACCGCTTTGAGCGCATCCATCCGTTCCAGGACGGCAACGGCAGAGTCGGGCGCCTGCTCCTTTTCAAAGAATGCCTGCGGAACAACATCGTGCCGTTTATCATTGAGGACGACATCAAGATGTTCTACTACCGCGGCTTGAAGGAATGGAAGAACGAGCGCGGCTATCTGCGTGATACTTGTCTAGCTGCACAGGACAGATTTAAGAAGTATTTGGACTATTTCCGAGTCCCGTATGACAAATAAGCAGCTCCGCCCCTGTGCGATACAGAGGCGGATTGCTTTTTCGTAATAAACCCGTGTGTCTATGCCGTAAAAATGTAGGATTTTCAATATGTTTTTGAGTGTCGCTCACACTTCCGCCATACACTCTATGACCATACCAAGCGGATGTAACGGATTTTAGTTACATCCTCTTTTTTGTCTGTTTTTTTGGACATAATGTGTGTTATACTGTTTACACCATCATGAAACGAGGCGTTCATATGAAAGGAGCAATTCAGAAAACCCCGCGATCCGATGAGCTGCTTCAGGCACTGCTCACACATTCAGCAGACCTTGTCGGGATAGAAGCTGTCCTTAAGCTGGAAAAATACTCCGGTGATGAGGTTTCCCGGGCAGGGTACGACTACGCGATGGAATGCTGGTCAGAGTGTCTTGATTATTTTAAGGAACCTCTGAATAAATCGGGTTAATTCTGTCCCCATTCGAGGGATTAGCCGCTTTTGGGCTTAGTTAAGGCGATTTGGGCGCAAAATAGCCACTACAGCGTTCCTTTTTTGCTTTATTTCCCGAAAAAGGGCAGACTGCCCCTATATCTGGTCGTGGAGAGTTTTCGCCCGGCGATCGCAAGGGCGTATAGGTTGGCGCAGGCGAACATTGCGTACAGCCGATTCTCGTTTTTCTTCAGCCCACGATACGCCGCCTTTTTATAACCAAACTGACACTTAATAATTCGAAACGCATGCTCCACCTTACAGCGCACCGAGGATTTGCGGTTCTCAATATACCGTTCCCAATCAATTGCGTTGTCAGATACATGAGGCAGCTTTCCGGGACGGCGGTTCATGCGGTAATCTATGCTGGATAAATGCTTGTCACAGGCTATTTCGGGACGCTTTTGGATTCCGAGATACCCGGCATCCCCATACACCACTTCATCGTCTTCGCGAATCAACGCGGCTGCCTGCGTGATGTCATGT
>OGXM01000485.1_pt1 | contig 26389 bp, 22 predicted proteins | sample 1576271 | NCBI WGS metagenome assembly OGXM01 (sample SAMEA3541579, study PRJEB24748) | human gut metagenome | biome: human gut; feature: human-associated habitat; material: faeces | place: China | collected 2012 | reverse complement strand
TTTACAGTAATATCTAAGAGAGATGGCAGTAAGAAAGTTTAAACCCATGACCCCGGGTACCCGCCACAAAGTGATCGGTACCTTTGACGATATTACTTCGTCTACACCGGAAAAATCATTACTCAGCCCTCTGAAAAGTTCCGGCGGCCGCAACAACAGCGGTAAAATGACCGTCCGTTATATCGGAGGCGGTCACAAACGGATGTATCGTATTGTCGATTTCAAACGTGACAAAGATAACATGAGCGCCCAGGTGAAGACCATCGAATATGATCCGAACCGTTCCGCTCGCATCGCTCTGCTCTGCTATCCCGACGGCGAAAAACGTTATATGCTCGCCCCGAACGGACTGCAGGTGGGACAGACCGTATCGACCGGAGCCGGCGTGGCCCCCGAAGTGGGCAACACGCTGTTCCTCGCGGATATTCCGCTGGGTACGGTGATCCACAACATTGAACTCTACCCCGGACAGGGAGCCGTGATGGCTCGTAGTGCCGGTACCTACGCACAGCTTCTGGCTCGTGAAGGTAAATTCGCTATTATTAAGCTTCCTTCGGGTGAAACCCGTATGGTGCTCGTAACCTGCCGCGCAACGATCGGCGTCGTGTCGAATCCCGACCACAGCCTCGAATCGCACGGTAAAGCCGGCCGCAAACGTTGGCTCGGACGCCGTCCGCGCAACCGCGGTGTATCCATGAACCCGGTCGATCACCCGATGGGTGGTGGCGAAGGCCGTTCTTCGGGAGGACACCCGCGTTCACGCAAAGGTCTTCTCGCCAAGGGTTACAAGACGCGCGATCCTAAGAAGACTACGTCTAAGTTCATCGTATCCAGAAGGAAAAAATAATTTAAAAATAGTAGCATAATGAGCCGATCATTAAAAAAAGGACCATACATCGAGCCCAAACTGGAAGCGAGAGTCATCGCTCAGAACGAGGGAGGCAAGAAGTCTGTCATCAAGACGTGGTCGCGTGCAAGCATGATTTCGCCCGATTTCGTCGGACAGACCATCGCCGTGCACAACGGGAATAAGTTTATTCCTGTATATGTAACAGAGAACATGGTAGGACACAAGCTGGGCGAATTCGCTCCGACTCGCAACTTCCGTGGTCATTCAGGTAATAAGAAAAAATAGTAGGTAAAAATGGGTGCAAGAAAAAGCATAAGAGCCGAAAAATTGAAGGCCGAAAAGAAGCAGACGGCGATTGCCGTACTCCGCGACTGCCCGACCTCGCCGCTGAAGATGCGCATCGTCGCCGACATGATCCGCGGCATGGAGATCAATAAAGCGTTGGGTACCCTTCGTTACAGCAAGAAGGCAGCTTCGATCAGATTGGAAAAACTGTTGCGTTCGGCGATCGCCAACTGGGAACAGAAAAACGAAGGACAGCGTTTGGAAGCAAAACATAAAAAATTAGGAAAAATCCTCGCCAAGCTATAACTTTGCGAGGATTTTTTATAATATTATGTACATATTCCGTTCTATACACGAAATCATAAACACCGTCGCCGCAGCAAGAGGGCTGCTGACGGAAATGTTCGAGAAAAGAAAAATACTAAGCTTCAGATACTCCGATGCACTGGCTTTGCTGAAAGATGATGAAAACCGTCTGAAACTACTTATAGAAAAAGAAGTAATTCATCAGAACGGCAACTTTGTTGAGCTGGATGCACGGTTTATGGATTTTTTCGAACTGTTACTTGAGGCTAATGAAGAAATCAATACAGCCGTGATAGATGAAAATATCGAGTATCTTCACGAACTGATGGATTATTATCTCAAAGAACGTATCGCAACGCGTAAGGCTAGTTACGTAAGAAATATCAAAATTACTTTTCAGAAAATAGCTCGTACTACGATACGTAATATCATGAATTTGCAGACCAGCATCGACAATGCTTTCAAACATGAGCCTACCTATCAGATAAAGATTGCCAAGCTGGAAAACCTCGATAAAAAACGAATCAATATCCAGCAGCTGATTGATACGACGGAAAATCTGATATTGCACGAAGAACGACAATTCTTCCAGCAGGCAACTGATGATGAGCTGAACCGGATTTTGCTGGAACTTCGCCGGGAATTACAGCTTTCAGCGCATAGTCTTATCCGGGCACAGCAGGATATCATCAATTACCTGAATCAGATTAAGAGTCAAGTGATACTGGTAGAAAAAATACGCCGGGTAAAATATTTGCAAGATCAGTTTGAGCTGCGTGCCAAAAGTAATCTTGCCGAAGTACTGGAACGTGAACACTCCATTCTTTTGGAAGGAACAGCACCATCATCATTCAAACTTTCCATAAATTACTTGAATACCGATGAGGCACGTCCGATCATTCTGAAAGTAATGAAAAACCTCCAGCATCGCGAAACCATACGAAGCAACGAAGCTGGTGCGTTCAGCGATGAAGATCTGGCATCTCAGTCAATGTATCAGGAAACAATAAGTCTGGAAGAAACGGTCGGCAACTATATTCAGGCACAAACTGAAGCAATGTGGAAAGATGCCACTGCACAGCCAGAAGATCTGTTCTCTTTCCTGATGCGCTATCCATTCCGCCAGGAAGTCAGTGAGGAAGAACGGACTACCCTCTTTTGCCAGATTGTATCACTATACGAATCGCAGTTCCGTATCAGTGAAGAATTTGGTATTTACAAAAACTATGAATATGCTCGCATCTATCCGATATAAAGGAGGATCGCATAATAAAAAATATTTACTTTAGTTCATTCCGGTAAACATTCGGAATACATGCTAAAGTCAATCAGAAAAAATCAATAGATTATATGGAACTAACAATAAGAATACCCGATCATACAGCGGCTATTTTCGACTATTTGCAAAAAGGTCTGTTTATCAGTTCAAACAGTACAAATGAAGACGTACGCGATTTATATGATATTATAGACGATGACTTCGAAGCTCTGTCGATTTATTTTTCACAGATAGGCTATACACTGGAGCGGGGAAACGAATATTTTTATTTTTCTCGTACAGAACCTCGTGTTACACTGGAACAAAAGATTCTGCGTGCCTATTACTGGATTGATGTTCTCGACTTATTTAAAACATACGATGAAACTTTCGGACCGGGCTATCGTTTTCAGCCGGAACAGATATTGGTGGAAGCCAACATCAACGTCATGTTGCAGAACAAGCTGGACGGGATACGTAAACATTTCTCCGATAAAGATGTACGCAAAGAAGTGCTCGACAATATGATACGACAGCTTACCCGTGACTCTTTTCTGGAACTGGAAAACGAGAAGAACAATACATATAAAGTAATGAGTTCCTGGAATTATCTGGAACGCCTGATTGAAAGTATTAACATTTACGATGACAGCCAAGACGATGAGAAACCTGAATAGAATTATATTTATAAATACTGCAAATATTCCTTATGCCGATGATATCTATTTGGATGGGAATGTACACTTTATCGGTACACAGGGAGTAGGAAAAAGTACCGTACTTCGCTCTATCCTCTTTTTTTATAATGCAGATACACAAAAGTTGGGAATCCCAGTTGAAAAACAGAGCTATACGGAATATTATTTCCCCTACGCCAATTCGTATATCATCTATGAAGTAGCTACCGAGAACGGGGCTTTCTGTATCCTCAGTTTCAAGTCGATGAACCGAGTAAGCTACCGTTTTATTGACTCTCCTTACCGGAAAGAGTTTTTTATCGATCCGGAAACCCGTACTGCCTATACTGGAGCCGACCGGATACGTATGCAGCTCGATTTGCAGAACGTAGACTACTCACGTATTATTTACACTTTCGATGAATACCGGAATATTCTTTATGGCAATGGCGTTTCATCTGATATGAAGAAATATTCGCTTATGGAAAGTAAGCAGTATCAGAATATTCCTCGTACAATCCAGAATGTCTTGCTTAACTCTAAGTTGGATGCTGAATTCATCAAAAAGACAATTATTTCATCCATCAACGAAGATGAAACTGCAGTCGATCTGAATAACTACAAGGAGCATCTGAAAAATTTTGAAGTCCGTCTACGTGACATCGAAGAATTCCAAAAACGTGAAACACAAAAGCAGGCTAAAGAAATAACATTATTGTCGGCACAGGTTTCGAAACAGCAGACTGCACTGGCCCAAAGTTGCCGTGAACTGGTTTCTGCCTTTATCAAGGCTAAGGAAGCACTTCCACAATGGCAAGAAAAAAAACAACATGCGGAAAGTGAGCGCAACAAGTTGATTACTCGCCGACAAGAACTGCAAGAGCAGTCACGCCATCGCTGTGACAAATTGCAGGAAACACTTGCTGTATTAAACAATGAGCTGCAAAAGGCACAAAAGAAGGAAAAAGATTATGCTCGCCAACAAATTGAGCAGGTAATGGAGCGTTCTTCACGAAAAGAAGAATGGAAAAACCGCCGCGACGGATTACTGGAAGAACAGCGTATTCTCACTTCCCAATATACAGAGATCTCAACAAAATATAAGTCGCTTATACAGAGCCTTGATGAACAATGGAATAAAATTCATGAAGCAAAACTCAAGCAACTGGATGAGTTGAACAGCACATATAATGCACGCATTGAGGAAGGACGTCTTCGCCACGAAGCTTCTACCGAAGCATTATATCAGGAATACGAACAACTCTCACAGCAACTTCACCCTGAGAAGAGTGAAAAACAGAGTGTGCTGACAGCTATTGATTATCAGATGCAGCTTTGCCGGAAAGAGATGTTCTTCGAAACAGAACAAGAAGAACTGAAGCATCGCATACAGTCGTATACCGGCATGCATATGAGTAAAAAGAACCGTATCAACAACGCACAACTCATCATCAAGGAGATTACGCTGAAGTGGGAAGAAGAATTGCAGCACGGAACAAAAGAAAAAGATGATGCACTGACCAGACTGCAACTGGAACAGCAGCAGCTGAAGCCACGTGTTGACGAACTGGAAACGTTTTTACAAAACAGCCGCAATACATTACAGGGATGGCTCAAGGATAACAAACCAGGATGGGAGGAAAACATCGGTAAGCTTTGCGATGAGTCCATCCTCTGGCAGACAGGTTTGTCACCCCAATTGCAAGATGCAGGCGAGTCCTTCTACGGAATTTCAATTGATCTGGCTGGAATAAACCGACATATTAAATCCATCAACGATTATCAGAAAGAGAAAGAAGCCGGCACTTGTCGTCTAGAAGAAATAGCAGCAGAAACAATCCGATTGCAGAGTGAAAAAGAAGAGCTGGAAGAAACGCTGAAAAGTAAATATCAGCCGAAAATAAAAGAGCAAAAAGATATCATCGCTCTACAGGAATATGAACTGGAAAAACTGGAACGACAATATCAACAGGATATGCTCGATCTGGAAAACTGGAAGAAAAAGGCCGAAGCAGAAAGGAACCGCAAACTTCACGAACTGGAAGAGCAAAAAATGCAGGCTCATAATGAATTGCAACAGACAGAAAGCAAGCTGAATAATCTAAACAAAGAGAAATCGGACAAGCTGAACAATTTAAAGCAAGAATGGAACAAACTGTTGCAAAATCTGAACAACGAAAAAAGTGCACAGGCAGACAACATACGCAAGGAAGATAAAGAGGAACAGCAACGGATAGCTTCTGTAAAGGCTGAATACGAAAACGACATGCAAAAGGAGCTCCACACACAGGGAGCCGATACAGAACGTCTGCAAAACATTGCAGAACAATTGCAGAATATCGAACAGGAACTTCTGTTTATAAAAGACCATGTTGCACTCATCATCGAGTATCAGAAGGATAAACGCGATTTGATTGACCAAATTCCGACATGGCAACGTGAATATGACGAGCAAAAACGTTTATTAAACAACGAGAAAGAATCTTTACATAAAGAAACAGGAGCCCTGCAAAGTGAAATAGACAAGCTAAATAAATCACTGCATGAAGCAGAGGAAAATGTACGCAGCTTATCCGGCAACCTGGATGCGTACGAAAAAATTCCTGCATACGACTGGTACAAGCCTCATCAGGATATTTTCCGTTCTGAAAATGGTACGGAAACTGAAATAGCCGTTCAAAAAGGATGTATCGAATTGATTGATGAACTGGGACGCATGGAAAACCAGTACATGCAGCTTCAGAGTCGCCTGCGCAAAGAAGTTAATCTCTTTACCGGACATTTTGACGAGGACAATACGTTTAAGTTCAAAACGAAATTCAATGAAGATTGGGAATATATACGTTTTGCCGATGAATTACACGACTTTGTAGAAGAAAATAAAATCAACGAATTCGTGCGTCGCATCAACAACGAGCATTCGGACATCTTCAAACGTATCAGCATGGATACTTCTATGCTTACGGCCTCGGAAAGTGATATACAGGATCTGATAAGCAAGGTAAACAAAGGATTCCAGACATGCAATTTCGTAGGAGTAATCCAACGTATTGAAATGAAGGTAGAAGAAAGCAGCAACCGAGTGGTAAATGCTTTGAGAGCCATACAGAAATATTACAATGAACATGCTTACGACCTTACTCCGGGCACAAACTTGTTTTCCAGCGAAAACGAACAATTGGTGAAACAGGAAGCTATCGCTTTATTGCGTGATTTCATCAAAGAAATGCATGCTTACCGGTATGACAAGATCCGTCTATACGATTCGTTTGAATTACGTTTCCGTATCATAGAAAACAACAACGACACCGGGTTTGTCGAAAAGTTGTCGAATGTGGGTTCGGAAGGAACAGATATCCTGGTAAAAGCAATGATTAATATCATGCTGCTGAATGTATTCAAAGAAAGTGCTTCGCAGAAGTTTAAGGACTTCAAATTACATTGCATGATGGATGAGATCGGAAAGCTACATCCTAATAATGTAAACGGAATCCTAAAATTTGCAAACGACCGAAACATTATTCTGATTAACGGTTCACCTACGGAACTGAACCGTGACGCATATAAACACGTATATCTGCTCACTAAAGGGGCTCAAAGCAAAACCCGCATAGCCCGGCTGATCTCAGACCAGAAATTGTAAATGTTCTCTTTTTTAAATACCTTTGCTAGGTACGAAAAAGAAAAAGCAATTTATGATGCAGATACTGAAACTACAAGGAACCGACAGACAACTATACCGGCTGGTAGGCCCTTTGGTTATGAATCCGAAAGTCCTGCAATACAACAACGGATATCCGTTTAAAACCGGAGAACACTATGTATGGTATATTGCAATAGAGAAGCAAAAAGTAATGGGATTTATTCCATTAGAAATGCGTAAAAACGAACATATCATCAACAACTACTACGCTGAAGCAGAAACCCACGACTATATTCTGGATACACTGCTAAATACAGTCCTTACAGACGAGGAAGAGAGCACACAGCCTTTATCGGCTGTGGTGCAAACTCCTCATCAGGATTTGTTCGTACAGAAAGGATTTGAAATAACAAAGAGTTGGAAACTATACATAAAAATGCAGAAGGCATAATGGAAGCGACAGTTCAGGAACAAAAAAATGTCTACGAATTAACCCAGGAGCGTCTACGAGTAATATTCAACGAATTTGATAATGTCTATGTGTCTTTTTCTGGAGGCAAAGACAGTGGAGTATTGCTGAACTTATGTATTGATTATATCCGCCGCAATAACCTTAAGCGGAAAATAGGTGTATTCCATATGGATTATGAGGTTCAATACAAAATGACTATCGATTTTGTAGACAGTATTCTAGAAAAGAATAAGGATTTACTTGACGTATATCGCATCTGTCTTCCGTTTCGTGTCGCAACCTCAACATCAATGTATCAGTCTTTCTGGCGTCCGTGGGATGAAGAAAAGAAAGATCTCTGGGTTCGCCAGATGCCTGAAGGTGCTATGACAATAAAAGATTTCCCCGAGTTGAAATCAGACACATGGGACTACGATTTTCAGCTTTACTTCGCACAATGGCTGCATAAAAAGAAAAAAGCTACACGTACTTGCTGCCTGGTGGGCATACGGACACAGGAAAGTTTCAGTCGCTGGCGATGTATATTCCAAGTTCCCAAGAACATTCTGTATCATAAGTATATCTGGACCTCAAAAATAGGAAATGATATTTACAATGCCTATCCTATATACGATTGGAAAACGACAGATGTATGGACGGCAAACGGTAAATTCAGATGGGACTATAACCCTTTGTACGACCTCTATTACAAGGCAGGAATCAGCTTAGAACGGCAACGGGTAGCCAGCCCGTTTATCAGTGAGGCTATCGAAAGTCTTGCTCTTTACAGAGCCATTGATCCCGATACATGGGGAAAAATGATAGGACGCGTAAATGGGGTAAACTTTTCGGCTATTTATGGAAGCACACATGCCACGGCAAGGCAAAAAATAAAACTGCCAGAGGGATATACATGGAAATCATTTATGTACTTTTTACTATCCACACTTCCTGAAAAGACACGCAACGGCTATCTCCGGCGTTTGAACGTCAGCATTAAATTCTGGCGAACAAAGGGAGGATGCCTGAGTGACGATGTCATACAAAAACTGATAGATGCTAAAGTTCCTATAGAAATAGTAGACAAAAGCAACTACCGTACACATAAACATCCTGTAAAAATGGAATACCAGGAAGATATAGACATTCCTGAATTCAGAGAAATTCCCACATACAAACGCATGTGTATCTGCATTCTCCGCAATGACCATGCCTGCAAATACATGGGCTTCTCTCCTACAAAGGAAGAGATCAGCAAAAAGAATAAGATTATGGAAAACTACAAAAATATTTGGCGATGAGTGATAACGAAAATGAATATAAAAGTCCTGTTTATAATGTAAAAGCTGTACCAGTAGAAAAAGTAGTAGCAAATGATTATAATCCCAATGTGGTAGCTCCTCCAGAAATGAAACTGCTGGAAATATCCATTTGGGAAGATGGATTTACCATGCCGTGTGTTTGTTATTATGACAAAGAAGCAGACAAATATATTTTAGTTGATGGATTCCACCGATTTACGGTACTAAAAACCTCCAAACGTATTTATGAACGAGAAAAAGGCCTGCTTCCTGTCGTTGTGATCGATAAAGATTTGTCAAACCGCATGGGATCTACCATTCGCCATAATCGTGCACGTGGAACTCATAACATCGAACTCATGTCACACATTGTTGCCGAACTGGACAAAGCAGGAATGTCGGATCAATGGATTATGAAAAACATCGGAATGGATCGAGATGAATTGCTCCGACTGAAACAAATATCCGGTCTGGCCGAACTTTTTGCTGATGCCGACTTCAGTATTCCCCAGCCCAAGCCTGCATATATTCCAATACCGGAAAATGACGATGAAGTAAAATCTGAATAAATTAACCCGCTCTTAAATACAATAAATCATACGTGTAATAAAATAGCCCTGTCATCTTTCATTGGAGTACATCCTGAATGTTTTATACCTAAGATGTAAACTTCCTAGTAATGACAGGGCCATTTTATTGTAGACAGAACAGTCAAGTTCAAATTGAGAGTTCCTCTTTATTGAACTAAACTTAGATAGACTTGTACTCTCCTTTTCAGCTTTCAAGTTTTGCCTTAATATTTTCCAGTAGAATCAGGCATCCCTGCATTTTAGGATTTTCAAAACAAGCTTCAGCCTGATCGAATAAACGTGCTACTGTTTCTTTCAGATTAGGTATATTAGTTGCTTTATCTACTTGTAAACCTTGAGGTAAATCTTGATTAGCAAACCAATCTTTCAAGGCTTTCAGTTCTTCTTTCTTATAAATTTTTCTTTCTTCCATATGATAATGATTAAAACGGATATCCCACAGCAAAATGAAATGCAAAATCGCGTTTGAAGTCAGGAGATATAATGGGGTAACGGTCACGACCGGTATACATCGGATTGACAGCCTTCATACCTCCATCGAAACGTAAAATCAAGAAGTCCAGATCGAAACGTATTCCCAGTCCATAAGAAACGGCAAGTTGCTTATAAAAACGATTAAACTTGAATACTCCTTCCGACTGTATTCCCTGATTCCGTATATTCCAAACGTTTCCGGCATCAATAAACGCTGCTCCATTCAACTTCCAGAATAAAAATGTCCGGTACTCCAAATTCAGATCCAACTTAATATCTCCCGTATGGTTAACATAATCTATCGTGTTTCCATCCCCACGATAAGAACCTGGTCCTAAAGAACGTACCCGCCAGCCACGTACACTATTAGCACCTCCGGAAAAATATAACTTTTCGAAAGGTAAACTCTTAGAATTCCCATAAGGAACCGCAACTCCTAATCCGGCATGAAATACCAGCGAATTGCGCTCATCGATAACGAAATTTTTTGCATAATCTATGTCAGCCTTCACGTACTGTGCAAAATCTATATTAGCCAACTGATATGCTTCGCCGTATCGAGGCTTTTTATTTATCAAACGCGAAAAGGCATACAACAAATTACCAGCTTCTTCTATATTAAAGCGCACAGAATACGAATTACGGTTTGCCGTAGTCATCGTATTTCCTCCAGCACTATTATAAGTATAAGTATATCCCAAGCGCACAATGAACAAATCTTCGTAACTATGTCTTAGCAATGGATTAACCTCATCCATACGATCCAGATAATCGTCGAATGTAGGTGAGGTATAGGGCATATAAATATAATTTATATCCAGCAAGTCAAAACGATGATTAGCCTTTCCTCTCCGTGTCCAACGATAGCTCCAGGCAGCAGAAGCTAAAGTACGTTCAAATTCCGGACGAATCTGCCAATTATATTTTATACTGACCTCTGAAGTCGCTTTAATACGTTTTTTAAAGTCGGAAGACAGAAACGGGAACATAAATTCAGGGAAATTCAAACTGCTCTCCACACCGTATTCCATATAGTTACTGCTAGTATATCCTTCCAGTCCACTCACAGCTTCATATGCTCCCCTCAATTTAATTGTAAAAGTCTCAGAACCTTTAAACAGGTTACGATGCGTATATGAAGCCAACGCTGCTGCTCCCAAATCACCAGCAGAGTTTGTTCCTTCTATTTCGAAAGACAATGATTTATTTTTATTTCTTGACAATGTGATATAAGCATCCAGATATGCTGAATCATTTTCTATCACTTCGTTGAAACGAATATTCGAATACTTCAAGATAGACAAACGGGACAGCTCAGAGTAAGTATTTTGTACACTCCTGCTTCTATACAAGTTTCCGGGTATCAGAAAGTTATAATCAGAAATTACTTTCGGACGCAGAAACAGCTTGTCTTTATAAAACAAACTGACATCTCCCGAACGCACAGAATCAAAACTTTGGAGTGCTTGTGCAGAAGGTACAGTAAAATCCGCATCCAATATATAATTGACATTCCGTATCCGATACTGGCGGTGTTCTTCCGGCATATCTTCCTTACGAATTTGAAATGAGGCCAGCTCCATTGTAAGGTCAACTTTATGGGTATTCAGCATCGTATCTGCCTGAAATGTGATAAAATCCTTATTAAAACGATAATATCCCCTGTTCTGCAAATATTGGGTTATACGTTGTCTTTCCTCATCAAGTACATTTACATCGAACCGCATTCCTTCGTGCAGTAATGTCTGTGCTGAATCTGCTTCCAAATAACTACGTATCTTACTATCTGCAATATCATAAGCTATATTATTTATGATATACGGTGATCCCGAGTGAATATCATAGGAAACCTTCATACGTTTGCCCTTCGCTTCTTCCTTCAAGTCGACAACCGCTCCCATATATCCCATATTACGCACAGCTTTTTCTATTTCCTGCTGTGTTTCTTGAGCCGCATCTTTACTGTATATTACAGGCGCATCTCCCAGTTTACGCCAAAAACGGTTTATCCATTTTGTAGAGTCCATGCCCGAAGCACTATAAATATATAAAGGGAATCTGAATAAACTGAACCATTTAGCATTAGGCGACTGACGTACGTACTGATTCATCTGAGATGATTTTATCTCTTTATTATCCGACTCTATTTTTACGTCATCCAATAAATATCCTCCTTCTGGAATAAATTTATTGACAGAACAGCCTGGCAGTAGCAGGACAATAAGCGTAAAACAAATATAGATATGTAAAAGAGTCGTTTTCTTCATCTCAAAACAAGGCGATATATGCAGAATTATATGCAAAGATAGGCAATAATTAAAAATATCTTCTTAGCTTTGTCAGTGAATATTTGTTATTTTATACACAAATACCCATGCTAAGTAAAAATAAAATTAAATATATCCGTTCGCTGGAATTAAAAAAGAACCGGAAAGAAGAACATGCTTTTCTCGCAGAAGGGAATAAGTTAGTAAACGATTTAATCAACCACTTTTCATGCCAGTTGCTGGTTGCTACCAAAGAATGGCTGCAAAGTCATCCCCATCTGCAAGCTGCCGAAATAATAGAAGTTACTCATGAAGAACTTTCACGAGCCAGTCTGCTAAAAACCCCGCAGGAAGTTCTTGCCGTTTTCGAGCAACCTCATTATGAATTCGATACAAACGTAACAGACCAGTCTTTATGTTTGGCCTTAGATGATGTACAAGATCCCGGAAATTTAGGAACAATCATCCGCATTGCCGACTGGTTTGGAATAGAGCATATCTTCTGTTCTTCCGGAACTGCTGATGTATACAATCCTAAAACCATACAAGCTACAATGGGAGCGATAGCACGTGTCAAACTGCATTATTGCAATTTACCTGATTTTTTAAAAAGTGCTTCTCAAAAGAATACCCCCATTTTCGGAACATTTCTTGATGGAGAAAATATATATACCCAAGAATTACCTGCCAATGGAATTATCATCATGGGGAATGAAGGCAATGGCATAAGCAAACAAATAGCAGAAATGGTTACTCACCGCATACTCATTCCCAATTATCCGCAAGGATGTGAAACAAGTGAATCATTGAATGTTGCAGTAGCTACTGCCATTGTCTGCGCTGAATTCAGGAGAAGAACTGCGTGGTCATCTTCACTTTAATAACGTAATACGACTGTTTCCGGCAAATTCCATTAAAGAAACATTAAACGGATATATCCAGTATGCACGGAGAGTAGTTTCACAAACAGGAATTTTGCTTATACGCATTTTGAATTCAGAAAAATTCTCTTCCGGATTTTTCCATATCGGACAAGGAGAAAGTACGACCAATCCGGGAAGCCATTCGGTAGCAGAGATTTCTTCTGTAAACGGATAAAGCTTGCTTATTCTCCCATCTTCTTCAAGCTCTAAAACTTGGGAAGATTTTATTTCGGCTGTAAGCAAGCTATATACTCTGTGCGTAGCAAAACGTTTCATTTCCGATTTTCAATTTTTCTCATGGGCTGCATGATTGCTTTCTCCTGAAGTCTTACCTTCTTGTTCTCTGTATCCGGAAGGTCAACTTTTTGGATAGTATCGGCAACCAGCTCTTGTTCTTTCTCCATATTATGATAACGGGTCAGATGAATATCGTCAATCAGCACACTACTCTTAGGATTTTTCTCATCTGTGTAATATACAAACCCACTGATACTACGAATGGTGAAAGCAGAATCGGCGCGGACATACAAACGCTGTTTACCTGAACTAGATACTATACGAGTCAGCCCTTGCACACTATCATTGTCAAAGTAAAAGTTCAATGCCATTACAGCTTTTCCAGAAGGACGTCCATTTTTCGGCATAAAATGAAAATCAGCAGTCAGCTCCATTGCATCGTGCGGCTTGAAGGTTGTATCAGCTTTCAAATCAAACATCAGTTTATTTGTCAGAACCGAAGCAGAAAGCCAATATAATGTCCGGTCTTGCCATACATCTACTGTATCTCCCGACATAGAAACATCAATCTGGTTATCATGTTTAGCTACCTGCACCTTCATATGTTTCTCTTCATTTTCAAAACGCTTTTGCAGGTTTTGATAAATCGTTGCCAGCTGGTCACTATTACGAGTATACCATACCATAGACGAGTCAAATTCCTCTTCCGTCACATGATGCTTCTGAAAAACATACTTAAAATAAGCGTCTTTTTTGTAGTTTTCCGTATACGAAACAGAGCTACTCATCGTAGAAGCTAAATGATAATCGTACAGCAGACTTTCCATTGCATCCGGCTGGATAATATCTTCCGGAATCTTCTTGCCACAACCTGCCATACCTGACAGAAAAGCAGCAACTAACAACCAACTAGCTTGTTTTTTCATTGTTTTATTTCTTTGGAGTCTTTAGGATGAGTACCATTGCTCAGATAACTGCTATAAAAAATAAGTAAGCTGATAATGCCACAACTAATTGCTGCATCGGCAAAATTAAAGATCGGGCTAAAGAATATGAAACGTTCTCCTCCCCAGAAAGGCATCCATTCCGGCCAGTGAGTATCAATGATAGGGAAGTAAAACATATCCACCACTCTGCCATGAAGCCAGTCGGCGTAACCTTGCCCCACAGGAACCCATGACGCAATCTGATAATGAGTGCTCTCACTGAATATTTCACCATAACAAACACAGTCGATGATATTGCCTATTGCCCCTGCAAGAATAAATGCCAGACACACGACGTAACCGGTTTTCAGCTTCTCCTTCTGAGTCGTAATTTTATGCAGATACCAGGTAATTAATACGACAGCCACGATACGGAATAAAGTAAGAAACAATTTCGGCAGTACTTCCATACCGAAAGCCATTCCGTTGTTTTCCGTAAAGTATATATAAAACCAGTCAGTTACATGGATATTCTCATGCAGATACATATGAGTTTTTATCCATATCTTTATTACCTGATCAATCAGCAAAACCGCAAAAACTATCAAAGCCGCCAGGCGTCCTTGTGTCAAAAATTTCTTCATAAATACCTATATACATTAACATATTTGTCACTCAGACAGGCATAATATGGTCTCTCTCCACTCATTTTACCTGTCTGAATGACAAATCTATCATCAAATTATTTCTTGCCCTGCTGCTTTGCTTCGATACTTAGTGTAGCATGAGGTACAGCACGGAGTCTTTCTGCCGGAATAAGTTTTCCTGTTTCACGACAGATACCGTAAGTTTTGTTCTCAATGCGCACCAAAGCTGCACGCAGGTTTTGAATAAACTTCAGTTGGCGAGCAGCCAGACGAGTTGTTTCTTCCTTCGATAATGTATTGGCTCCTTCTTCCAAAACCTTGTAAGTAGGTGATGTATCATCAGTATCATTACCGTCGGTATTCATTATACTGCTCTTCAGTTTTTCATAGTCGCGTTCTGCGAGCTGAAGTTTTTCCATGATAATGGCACGGAACTCCTCGAGTTCAGCGTCAGAGTATCTCGTTTTTTCAGCCATAAGATTAAGTATTTAAAAGTTAATAATAGTCTAAGATATGTAATCCGCTGCGCTTGTCACTTCCGAAAAAGAATTTTCTTTAGCAAGTAGCGTAGCGCATTACATTCTTATTAGTTCAATATCACAATTTTGTAACTTTCACATAAAGTGAGAAGTCATCGAAATTCAGTTCTGTTCCATCAGCAACTTCATCAGCCAGTGTCAGTGAATTTGCCAATACCTGGTTACAAATATAAGTATTATATTCGTTCACAGCACCATCCGTGTCAGGATTTTTAGATAAGACAATATTTATCTTATCAGTTATTTCAAAACCACTACTTTTACGTATATTCTGAATTCTGTTCACCAGTTCACGGGCAATACCTTCACGCTTCAACTCTTCTGTAACAGTTACTTCCAAAGCCACAGTCAGCTTACCTTCATTGGCAACCAACCAACCTGGTATATCTTCACTGAATATTTCTACATCAGTAGCTTCTACAACTGCTTCTCCACCATCGAGCTGGAATGTATACTTACCGTTCTTTTCAAGTTCAGCAATAGCCTCCTGACTCATTTCAGAAACAGCAGCTGCCACAGCTTTCATCTGTTTACCAAATTTCGGGCCAAGTTTCTTGAAGTCACATTTTACCTTCTTCACCAATACTCCTGAAGCACCTTCCACAAAGCGAACTTCTTTCACGTTCACCTCGCTCATGATAAGATCCTTCACAGCTTCGATATGACGCTTCTGATCTTCATCAACTACCGGGATCATAATACATTGCAGCGGCTGACGAACCTTGATATTCACTTTACGACGCAAAGCCAATACCATAGATGTTACATCTTGTGCCATCTGCATACGTGCCTCAAGTTCTGTATTAATCAGGCTCTCGTCTGCAACCGGGAAGTTAGCAAGGTGTACAGAAACGACATTATCACGTCCTGTCACACTAATTAAGTCCATATACAAACGGTCTGCATAGAACGGAGCAATCGGCGCCATCAATTTGGCAACAGTTTCCAGACAGGTATAAAGAGTCTGGTAAGCAGAAAGCTTGTCAGCCGACATACTGCTTCCCCAGAAACGTTTACGGTTCAAACGAACATACCAGTTACTCAAATTGTCGTTTACGAAGTCAGTAATCAAACGGCCAGCCTTAGTCGGTTCGTAATCGTTATAGCAAGCATCTACATCCTTAATCAAAGAATTGAGTAAAGACAATATCCAACGATCGATTTCTGGACGTTCAGCAACCGGAACATCAGCTTCTGCATATGTAAATCCGTCAACATTTGCATACAATGCAAAGAACGAATATGTATTATACAATGTACCAAAGAACTTACGACGCACTTCGTCTACTCCATCTGTATCGAATTTCAAGTTATCCCATGGTGATGAGTTGGTTATCATATACCAACGCAACGGATCTGAACCGAATTTTTCGATAGCACCGAACGGATCGACAGCATTACCCAAACGTTTGGACATCTTGTTTCCATTCTTATCGAGCACAAGACCATTAGAGATTACATTCTTGTAAGCCACGCTGTCGAATACCATCGTAGCGATAGCATGCAGAGTAAAGAACCATCCACGAGTCTGGTCCACACCTTCAGCGATAAAGTCGGCAGGATAATAAGAACGGTTATCAACGATTTCCTTGTTTTCGAACGGATAATGCAACTGAGCATAAGGCATTGCACCTGAATCGAACCAAACGTCTATCAAATCGCTTTCACGCTTCATCGGCTTGCCACTGGCAGAAACCAATACGATGTCATCTACATACGGACGATGCAAATCAATCTTATCATAGTTTTCCTTACTATACTCACCCGGAACGAAACCAAGTTTCTTATAAGGATTCTCTGCCATAAATCCGGCAGCAACAGATTTTTCGATTTCATTGTAGAGTTCTTCTACCGAACCAATACAAAGTTCTTCTCCTTCTTCACTGCGCCAAATAGGGAGCGGAGTTCCCCAATAACGAGAACGGCTCAAGTTCCAGTCATTCAAGTTTTCCAGCCATTTACCGAAACGTCCTGTTCCAGTAGATTCCGGTTTCCAGTTGATAGTTTTGTTTAATTCTATCATGCGGTCTTTGGCTGCAGTAGAACGGATAAACCAGCTGTCGAGTGGATAATAAAGCACCGGCTTATCAGTACGCCAGCAGTGTGGGTAATTGTGCACATGCTTCTCCATCTTGAATGCAAGTCCAGATTGTTTCAGCATCATGCAAATATATACATCAAGTGATTCAGCAGCCTGAGCAGCTTTTTCATCATACTTGCCATCCACAGTAAACTGAGGATCGTATGCATTCTTCACCCAGCGTCCCTGATATTCCTTGTATTTTTCTACATCGATACATTCGTTTACAAATGTTTCGTCCAGTTCATCCATCAGATAGAACTTACCGGTCAGATCAACCATCGGGCGTGTTTCACCCTTCTTGTTAATCATAAACAACGACGGAATACCTGCTGCACGAGCTACATTAGCGTCGTCTGCACCAAAAGTAGGAGCAATATGTACGATACCAGTACCGTCTTCGGTAGTTACATAATCACCTGGAATTACGCGGAAAGCCTTGTCAGAAGCTTCTTTCCAACTTCCGTCTTCCGCTGTTTCAACTGGTTTCACCCACGGAATAAGCTGTTCATATTCCATGCCGACCAGATCTGTTCCTTTATACTCACCTACTACTTTGAAAGGAATCAGCTTGTCGCCAGGTTTATAATCTTCCAGCGCCATGCCTTCTGCTTTTTTATTGAAATGAGCATAAAGCAGCGGCTTTGCAAGCACTACGGTTATCTTCTCTCCATTATATGCATTGTAAGTCTGTACAGCTACATAATCAATCTTCGGGCCCACACACAGAGCTGTATTCGAAGGCAATGTCCACGGAGTAGTTGTCCATGCGATGAAATAAGGTGTACCCCACTCTGCCATCTCAGGCTTTGGATTTTTCATCTTGAACTGACCTACTACAGTCAGATCCTTCACATCACGATAACATCCCGGCTGATTCAGCTCGTGAGAGCTCAATCCTGTACCTGCGGCAGGTGAGTATGGCTGAATGGTATAGCCTTTATACAACAATCCTTTGCCATAAAGCTGTTTGAGCAGCCACCACAATGTTTCGATATAACGGTTATCATAAGTAATATATGGATTTTCGAGGTCCACCCAGTATCCCATCTTATGAGTCAGGTCAGTCCATTCTTTTGTAAACTTCATGACATCTGTACGGCAGTGTTTATTATATTCTGCCACAGAAATGGTTTTACCGATATCCTCTTTCGTAATGCCCAAAGCTTTTTCTACGCCCAGTTCTACCGGCAAGCCGTGGGTATCCCAGCCAGCCTTACGCTTAACCTGAAAACCTTTCATCGTTTTGAAGCGACAGAATGTATCCTTAATGGTACGAGCCATCACGTGGTGAATACCCGGCATACCATTTGCCGAGGGAGGACCTTCGTAAAATACGAAAGACGGATGTCCCTCACGTTCTGTCATACTGCGGGAGAAAACATCATTTTCATCCCATTTCTTCAGCACTTCCTTGTTCACCTCAGAAAGGTTGAGCTGCGAATACTCAGTAAATTTTTTGCTCATAATTATGTTGTTTTTATCTTGCTTCTTTTTATCACCAGGACATATCTGCCCTAAAATTAGGTTGCAAATTTATAAGAAAATTAGATATATGGAAAACTTTTTAAACTAATATTCACATAAACAAGATTACAGTCCTACTCCGGTTTCATCCAAATTTATTTTCAGCAACAAAAGAAAACAGGCGAAACAATGAGTAGAAATAATACTTAACTTTGCCTGGTTTCTCACAGAACCAGATAAACACAAAAAACAAACAAGCATATGAACGCAATCGTAACGCAAATGATTATCCTCTTCATACTGGTGGTCGTCGGATATATCATAAGCAAGAAAAAAATGATGGATGCGGATTTCGACCGCAAATTATCTGTTTTTGTCATCAATGTAGCATGTCCCTGTCTGATACTTTCATCGGTAATGGGCGACACTCTTCCCGACAAGCATTTTATAATACCTTTACTTATTGTCGGATTTGCTACTTATGTAATCCTGATAGGCGCCGGCTTTCTGCTGCCACACTATCTTCCCATAAAGGCAACCGACCGAGGTATCTATAGTTTTATGCTGGCCTTTGGGAATGTAGGATTTATCGGCTACCCTATTGTAGCCTCTATTTTCGGAGCTAACGCTGTATTCTACGCCAGCATTCTTAATTTTCCCAGCACCTTGCTGATATTTGTTTTCGGTACACTTTTTATTTCGGGTGATCAAGGGAAAATGAAATTTAAATGGGATACATTATATTGTCCTGCCATGATAGCCTCGTATCTTTCCATCCTGATCGTAGCTACCGGATGGATTCCTCCCAAAGTTATCAGTACGCCGCTTACTTTACTTGGAAATATGACCGTTCCTTCTGCTCTGCTTATCATTGGCTCTTCCATAGCACAGATACCTATCCGCCGAATGTTAGGTACGTCCAATATCTATATAACAGCAATCTTACGCCTGTTCGCAATTCCTCTTCTCATTTTATACCTATCACGGCTATGCCATGTCGAACCAACCATTGCCAATATCAATGTAATTCTGGCAGCCATGCCCGTTGCTTCTTATGGAACATTATTTTGTATACAATACGAAAAAGGAGAAACTATCATGGCACAAGGTACATTTATAACAACACTGCTATCAGTTTTAACGATACCGCTTCTTACCCTCTTTCTATAAAAAAGTTATCATTTACTGAAAAAAGAAGATTACTTTAATTATCAAAACAAGACATAAAAAAATGAGAAAGCATCGCAAAGTATGCGCTCACACTTCGCGATGCTTCTCACTTTATACACCTTTAAACAAAATGAACTTTTAGTTCTTTATTACTTACGAGCTTCTGCAATATATCCTAAAGCTTCCTTACATTTTTCTGTAACGTAAGCCCAGTCTTCTGCAGCAACTTTATCTTTAGGGAACAATTTAGAACCCATTCCCACGCAGAATACACCTGCCTTAATCCAAGAAGTCAGATTTTCCTGAGTAGGTTCTACTCCACCTGTAACCATCAGCTTAGACCATGGCATCGGAGCAAGCATACCTTTTACCAGCTTCGGACCAAGAACATCACCCGGGAAGATTTTACACAAATCACATCCCAGTTCCTGAGCGAAACCAACTTCTGATACGCTTCCGCAACCCGGAGTATAAGCTACAAGGCGGCGGTTACATACTTTTGCAATTTCGGGGTTGAACAATGGACCAACTACAAAGTTAGCTCCCAGCTGAATGTACAAAGCAGCAGTAGCAGGATCAACAACAGAACCTACTCCCATTGCCATTTCCGGACATTCTTTTGCTGCAAATTTTACAACTTCAGCAAATACTTCGTGAGCAAAGTCACCACGGTTTGTAAATTCGAAAGCACGAACACCACCGTCATAACAAGCCTTAACTACTTTTTTTGCGATTTCTGCATCCTTATGATAAAATACAGGAACCATACCTGTTGAACCAATCTTGTTCAACACCGCGATTTTGTCAAATTTTGCCATTTTATTTATAACCTAATATTTCCTTAACTGAATAAATTATCTCTGAACACGTCCGCTAGCATCACCACCTGCCAAAGCTTCAACTTCTTCAACAGAAACCAAGTTGAAGTCACCATTGATAGTATGCTTCAAAGCAGAAGCAGCTACAGCGAATTCCAAAGCTTCACCCTGGTTAGGTTTAGTCAACAATCCGTGAATAATACCACCAGAGAATGAATCACCACCACCTACACGGTCAATAATCGGATTGATATCGTAACGCTTAGAAGTATAGAATTCTTCACCGTTGTAAATCATAGCTTTCCAGCCATTGTGAGTAGCAGAGAACGATTCACGCAATGTAGAAATAACATATTTGAATCCGAATTCCTTAGCCATTGCTGTAAAGATACCTTTGTAGCCTTCAGCATCAGTTTTACCACCTTCAACGTCTGCATCAGGTTTAAAGCCAAGACAAAGTTCAGCATCTTCTTCATTACCGATACATACATCTACATATTGCATCAATGGGCGCATAATAGACTGAGCTTTTTCTTTTGTCCAAAGTTTCTTACGGAAGTTCAAGTCTACAGAAACTGTTACTCCATGGCGTTTTGCAGCCTCACAAGCCAGTCTAGTAAGTTCAGCAGCCTTATCAGAGATGGCTGGAGTAATACCAGACCAGTGGAACCAGTCAGCTCCTTCCATGATAGCATCAAAATCGAAATCACACGGATCAGCTTCTGCGATAGCCGAGTGAGCACGGTCATAAATAACCTTGCTAGGACGCATAGAAGCACCTGTTTCCAAATAATAAATACCTACACGATCACCACCACGAGCAATAAAATCTGTCTTAACACCATACTTACGTAAAGCGTTTACTGCTGATTGACCGATTTCATGCTTCGGCAGCTTTGTTACGAAGTATGCATCGTGGCCGTAATTGGCGCAGCTAACAGCAACATTTGCTTCACCACCACCGTATACAACATCAAAGTTATCAGACTGCACGAAACGGGTATTTCCCGGAGTTGACAATCTCAACATGATCTCACCTAAAGTAACAATTTTTCCCATTGTAGATAAATTTTATACTATTTATAATAAGTTTGATAATCTTACCGTCAAAGTGGATATCACATGTTCGCGTCTTCATAGATTAAATAAACAATATCCTCTTTGTGTACGCACACAAAGGTACGAGTTATTTTTTAAATAACAAAAAAAGTTATATATTTGTATCGAAAAATTTTTTCTTCATCAATTAAGAAAGACCTCCTATATAAATAAGGTATATAGATATGGATAAACAAGTAGAACGTATTCGTATAAAAGATATAGCCCAGATGGCGGAAGTGTCAGTCGGGACAGTAGACAGAGTTCTTCACGGGCGAACCGGCGTTTCGGAAGCAAGTCGCAAGAAGGTAGAAAACATCCTTAAGCAGCTTGACTACCAACCCAACATGTATGCCAGCGCACTGGCGTCGAATAAAAAATATATTTTTGCCTGTTTATTGCCTCTCCATGCAAAAGGCGACTATTGGGTGGATGTAGAAAATGGCATGTATCAGGCAATGAAGGCTTTTTCCGATTTTAATATTTCATTACATATTGATTATTACGACCAATACGAATTCGGTTCTTTCGTATCCGCCGGCAACCGCCTGCTGGCAATGAACCCAGACGGCTTGATTCTATCTCCGACAATTGAAACGGAAACAACCCAAATTGTAAGCAAGCTTCAGATATTAAATATACCTTATATATTTATAGATTCGAATATACCTCATCTGAATCCACTGGCTTTTTACGGACAACACGCTAAACAAAGTGGGTATTTCGCCGCACGCATGGCAAAAATGCTGATACAAGACAGCAAAGAACTGATTATCTTCCGGCAAATAAACGAAGGCAGATTAGGTTCAAACCAGCAGTTACACCGTGAGGAAGGATTTTATGCATATATGAAAGAACACCATCCTGATTTGAAGATGTGGGAATTGAATCTATATGCCAAACAGCCAGGAGAAGACGAGGCCATACTGGATGATTTCTTCCAAAAGCATCCAGGTATATCATATGGAATCACATTCAACTCGAAAGCCTATATCATTGGAGAATATATATTGAGACACAAAAGACACGATTTCCACTTAATGGGTTACGATTTACTGACCAGAAATGTAGCCTGTCTGCGCGAAGGCGTGATAGACTTCCTTATCGCACAGCAACCTACTCTACAGGGATATAGCAGCGTAGAAAGTTTATGCAATCATCTTATCTTAAAGAAAAAAGTAAAAGAATGCAACTATATGCCAATCAACCTGCTGACAATAGAGAATATAGATTTCTACCTGGATGCAAACAGGAACAATAACTAACATATAATTTATGGAAACAACTTATCTAAAAATTAACCCGGCAGACAACGTTGCTGTCGCTATCACTCCCCTGAAAGCTGGAGAAACTATCCAGATTGACGGACAGGAGATTACTTTAAAAACAGATATTCCAGCCGGACACAAAGTAACACTGCAAGATTTCAATGAAGGTGACAATATTGTAAAATACGGTTATCCTATCGGACATGCCATCAAACATGTACCTCAGGGAAGCTGGATTTGCGAGAAAGAAATAAAAACCAACCTTGCCGGATTGCTGGACTATACGTACAATCCGGTTGAGGTTTCACTGGATATTCCGCAGGAAAATCTTACATTCAAAGGATATCGTCGTAAAAACGGAGATGTAGGTATTCGTAATGAAATCTGGATCATCCCGACAGTGGGCTGCGTAAACGGTATCGTGAACCAGCTTGCAGAAGCTCTTCGCCGTGAAACAAAAGAAGAAGGAATCGATGCCATCATGGCTTTCCCTCATAATTACGGATGCTCTCAGTTGGGAGACGACCATGAAAACACGAAGAAAATCCTACGCGACATGGTACTCCATCCCAATGCCGGAGCTGTATTGGTCGTAGGTTTGGGATGCGAAAACAACCAGCCTGACATTTTCCGTGAATTTATCGGTGAGTACGACGAAGACAGAATCAAGTTTATGGTAGCTCAAAAGGTAGACGATGAATTTGAGGAAGGTATGAAAATTTTGCGTGACTTATATGCAAAATGCAAACAGGATGTACGCACCGACATTCCACTGTCAGAACTGCGTGTCGGATTAAAGTGTGGTGGCTCAGACGGCTTCTCAGGCATTACAGCCAATCCGTTGCTGGGAATGTTCTCAGACTTCCTCATCGCACAAGGAGGAACATCCGTACTGACTGAAGTTCCTGAAATGTTTGGAGCAGAAACAATCCTGATGAATCGCTGCAAGACTCCGGAGCTGTTCGAAAAGACCGTACATCTTATCAACGACTTTAAGGAATACTTCCTTTCACACGGAGAACCAGTGGGCGAAAATCCGTCACCGGGAAATAAGGCAGGTGGTATTTCTACTCTTGAAGAAAAAGCATTGGGCTGCACACAGAAATGTGGAAAGAGTTACGTATCAGGAGTAATGCCTTACGGAGAACGCTTGCAGACAAAAGGATTGAATCTGCTTTCTGCTCCGGGAAATGACCTGGTTGCAGCTACCGCTCTCGCTTCTTGTGGATGCCACATGGTATTGTTTACCACCGGACGCGGTACACCGTTCGGTACTTACGTACCAACCATGAAGATTTCTACCAATTCTCGTCTGGCAGCTCACAAACCGGGATGGATTGACTTCAATGCCGGAGTTATTGTAGAAAACGAGCCTATGACTGTTACATGCAAACGATTCATCGACTACGTTATCAAAGTAGCCAGTGGAGAATGGGTTAACAATGAAAAGAAAGGTTACCGCGAAATTGCAATATTCAAGACTGGGGTAACTTTATAATAACAACATTTTTCTTCCCGAAGCCTGAATAATAAAATAAAAATGTCATCAGGCACTAAGGAACACAGCAAGGAATCTCTGAGAACACACCATACAATTTTCAGAGATTCCTTTATATAATTTAAGGTAGATACATCAATTTTTATGGACTTAAACAAACTGACTCCCATTATCAACAAGCCCAACGGCTGGGCACTGATGCCTTTAGTGGTATTTCTTTGTCTTTATCTGGTGACTTCACTTATTGTCAACGATTTCTACAAAGTACCTATCACCGTAGCATTTCTGGTAGCCTCTGTCTACGCCGTGGCAACGACAAAAGGATTAAGCCTCAACGACCGCATACTTCAATATTCATCAGGAGCAGCAAACAAAAATATCATGCTGATGCTCTGGATATTTATTCTGGCCGGAGCCTTTGCCCAGTCGGCCAAAGCCATGGGAGCCATAGATGCAACCGTAAATCTGACGCTTCTACTACTGCCTGACAATCTGCTGCTGGCAGGAATTTTTCTGGCTTCCTGTTTCATATCATTGTCTATCGGTACATCGGTGGGAACAATCGTGGCCCTTACGCCGGTTGCGGCGGGTATTGCCATGAAGACAGATGTAAGTCTGCCGTTCATGACAGCTCTCGTCATAGGAGGAGCTTTTTTCGGTGATAATCTTTCTTTTATTTCCGATACTACGATAGCCGCAACACGTACACAAGGTTGCGTAATGCGCGACAAGTTTCGGGTAAATTTCCTGATTGCCGTTCCTGCTGCCCTGCTTGTATTTATCTATTATATCATATATGGTACGCAAGTAGAGTCAGCAAGCGAAATACATGCGATAGAATGGGGCAAAGTTATCCCCTACCTCATCGTCCTGGGTACAGCTATTGCCGGTATGAATGTAACTCTGGTCCTACTCCTTGGAGTACTTTCAACAGGCATCATAGGTTGTATATATGGAAGCTTCGACCTTTTCGGATGGTTTGCTTCCATGGGTAAAGGCATCACCGGAATGGGAGAACTTATCATCATTACATTAATGGCAGGAGGCATGCTTGAGCTGATTCGCTTCAACGGAGGTGTAGATTATATTCTGCATCATCTGACTCGCCATGTAAGCAACAAGAGAGGAGCCGAACTTAGTATTGCCGCATTAGTCAGCTTAGCCAATTTCTGTACAGCCAACAATACGATAGCCATTATTACTGTCGGACCTCTAGCTAACAACATAGCCGAACAATTCAGGGTAGACAAACGAAAAAGTGCCAGTATTCTCGATACTTTTTCATGCGTCGTACAAGGCCTTATTCCTTATGGAGCACAAATGCTGATAGCAGCCGAACTGACAAAATTATCCCCTATCAGTATCATTGGCTATCTGTACTACCCTATAATATTAGGAATAGTAGCTCTGCTAAGCATCCTTTTACGCTACCCTAAACGGTATTCGTAAGCAGTAAAATCAAGAAAAAGATTATTTTTCTTACAAAAAACTGGGCAATTGATTTGCAGGAATAAAAAAAAGTAGTACCTTTGCACTCGCAATCGAGAGAGATAGCAAATAAAAAAATAATGGTGCGTTAGTTCAGTTGGTTAGAATACATGCCTGTCACGCATGGG
>OGXM01000479.1_pt1 | contig 26640 bp, 26 predicted proteins | sample 1576271 | NCBI WGS metagenome assembly OGXM01 (sample SAMEA3541579, study PRJEB24748) | human gut metagenome | biome: human gut; feature: human-associated habitat; material: faeces | place: China | collected 2012 | reverse complement strand
ATTAAAATAATATTTATAGTTGACATTCTCTTTAACCATCTATTAATATATTTATTTCTGAAATATTTTACTTCATAACTACTATTTATATCTAATAGTTTCAAGATATCTTTATTTAAATATTCTAAAATATTTTCTAGTCTTAAGATGTCTTCAACATTATTAGTATATGCTCTTTTGCTCGGTAATGATGTTTTTGTATCAAATACTATTACATCATTTTTATCATCTGGTATGAAATATTTATCTATCATAGTTTTCCCCTTTCATGGTAATTATTATTATACTATATTTAATTATAAAAGCAAGTATTATTGTAAAAAATGTAAAGTATTGTTGACTATGAACTAAAAATAAGGTATATTTATCGTAGGAGGATAAAGATATGGAAAGTTATGATGATAGATATAACGATATACAATTAGAGAGAATATTAAGAGAAAATGCTGAAAAGAGAACAGCCTATAGCAAATCTATTGGTACTAATAAGAGAACGAGTTATCAAGGAAAAAAGAAAAGTAATGGTAAACCTGCTATTCTAATTACTATGGCAGCTTTACTAGTAGCGGCTGGAATTAGTGCACCTAAGGTTATCGAGAGAGTTAATTATGCTAACGATTTAGAAAAAGCTACAGCTATTGTAGAAGAAGTTGCTTATGATAATTTATCTAATACAGGATTAATTTTTACTGATCAAAATGGTAATTCTTCAATTAAACTTGGTGGCAATGACATTAGTGATTATAGTGTATTAAATAAAGGTGATGCTACTCCAGTAGAATTATATGCTTATGATAAGGCTTTAGAAAAAGCCGGCGATACTATTCATAGTGAATTTGAAAAATTAGTTATGGCTTCTAGTTATAATGATGGCACTTATAATTACATTTCATTTAGTCAATACTGTACAGTAAATGGCTTTACTGATAGTGAGAAAAATCCAAGTGGACTTGAATTTAGAAAATTTGCTAAAGATGAATTAGTAAAGTCTTATCGAAATGGTACAATCGATAATATTATGACACAAGTTATAGATGAAAGTAGAGGTAAATAAATGGATACTATTATATTAGATGATAATATCGAGTATTATATCATTAAAGAATTACCTATTGATAATGTTATTTATACATTATTTGCTAATATAAATGATAATACTGATATTTGTTTTAGAAAAACTTCTAGTGATAGTGAAGGAAATCTTTTCTACACTGGTCTTGATGATGAAAGAGAGTTCAATAAAGTAAGTAATTACTTTGCTAAAGAAATGCTAAAGGAAATAGACTAATGTCTACTTCCTTTTCTTCTATACATTTAATTGATAAGGATTGCTACTTGTACCTAATCCTGACCCGATGTCTAGTTCAGATGTCAGAGAAAGGACTGGTGCCACCCCGTTCGCATAAGTAACAGAGTTGCTTCCGTTGACGTAGCCCGACGAATCCACATACCTCGCACCTAAATCATACTGCTCCTGCCAAGCGTCCTTCCCGCCGCAGGCGGCGAGGGACAGGAGCAGCAGCGCCGTCAGAAATAGTGCCATAACTCTCTTCATGTATCTCTCTCCTTCTTTTCACAATACGACAGCTTTGGTTGGCTCGCAAAGGGAGCCGGTCAAGGCTGTCTGTCTATTCTATCCTGCAAACGATGACGGTGACGTTATCCCGGCCACCGTGATCCAGCGCCGCTTTGACCAGTGATTCCGCGCAGGCTTTCACATCCGGTGTGCGGGCCATAATGTCCGCAATCTGATGATCTGTCAGCATATCCGTCAGGCCGTCGCTGCACAGCAGATAGCAGTCGCCCGCAGCGGGCCGGTCTTTCGCAATATAGGGCTCGATCAGCAATTCCTCCGGGTCAATGCCCAGATGCTGCATCAGCGGCGGCTTCACGCCGGGCGGGTACGGACGGCCATCCACATGATCCTGCGAAAGCTGCAAAAGTGACCTCCCGTGCAGGCGATAAACGCGGCTGTCGCCCAGATTGCAGATATAGACTCTGCGGCGCGTCATATACAGCGCCGCCAGTGTCGTCCCCATGTGCAGGATCGCCTGCTGCTTTGCCGTGTTCACCACGGCATCGTTCAGCGCCATGCAGACGCGGGCGATATCATCCTTCTCCGATGCAAAGGTGCGGGGCGGCTGTTCACACTGCCGCCGCATTTCGTCGGCGGCGGCAAAGGCCGCCGTTTCGCCAAACCGCTCGCCGCCCATGCCGTCGAACACCGCCAGCCACGTGCCGCCCCCCAATTCCTGACAGATATACGCCGGTTCACGCAGACCGGTATTGACTTCCGGCATGCAGCTTCCTCCAAAGTAAAAGTTATCCTCATTCTTCCCGCGCACCCTGCCCCGATCGGACAGACAGGCTGCCTTTATCATCATCTTCATATACACTCTCCCTGCATTTTCGGGCTATTACTGTTTTAATTTTAGCACCAAACCATTTGGTGAACAAGGCAAACGCACCTGTCATACCGCACGAAATCCCGGCCGTTTCTTTGTTTGTTTTACTCATAAGCCGTTTGATCGGCCTGGCGGCGGCGAGCCGCCGTCCGGGTATGCCGCATCACGGTTTGGAGAAAGGAAAAGCCAGCGTCCAACGGCGCTGGCTTTCTTTCGTCCTTATCGGGCTTACCGCACTTTGACGAAGATCATGGTGTAATTGTCGCTGGAGCCGCCGCGCTCCACCTCCTGACACAAACGCTCCACAACGCGGCGCGGCGCGGACAGCAGCCCGCCCCACCGCAGCCGGTCATGCAGCTTTTGGGCAGGGACGCAGCGATACACGCCGTCGCTGCACAGGAAAAAGCAGTCGCCATTTTCCAGCCGATCCGTGCGCAGGCTGAATTCCAGATGGCCGGAAATGCCGACGGCTCCCACCAGCTTTCCGTCCGCCGCACCGGCAAGAGCAAGCCGCGCGTCCTCCGGAAGATTGGCCACCGTGTCGTCCAGAGTCATCTGCTGCACCTTCATGCCGCGAACCCGGTAAATCCGGCTGTCGCCCGCCGACAGATAGGCGCAGTAGCCCTGAAAGAAGAACAGGAGCACCACCGTGGAGCCCACGTTCCGGTGGCCGAAGCGGTCAACCACCTGACGGTTGATCTCCTCCAGCGCATTTCTCAGCTGCTCCACAGCCTGCCGGAAATCCCATGTGTCACGCGCCGGCAGGAAGGTATCCTGCCACCAGCGGTCATAGCCGTCGCGGAGCATACCGCTGGCCACCTCGCCATGGGCTCTTCCGCCCACGCCGTCCGCCACCAAAAACAGCGCCGCGCCATTTTCCTCCAGCAGCAGAAGCGCATCCTCGTTGTTCTCACGCACAGAGCCCGTCTCGGAGCATCCGTAATAGGCCAGCGTCATCGGATCTCGACCTTCAGCGTCACGCGGCCCAGCTTGATCCGGCTGCCGCTGACGATACCCGCCGCACCGCTGACGCGTATGCCGTCCACATAGGTACCGTTCCGGGAGTTCAGGTCGCGGATCGTCAGCTGGCCGTTATCGGCCTGTATCTCGCAATGGGTGCCGGATACGGAGTTATCATAGTCCAGCACCACCCGGTTGTTCATGCTGCGGCCCACCGTTACTTTCTGGCGCAGCGGCACCTCAAAGTGCCGCTCCGGGCGCTCAACGTCCGTCAGGCAAAGCATGACGTTCTGGTTCCCGTCCACCAGGCACACGGTATCGCCGCCCCTTCTGGGCTCGACGAACTCTGTGCGGCTGTCAGCGGGATCGTCTCCCTTTCGTGACTCGGGCGGCACAGGCTTGACACGCTTTGCTTCCGCTTTCTTCCGCAGCAGCACAAAGACCACCCCGCCGATAGCCGCCAGCACTGCCGCGCCAATGCCCGCATACAGCACCCAAGGGGTCTCCGGCTGTGCCTCCGGCGCAGGCTCCGGCTCCACAGCCGAGGCAAAGGGCATTGTCACCTGCGTCTCCACCGTCACGCCATCGGCAAACGTCAGGCGGACGCCCTTTACGCTGCCGTCCCGAAGCGCTTCCGGCAGGGCAATATAGGCATACGCCGGTATTTCATCCGTGGAAAACATCCGGGCGATTTCCAACGTGTCGGTCACATCGCTCATGGCCCAGTTTTTGGCGCCGGTCTGGCGGGACAGGGCGTACATCTCTTTCAGCGCACGATCCTCCCCCTTGCAGCCAAAGGTGTAGATGGGGATATTCTTCTCCGCCAGACGCCGCACCAGTTCATCACGGGTGATGCCCTGCGGGTTGTTGTCCACACCGTCGGAGATCACGATGCAGCGGACATAGGCGCATTCCTGCCGCGCCGCCTCTTCGTTCAGCAGCTCGTCCAGCACATCGGTAAGGTACGTCTCCTGATCCTCGTAGGTGATCGCGCTGATCTTCGTCCGGAGATCCGTATAGTCCTGACTCTCTTTTGCGATAATGCTCAGATGCTCCGAGATGGTGCAGAGGTTGACCCGCTCGTTGGGCAGCTTTGCCGCCACAATGTCCGCCGCCAGCTTCTCCGCCAGCTCCCGGTCTGCCTTGGGGATGGACTGGGAATTGTCCACCAGCAGCCATGTCACCACCGGGATCGTATCACCCAGACTTTGCAGTTTCACGCTGCCGATGGTCTCTGTTCCGACCTGTACCTCGGCCTCCTGCCCCTCCGTGACGCCGTTCACATACACAATGGCGGCGTCCGCCGTGACGTCCGCCCCCATCACGGCGGCCTCTGCCGCCGCGTGAACAGGCACGGAAGCCGCGGCGATCATAATCGCCGCAGCTGCCATGCAGATATATTGTTTGCTCTTTCTCTTAAAGCTTTCTCTCATTTGCGATCCTCCATGCCTCAAGCTCCGCATCTCGCACCCGTTTGGCAATCGTACGGATGGTGCTGGCGATCTCCTCGAGATTCTTTGACGATGTTTGAATATTTCCCTTAACCTTCTCGCCCTTTCTGACATACTGGGGAGCGCTGTCGCTCTTCCACGCCCGGCTGACATCATTCAGGATGCCCTGCATATCCCGGTTGGCGGCATTCTTCATCTTCTTGGCGATGCCGTCCAGACGGTTGGCCTGGGCAATGGCCTTATTGTAGTTAAAATAGATCTCCGAAAGACTGCTCACGTTATGCTCCCCTCCTTATACGATCACATCTGTCTCAAGTTCCCCAGCTCCATCTCCTGCCTTTTTATCTGCACCGATATAAATGTCAGCCATTATCAGCAGGTCTCTGGGGTGCTCTTCCATGCGATTGATGATGAAGTTGATATCATCCTTATAGGACGCATAGCCTATCCGGCTCTTGTCGCCGGCCTCGCCCCGCCAGTAGCCGCAGGTCTTGTCGGACACCTCTTCGATTCGGTCGAAGCGGCTCCTCATGGAGCGGATCAGCGCGGAAAACTCATCTGATTTGCGCTTCAGTTCTTCCGGCGTTACACGAAATGCAAAATCACTCACAATACGGCCTCCTCTCTGTTATCAAACCCGGATCGAAGAAACGATCCCCGCCACCGAATTCTCGCACTTGTCGTATTCCACCCGCGAGGAATCCGTTTTGTCTGCAAACTTTTCCAGCGCCTTGACCAGCTCCTCCGCGCGGCGGATGTCATCCTGAACGGCGGCCATAAACGCTGCCTTGGCGCTGCCGTCCCACATGGTCGAAAGCTGGTTGGCCGTGTCCCGCAGCGCCTGAATGTCCCGCCGCAAGCCGTTGATCTCTCCCATAATGGTAGAGACGTCGTTTTTTAATGTGGATGTATTTACTTCGATCATTCTGCCTGCCATCTCTTGCTCTCCTTACTTTCCCAGAATTTTCAGAACTTTTTGGTGGACGGACGTTCCCCGAAACAACCAGCCTTTGACATAGCCTGTACGCAGCGGCGGCGCGTCCTCCATGCGCTGTTCGTTCCGGGCCTCCGCCCGATCATAGCTTTCCGTGATCTCGCTGAGCGCCGTGGCCAGATTCACCAGCTGCCCGGTCAGCAGCTCTATGCTTTCCTGCTGCCGGACAAGATCGCGCCGGCAGGCTTCGAGACAAGAGAGACCCCGCAATTTCCGTTCCACATCGCTTACCTCGGCGCCCATCTGACGCACCGTCCGGGACAGCGTCAGAATGTCCAGCGCAGAGGCAAGCATTTTATTTTGCTGTGTGTTGATCTTCATCAGCCTTTTCCCCCGCAGTTCTCTCTTTGCTTGTTCTAAAGTATAGCCTGACAAACACACAAAAGCTGTCCAGACTGACAAACGGCAGATTTGTGAGGATGAACGGCTTTTTTATCAGACCAGCATCAATTCCGCGCCGTCACAGACGCCATAATTCGCCGGTGTGCTCTGCCGGTCAAGCTGTACACCGGCGTCAATGGAGCAAAGGGACATCTGCTCAAACGCAAGGTGAGGATCCCCCTCAAAGGCAAGGCCCTCCTTCTGGCAGATCAGCAGCGTGATCTCGTCGATCAGGTCTCCGACCTGCGATCTCTCCTCGATGGACAGGTTATATACCTTCTCCAGCGCCGGCACTCTGACATTTACAATAATCATTCTCTCAGCCTCCCAAGCATTCCCGCAGCATTTTCCGCAGCGCATCCTGCGTATAAAATTTCAGTTCCGTTCCCTCCGGGCCGATGACCCGGAGCAGTCGGCAGCCCTTTCCCGAAAACAGCGTATAACTGTCCAGCTCTTCCCCCCGGTTCGTATACCGGACAAGGCGGGCGATCTCGCCGCTTTCCGGCTCCCGCTCCAGCTGGTCGGCAAACAGCACTTTCAGCTCCCGCGTATCCTCGTCGGTCAGCAGAGGCGCGGGCAAAAACTCCGAATCCGTCAGCCATCGCGCCAGATCTCTGCGGCGATGCGCGCTGAGACGATAGCGCTCCGCCGGAGAACCGCCCAGCAGCTCTGCCAGCCACAGGGTATGTTTGCCCACGTAGCACAGGGCCAACCTCCGCTCGGGACGCTCCCGGCGCAGCATCACAATGCAGGAGGCGTTTCGCAGCTCCTGAAAGAAATCCGCCGCCCCGCTGAGCGAAAAGGTATCCCCTTCCCGAACCAGCAGCCTGCGCTGATAGAGGCTGGCAAATGCCGCCGCCAGCCGCCGGTCATCCAACTCCTGCTCCGTCAGGAACAGGGTATACTCACCGCCCGGCGCAAGCTCCAGCAGCAGCGCAAATTCCTCTTCCGAAAAATAAAGCCGTCTTCCTTCCTTCACAGCGGCACCTCTCTCAGCAGTGACCGGTAGCTGCGCGACACCGGAATGGTGATCTGGCCTGCCAGCTCCAGACAATTCTCCGAGGACACCACTCTGACCAGCTTCTGCATGTTGACGATGTAGCTGCGGTGGCAGCGCTGGAAGGTATCCGGAAGCATCTTTTCCAGCGCGTCGATCGTGCTGTAAAAGGCGTATTCCGTATGCTTGGTGCGCAGAAACACCTTTTTCTCACGGGCTTCAAAATAGTAGATATGGGAATAGGGCACCACGGCCTTTTCCTCGCGGGTGTCCACCAGAAAGCTGTCCTGTGCTGCACCGCCCCGCTTTTCAAAGTAGCTCTGCACGAACTCCTGATTGATGGCACGCAGCTGCGTCTCCTGCACTGGCCGCAGCAGCAGCGAATCCGGCGCAATACCCGGCCGCAGGTACAGCAGCGGCGACACGTTTGCCTCTGTTATCAGCATGACCATGGCGTCGCCATACTGTTTTCTGAGCAGCCGCAGGCCCTCCGTCTGATCGCCGCCGCGGAAATCATAATACAGCAGATCCAGCGGCGTTTCCGCCTCCGCCGTCTGCCGCAGCGCCGCATCATCCGGAATGGTGGACAGCTGCATCTCTTCATCGCTGCATTGGGCGATCTGATTCTTGCAATCGCTGCCGATCATCCTGCACTCGCTGCCGTTTTTATCGCAAATCGTGACAGCAACCATCTCTTCACACCTTTCTCTCTCTTTACGCCAGAGGCACCACAACGCGAACCAGAGGCGCCTCGCTGTCGTCGCAGGGAAGTACGCCGATACCGGCCTTCATGCTGCGCTCCTGATCCTGATAGCGCACGTTCTCAAAGGGCAGCAGCTTCTGGTCGCCGAACTTTCCACCAAAGCGGATACCCGACTGATAATTCCGCATGCAGTCCATGCAGGCATAGCCCATCAGATCCTCCTGATCCCGATCCGCCACCTCGGCATACAAAAAGATGTTATAGCCTCTGCCCCGCTCGCACAGGGTATCGAAGAAGGCCAGCGCATTGAAGGCGGGAGAATCCGGGTCGCGCAGCTCGGCGATCAGCGTCTGCATATTGCTGATAAACACGTTGATCCGCTGGTTTTCCAGCGCCGCTTCAAACAGGGTCTCTTCAGAGCTTCTGGCGTCCAGATGCTGCTTTTTGATGGGGGCGCGGCGCACCATCTCCTGCTGAAGATCGGTGAACATTGCCAGCAGGCTGCTGCCGTCGGTACAGCGCTCCAGACCGTGCTCCTCTGCCGTCCGGGCGAAGCGGCTGCCATCCAGCTCCACGATCATCACCCTGTCACCCCGCTCGGCGCAGGTCAGCACCAGGTTTTCCATCAGGTTTGTCTTGCCGCTGTTCTTCGTGCCGGTAATCAGGAAAGTGTAATTTCTGACCAGATCGAAGGAATAGACCTCCGCGCACTCGGCATCGTAGCCCACAGGCAGAATGTGGGGATCCTGCAGCGCCTCCCGGTACTCTTCCAGCGCCGTGAAGTCTGCACGGGCAGCCTTCTCCGGAATACGGGGGACTGTCCGGGCTCGCGGGCCTGTCCATGCCGCGTTCATCCGCTCCACCTCGGCCTTTATCATGTCGTTCCGCTCCGGGCCGCCCTCGGCATGGGCGGCAAGGGCCGTCTGGAATTCCAGCACACGATCCTCGTAATACATCAGGCCGCGGCCTTTGACACGGCTCTCCGGCAGCACAGGAGGCCGCACAACGTGCAGCACATCCGAGTAGGCGAACATATCCGGCATCTCAAGGGAAAGGCCGGTACGGAAATTCTCCGCCATGCGGGCGGGCAATTCCTGCATACTGATACCGCCGGCCGTGACCAGCAGGAAGATGCCGCTACCGATACCCTCCTTCACCAGACGCATCATGATGGTCTCATACGCCTCGCCTGTCTTTTCATGGAAGCCGCCGTAGTTGTCGATCACGATCAGGATCGCCGGGATCGTCCAGCCATTGTGGTTTACATAATCCTCAAAGTTCGTTCCGGCAAAGAGCTTCTTTCGCTCGTCCAGTATCCGGGCGATCATGGTAAAGAACTTTCCGATCTGGTCGCTCTCCACATCAGATTCGTCCATATAGCCGCCCACATGCTTCAGGTCCGCAAACACAGACAGCATTTTGGAGCTGAAGTCCAGGCAATACACGTTGAGGATATCCGGCGTATAGGACTCGGCCAGAGAGTAGATCACCGTTTGCAGGAAGGTTGACTTGCCGGTGGAAACCGTACCGGTCAGCATATGGTGGCCGCCCTCCGCAAAGTTGACGGACACGGGGAACTGGGCCTGATTTTCCGGATCGTCGGCCATGCCGATCACGGTGTTCAGCCGGAAGCGCTGCGGCTTCTCCGGCCAGTTGGTTCCATCGAAGGCATTGCCGGTATGCTCCTCCAACGTATCCAGATACAGATATTCTGGCAGCACGGGAAGCCAGAGCTTACGGACATTATTCACGCCCACGGCATGAGCCACGCCGTCAAGATAGCCCACAAGGACTTCAAGCTGCGTCTTTCCCTTGATCTCAGGCAGACGGCCGCCGTTTCGCGCCGCGCTGCGGATCACACTGTCTACCAGCGCCTCGCTGCCCCGCGTCTTGTCCGCACCGGCATACGCCTTGCAGAGGTCGCCAATACGCGCGGTATTGAACTGGTTCTGCTCGAAATCCGGCTCAATGGCATGAATACCGGAATAAACGGCGTCCAGGAAGTCACGCTGCTCCGTCAGAACGAAGTCCCGGCCGGTAATGGAGCTATGGGTCTGCTGCTGCGCGTCCTCGATGATCTGGAGCAGCTGCCCCACCCAGCGGCGTTTGAGTTCCTCTTTCCGCTTGAGCTTCGCGTGGTTGCCCACCAGATCCACCTTTCCGGTGGCGTTGAGCATCTGGGCGATCAGCAGATTGCCGCCGCCCAGCTCTTCGTCATACAAAGCGCCGGACCAGCCGCTCTGGAACAGCTCGAAAATTTCGTCGTTGCCCACTTGCAGGTAGCAGCGGCCCGCCTGCGTCAGATAGGCGGCCTCAGGCCGGTGCAGCATGTCGATGGAGTCCTGACGATCCTGCACCCGCAGGCACAGACGGAACTTACTGTTGGCCCAGATGTTCTCGTCCACCGTGCCGGAGGGACGCTGTGTGGACAGGATCAGGTGTACGCCCAGGCTTCGGCCTACCTGCGCCACGCTGATAAGCTCCTTCATGAACTCCGGCTCTTCCCGCTTCAATTCTGCGAACTCGTCGATAATGATAAACAGATGGGGGATAGGCTCCACCGCGTCGCCGTTTTTGTACAGCGCCGTATAGCCGTTGATGTTGTTGACGCCGTATTCGGCAAAGATCCGCTGACGGCGGCGATTCTCCGACTGGATGGAGACCATGGCGCGGTTCACCTGATTGCCGGACAGGTTGGAGATCGACCCGATCATATGGGGCAGGCCGTTGAACAGGTTGGCCATACCGCCGCCCTTATAGTCGATGATGAAGAAGCCGATATCCTCGGGACTGAAATTGACCGCCAGAGACAGGATGTACGTTTGCAGCGTTTCGGATTTACCGGAACCGGTCGTACCGGCCACCAGACCGTGGGGGCCGTGATACTTCTCGTTGATATCCAGATAGCAGGGGGCATTGCCGTTGCGGAAGCCCACCAGCGCCCGCATGGAGGCGATGCTGTTGGAGCGCCGCCACCGCTCGGCCGCGTTCAGCTCCTCCGGCCGCTCGACGCCGTACATATCAAAGAATGTCAGCGCGTTGGGGATCTCGCCGTCCTGACCGGATTCCGACACCTCAATCCGGCCCAGCGCCTTGGCAAATCTCCACAGGCTCTCGTCGCTGACCCGGTCAAACTGCACCTGCGTACCGTAGCGCCGTCCGTCACGCGTGTCATAGACGCCGCGGAAGCTTCCGTCGTTCTGGATCACGCACTCGCACTCGTTGGGCAGATCCTCCGGCTTTTCCGCCAGGATCACGGTGGTAAGACCCAGATCCTGCTCGCGGCTGAAGATGTACTTGGCGATAGCCTCGCCATCCAGCAGAGAGGTATCCGTAACGAACAGCACGATACGCGGCTTCAGGTCGCGGTTCTTCTCATCTTCCTCGCTGCGGTTCCGCAGGATCTGCGTCAGGGCGTAGAACACCTCGCCCTGTTCGGAGCGGTCGGTGGCGATATACCGTATTTTCTTATCGCTGGACCATACATGGGGCAGCCACATGGCAAAATCCCACGTATTGCGATCCACGTCGTTTCCGCTGTCGTATACAAGACCCATCTTCACCTCCGTATAGCAGTTGGAGGCGGCGATCTGGGACATGATGGTCTTGGCGATGGCGATCGCTTCACGGCGGTTTTCACCGCCGGCAATACCGATGAGCTGATGCTTCTGCAGATCAACAGTAACGGGCACCTCTTTCAGAGTCTCGAAATTCTGGCGGATCACCGACGGCTTGCCCGCCAGCGAGTCGTCAAACATGGTAAACCGCTCTTTGGGCACCCGGATCTCCGCCTGGAAGGGAACGTCGCCCAGGCCGAGGCGGACGCTGAGGAAGTCCTCATAGGAGGCATTGCGGTTCCACAGGATCGTGGAGTTTTCATCCAGCGCACAGCATTCGCCGCCGCTGATATAGCGCTCCTTCAGTGCCTCAGAATTCTCATTATACGCCCGCTCGATGCGGTCGCGCATCCGCACAAGGTATTCGCTGTACCGCTCGAAGCGCTGGTTTTCCGCCTGCTTATGCTGCTTGCGGGCATACCGGACATTGACCAGCGCCCATACGGCGCCGATCAGCGCGGAGGCAACGGCCGTGACCATACCCATATACATAAAGGCTCCTGCGCTGGCGCTTGAGGAGCGGCTGGCCAGCACCGAAAGAAGGCTGCCCAGCACCATGGGAATCGACATCGTCAGCGCCGGGCCGACCAGCATGGCGATGGGCTGCTCCCGCAGCGGCTGCGGCTCCGGCGGTGCTTCGATCTCGAAGGGTTCCGTATGCAGCTTTCTCAGATTACGGGGCGAACGGCGATACTGCACCTTTACACCGCCAGTGCCGGAGGACTCTCCGCAAAGCGCTGCCAGTCCCTCCGCGTCCAGCGGCTCCATTCCCTTGATCTGGAGACTATCGCAGGCATCGACGGCGATCATGTTGCCCAGATAAATGATGTTCAGGCGCATGATGCGGATACTGTCGCCATACTGGAGCGCGGTGCTTCCGAAAACGCGCTGGAAATTCAAAAATGTTCCATTGGTGGAGGAATCACGCAGAACCGCCCGCCCATTTTCAAAGGAGATCACGCAGTGGTCGCCGGAAACAAAGTCATTTTTATAGCAGATATCATTCTTTTCGTTTCTGCCGATGGTAATCTGCCGGATCCCCGCAAGGCTGTACTTGCTGTACACCGTCAGCGGATCGTTCTGCTGGAACGCAATCACGGTGATGCGGCTGCCTCGGACGGCATCCACCTCAAGCTTCATGCCGTCCTCGATCTCGACCGCGCTGCCGAGGCTTCTCCCCTGCTGCACAAATACCGCGCCATCCTGCGTTCTGACAGACCACACGTCATCGCTGCGTTCAGCCGTCAGGCGAATATCCGTCTCCAACGCAAACAGTTCCTTTTGCAGCAGTATCTGCAATTCATTGGCACCGCGTTCCGGCAGCGTGATCTCCCGAAATCCCTTTTGACTGTAAATGGAAAGCACCATACTCATATGATAATCCTCTCTCTTCCAAACTCACGCCTTAAAGCAGCGGAACTGAACATCTGCCGAACCCATGCGGATATGGTCGCCGTTGTTCAGCAGAAGGCCTTCACCGTTGATGACCGCTGTTGTTTTTCCTCTGACCAGAGTGGCCGTTTCTCCCCCGACCGCCCTTACCGCCATCGTGTCCTTGACGGCGAATATCTCGCAATGCCGGACTGCGACGCCCTCGCGGGGCAGCACGAGCTGATTCTCTGCGCCGCTGCCGATATGGATCGACTGCTCTGCGGAAAACAGGTATTTCCGGCGGGAATAGGTGGAAAACTCCAGCAGTTCCACCATCATGGAGGCCCGGCCGGTACGCTGTTGATCCACGGCTTTTTCGTCCCACTGAACTTCCATCGGCCCTACGGCCGCCGGCTCTGCCGTTTTGATCTTCGGATTCCGAAGCGTTTCATTCAAGGCTTCATTTCGCTTTTGCAGCTGGGACATCTCCTTTTCCTGTCCCCGGAGCTTTTTCCGCTTCAGCACCGGCCGGAGCACAAACACCAGCAGGATCACCACAAGCCCCGCGATAAAATAGCCTATATGAGATAGAATGAATGACAGCATAACGCTCCTCCTGTCGTGATCTTGTTTTTCGTTTTCCGTCGGCCGGCCAGCTACGTGGCTTGCCTGTCCACGGAAAACGAAAAGCAGGGTCAGCCCACCCGAAGTCTTTTGTTCGGGTGGGCTGGCCTATGATAGTTATGTAACCGTTGGCATGTGCCTGCCAGCCAGCTTTCCGGCTCAGACGATCTGGTCGTTCTTCAGGCTGCTGGCGGTAGCCTGGTTGGCGCGCTCGGCGGTCTGGTAGGTCTTGGCCATCAGCTGCAGGTCGTCGGTGTGCTCCTTGACCATCTTGTAGAGCTTATTCATATCGCCCTGCAGACCGTTGACCTTCTGATAGTAAATGGTGGCAGCCTCGCCGCCCCAGGTGGCCTTCAGCGCGGTGGCGATATTCAGCATGCTGGTAGTCAGGTTTCTGATGGTATTATTGGAATCTCCAAACTGGCCGGAGATGGCGATCATCTTTTCAGGGGTAACTCTCAGATTTCCGGAAATAGCCATAATATCTATCCTTTCTTTATTGTCGCGCCGCTGTGCGGCGGAGTCGTTATTTGTGGTAAGTATCGTTTCTATTGTCTGCCGTCAGGAGGAGCCTTGGCCGCTCCCGATCGTCGTCTGTGCCGCTTTTACTTGCGGATGGCGGCCGTCTGCAGGTTGTTCTGCTCCGCTGTCTCGTAGGTCTCAGCCGCCTCAAGCATCTTCTGCACATATTCGTCGATGTTGCGGGCGAAGGTGTCCCATTTGACCTTATCGGTATCAAAGGCGTGGTCGAAAGCGGTGCGGGCTTCGCCGTCCCACATGCTGTCCAGCTGGCTACGATAGCCAACCATTTTCTCTACCTCAGCGCGGAACTGCTTATTCAGGTTCTGCAGCTCCTGGGCCTTGTTGCGCAACTCCTTCGGTGTCACTCTGATCTCTGCCATGATTTTGTTCCTCCTATTATTTTATTTGTTCTTTTTGTTCTGTGCGGTTCTTTATTGTGGTTTTATCTTAGCATCTCTTTTCCCGGTTTGCCGTCATTCCTGACGAATGGCACGTTTGGGATGATGAACGGTAATTCGGGGTCATCCGCGGGGCTTCCTCAGTGGATCTTTATTTCAGGAAGCAGCGGATCAATATCCACATAGTAGTTGATGTATTCGTAATCACTTTTATTATCTACATATACACGCACGTTTTTTCCAATAATAGCGCTGCCCGGATGATACCTGAGATTCTTACTGTAAAACTTATGCAGAACATTGGTTCGCGGATCGTGATAGTCGCACTCCACTTTATAGGTAGGGGCCCGGTTGATGCGCACCTGATAATCGGCTGACACGCCGGAAATCACAGCAGTAATGGATTCGCCCTTTTCCAGCAAGGCCTTCTGCGCCTTACTCACCTTATACGCATGGAGTAAAAGAGCAGCGCCCAAAATCACCATCAGCAGCCCCAGCGCGCCAAAAATGTAGGGCATAAGCTCGACATTTCCCGTTCCGTTGGCGTACAGGAATTCCAGATCGCTGAACATCCAGACAGCGACGCCTGTGAATACCACGCCTACCAGCAGGAAAATGCCGCCGCACATCAGAAAGACACGTTGTCCTGAATCTTTCATCCCTGTCTCTCCGCAATCAGCTTTTTCAGCTTTTCCGCAAACTCGATCTGCTGCGCATTCTGCAAGCCTATCGCAATGACCCTGTCGATCTGGTCGTGGTCAAAAATTGCCGTCTCATTCGCAGAAATAAAGCCCTCCGGATAGATGCAGCCGCAATAATCGAAAATCTTATTGGAATCGGCTGTCCGCTTACGCTGATAGCCGATAATCATCAGCCGTTTGTCCGCGTTCTTCAGCAGAACGACCGAGCCAATGGGCAATACATGTTCATATGAATACATGGTCATTCCTCCCCGTTATCTTCATTCTCGCCGTTTTCTTCCGGCGTGTTTTCCGCGTACTTCTTCAAAGCGTCAGCCAGCTTTCCGGTAAAGATATCATGCTCGATATCTCTGTAACCATAGGCATAGACAACCTGGATCTGGCTGTGGTCGAAGCAGTAAATATCCTCGTCATCCGTATAACCCAGCGGGAAACGGAAGCCCGAATAATGCCAAACGCGGTTCGGCTCCGACGGGGCGATCGGCAGATAGCCCGAGATCATGACCAATGCGTTCGAGTCCTCCAGCTGCACAACACTTCCGATGGGCAGCAATTCCATAGTTTCCATTTGCATATGCCTCCTTAATTATGTAACAAGCCAAATATTATCTGGGGTCAGAATAGTTTTTTCAGGAAGGAGCCTACTTTACTGACGCCGCTTCCTATTGCTTTTATCGTACCAGACACGTCAATATCCACTTTCACACCAACACCGACACCCAGCGAAGCGCCAAGGTCAACGCTGATCTTTCCGTCGTGAATCCCCACATTAGCGTGAGCGCCGACGCCGAAGTTGAGCTTGCCCGTCGCGGAAATATCCGTACCGGCAATCTTACCGCCAACAGAACCTTTGACCTCTGCCGCAATTGCCTCCGCGGAAACTTCGGCATAAGCACTGGGGTTGAAATCACCGTTTTTGTCAATCAGACCGACACTGGCGCCACCCTTAGCACCCACACGGCCAATTGTCGCTTCGATCTCCCCATAGACCTGTGTGTTCTCCGTGCCAAGATATCCCTTGGCCTCTGCGGTAATGAGGGAAACACTGGCGCCGGCCGAAGCCCCGATACCGAGCGCTCCAATGTACGCATCCGCGTTGTATTCCCCCTTGGCAATATCATATCTAGCGGATACACCGCCTATGTCGCCTTTGACTTCTCCCTCATCGTGCAGCCAGCTTTTGGAGCCGCTGGTACCAACGCCGGCGAGCCGGATATCCACAGGAACGCTGCCCTTGTTATGATCGGAAAACTCCTCGTCGGCAGCTTCGTCTTTGGGGTCAACCTTTGTGAACTTACCAGTTTTGCCATCTATATAGTATTTGGCGTCCGCAGTTTTGGTATGGTCTTTTCCCCACTTCTTCAGGCGATCCAAAGCGTTTCCGCTGTCTTTGCTCGCGTCCAGAAGATCGACCTCAGCGTCGCTGACAAATGTAGCCTTCCCCTCTCTCCGACCATCTGCACTCTTCCAGCTGGCTATTTCAGGATCAAAGTCGGCACCGTCCAGAAATGTCAACGCCGCAAGAGAGAATGGCAAAACCGGCGCAATCGGGATCGTTCCAAGTATTTTTCTTATACTATCCCAATCAACCCTAAAGGGCCAATCAACGAATGGTCCCGGGCAGGGTCCGATTGGTTCAAATATCCTCGGATCAATAAAACCCACTTCAAAAATATTCCGTACCTTCGCCTTTTCCGCCGTCTGACTGTCGCGGTTGCCGTTCTCGGTCTTTTCATACCACGCGACGATCTGCTGCAGGCCATTGCCCATGTTCCGCGCGGCGCCAGCCTCGGCCGCGATCTGCTCAGACACCTGACGCAGCCGCTCCGCGATCTGGGCGCGGCCCGCGATCTTGTAGCGCATATTGCTTCTGATGCCATCCACTTCCTGTGACATGGCTTTCAGCGCCCTGCTGAGATCCAGCTCGTCCTGCGCAGTGCGCTTTGCCCTGGAAGGCTCTATATAAATACGTGCCATTTCAACCTCCTGATGCGTATTTGTTTCCCTTGAGAGCAATATACAGGGCTGTCACTTCTTCTGCATATGAAGCCGACGAACGGCAGGTTAAACCGGACGAAAGGCTCTTCCGTCAATACCGCTCAGAGAAATTTCACGCTTCTCACGATGATTGGTACACTTTTCGCCTGCGTGTGTGCAATATTCGTCATATGCAACAAAAACCGACAATGATTTCCTCACTCACTATATCAAATTACAATTAAAAAGGCAAGCAGTTTTATGAAAAATCAGATATTTTGTCTTTCTTTTTTCGTGAATTTCCTGTCTGTCTCCGCCGTGCCGCTCTCTTTCCGCTTATTGCCCCATCAGGCGTCTGTCTCTTTATGAGTAAAACGATATTGTGTCGAAATTTAGATAATATGCTCAAAAAGTCCGTTCCGCTTTTGGATGGCGTCATGATTTTTATGGCAAAAATTCATTATTTTTTCAAACGATACATTGACAATATATTCACTGTAGTGATAATATGATACAGGATATGACGAATCGCAGTTCTATTCATCAAGGTCACAGGGAAGGAACAGATATTATGAATTTACTATATATGGGATACGGACTGATGGCGGCCGCAGTTTTGGGCGGGATCGCCAGCGGGATCATTTTTCAGGGGAAAAAGAAGCGCTTAAACGATACATTGGAAAAGGAATACGGCAAAAAGCGTTGTTGAGTAAAGCGGAGGGGAAACGATGGCACAGGTGATTGCCGGTACATACGAGGTCATACAGCAGATCGGATCGGGTGGCAGCGGAATCGTGTATCTTGCCCGGCATCTGCGGCTGGGAAAGCTGGTGGTGCTGAAAGCCAGCCGGCGGGCCATGTCGCGGCGGCCGGAGATGCTACGCCGCGAGGTCGACGCCATGAAAAACCTCAGCCACACTTATATTCCGCAGGTATATGACTTTTTTGAGGAAAACGGCACCGTTTACACGGTGGTGGACTATGTGGAGGGCGAAAGCCTCGACAAGCCGCTGAAGCGGGGCGAACGCCCCTCGCAGGCGCAGGTGATCGAGTGGGCCTGCGAGCTGCTGGACGCGCTGAACTATCTGCACACCCGACCGCCCTGCGGCATTCTCCACGCGGATATCAAACCGGCCAACATCATGCTGACGCCCCAGGGCGACATACGGCTGATCGACTTCAACATTGCCCTGGCATTGGGGGAAGAAGGCGCCGTCCGGGTGGGATACAGCTTTGGCTATGCCTCGCCGGAGCACTATCACTCAGCGGATGTGGTGCTGTCCTCCGCTTCCTTCTCCGGAGTGGCGGACGACGCCTGCCCCACTACTGAGACGCTGGACAAGCCGCCCGCCACCGAGAAGGTGGTGGCCGAGACGGAAATGCTTGCCACGGAGCCGGCGGCGCCGGTCAGCGGAAGCAGTCCGCAGTCCAGCCGCAAAACCCGGCTGCTGGATGCCCGGTCAGATATATACAGTCTGGGCGCGACGCTGTACCATTTGCTGACGGGTCAGCGTCCTCCCCAGAGCGCCTATGAGGTTGCGCCTATCCCCCGGTCAGTAGCCAGTCCGGCGGTGGCCGCCATTATCCAAAAGGCCATGCAGCCGGATCCGGATGAGCGCTATCAATCCGCGGCGGAGATGCTGTACGATTTTCAGCATCTCTACCAGCAGGATCCCCGCACCGTCCGCTATAAAAAGGCGGTGCGGGGCACGGCGGCGCTGCTGTGCGTTCTGTTTCTGGCAGGCGGTGCACTGACGTTTCTGGGGCTGCGGCAGAAGGAGCGGGCCAAGAACGCGCTGGTGCTGGCCGAGTACTCACAGGACGCCTACCGCCGGGGCGACGCGGAAGCCGCTCTGCAATACGCTTTGGATGCGATACCCCGGAACGGCGGATCGTTGGAAACGCCCTATACGCCACAGGCCCAGCGGGCACTGACGCAGGCACTGGGCGTCTACCGGCTCAGCGACAGCTTCGCGGCCCACACGCTGCTCCAACTGCCCAGCGAGCCGCTGAAGCTGGCGCTGTCGGAAAGCGGCGGCTGTCTGGCGGTGCTGGTGCAGGGCGAGGTGCGGCTTTACGACACGGCCAGCGGCCAGCTGACGGCGCAGCTTCCGGCAGACCCGTCCGCCCAGTCGGATGTGGTATTTGCCAAAGAGCTGCTTTACTATGCGGGAACCGACGGCCTGTGCTGCTATGATACCGCCGCCGGGCGGCAGCTGTGGCAGGGCGAACCCGCCACGGCCATCGCCTGTGCGGACGACGGTCTGACGGTGGCAGCTATCTACAAGGACGCGGAGCAGGCGCTGGTGTACGACGCCGCTTCGGGCCAGCTCCGGTATCGCGTCGATTTCGGCGGACAGCATCAGGAGCTGCCGTATAACGATATCTTCGCGGACGCGGGGAACAACCTGCTGGCCGTCAGCAATGACGGCCAGTGGCTGGCGGCCAGCTTTTCCGGCGGTGCGCTGACGCTGTTCGATCTGGAGAACGGCCGGAAGTGGGAGGTGTACGCCTCCTCGGCGTACACAAGCTTTGAGGGCGGCTTCTATGGCAGCTACTTCGCCTATGCCGCCAACGGCAGCAATAAGGCGGAATTCGTGGTGCTGGATACCCGGAATGCCGCCGTCGCCTGCAATGCGTCCAACACGATCCCCTACCACACCTACGCGGACAGCCGGGGCATTCTGGTGTCCTCCGGAAACGTGCTGGTACAGGTGGATCCTGCCAGCGGCCAGCAGGCGGAGATGGCCTATACGGCGGCGGATATCACCGGCTTCTCCCGCGACGGCTACACGGCGGCACTGTCCGACAACAAGACCTGCACCATAACCGATAAAACAGCGGCGGCGGTGGCGAGCGTGACCAGTGACGACGCGCTGGATCTCGTCAGCCTGCGGAGCGGCACAGCGGTACTGGCATCCCGCAGCGCCCCCTATGTCCGGGTGCTGAAGCTGGAAAACCATGCCGACGCCCAACTGTTCACCTACGACCCGTCCTATGCCCACAGCGAAGCCCGTGTCAGCACGGATCGCAGCACCGTTATGCTGTACCGGCACGACGCCTTCCGGCTGTACCGGATGGACGGAACGCTGATCTGTGAGCAGGCTATTCCCGACGCGGATCAGATATACGACCAGCAGTACCGCCGCCGGGACGGTCAGTGCGTGCTGGAGGTCATCTATTACAGCGGCCTGATCCGGACGTATTCCGCCGCGGACGGCAGCGTGGTATCGGAGGAGCAGGGTCAGCAGCCGGACAAGTCGCTGCTGGAGAAGTTCCAGACGGACGAGCTGCGCATCGTCTCGCCGCTTCACGGCGCTCCGGAGGTCTATGACCGGGCCACCGGCGAAAAGCTGGGCACGCTGGAAAGCCAGGATTACCTGACCTATGTAACGCAGGTGGGACAGTACGTCATTGCGGAGTACATGACCATTGAGGGCGAACGCTACGGCATGCTGCTGGATCAGCAGTGCGCGATTCTGGCCGACCTGCCGGGGCTGTGCGACATTCTGCCGGACGGCACGCTGGTGTTCGACGACATGAGGGGAAATCTGCGGCAAAGCCGCATTTATTCCACGCAGGAGCTGACCACTCTTGCGCATCAATAAAAGCAGGAGGAGAAACAACATGCAAAAACTCAAACGCGGATTGGTATCATTGCTGGTTCTGGTAATGGTACTGTCCCTGCTGCCGGTCACGGCATTGGCGAACGCGGATACCGCGCCGTCAGCCGAACCGGAAGCAGTAACAGAAACGGCGGCTGTCCCGGCGGAGGACAGTCAGGAAGCGGAAGAAGATGCCGCTCAGAGCGAAATAGCTAAGAGCGATCTGCCTTCCGTCCAGTCCATGCTGCCTTTGGAAGAGGTCAAAAAAACCTTAGATCTGACCGGATATCTACCCGGAGAACTGGCCAAGTTCCCTGTTGCCAAGCTGGTGGAACTGCTGGGGCTGGGATCGGAAAATCCCCCGGCCGTCTGGGCGCGGTACTCCTACCGTAACGCAGAGGGAAAATACATTTCCTCAAACGATGATTTCGTCGCTTTTGACGCCGACGGAACCATTGATCTGTCCTGCAATGACGCTTATGCTTCCTCAGATGAGTATCAACTCGAATTGATCTGCGGAACGGCTGACCAGTTGAACCCTGAAAATGTCCGCTATCGTGTCACGGTGAAGTTCACAATGACCGCAGCGATTTTTGACTACAGCGCATACTCCGAAGCCCGCAAAGCAATCGAGATCTACCAGGTCAACGGAGATTCTACCTGGAACGCCAATTCCCAGAACGTGCTGAAGCTGATCGTTAACAAGGACGATTGGAAGTCCGGCGAAAAAGCTTATCTGGGCATGAAGCTGGCCAGCCAGTTTGTCGGTCTTGATGTAACGGTATACGAGGGCTATTATGCAACCGTGGACAGCATCCCCGCCGACGCCAACGATATTACCAGCCAGATCTTCAATCAGGCAGACCTGTCCGTATCCGGCGGCTATCTGGCAGATTGCAGCTATCAGAAAAATTATGAGGGTATGCCCACCATTACCATTGTTGTCAAACGCGGCAGTGAGGTCGCAAGTATCGTGCCCGTGGTGCTGTATATGGATGCCGACGGCTTGAACCTAAACGATGGCAACAATTTATATGTCGATGCAGAGTATCATCGCGACAATGTACTGACTAACAATTACCAAAAGCGCAGCACAAGCAAAGTTGTCGACGGTATTCCTACCATCACCTATATGCTGAAACCCGGCTATAAGGCCAACGAACAGTATTACACTCATCTTTACATGCGCAATCCGTCCGACGAAACTACCACTGATTGCGGCATCGCTTATGTAAAGAGAGCTGTGGTGGGCAACTATCAGACGCTGGAAGATATTCCTGCATCCGCGCCCGATATCAAGGCACAGCTATTCTCTTATAGCTGGCGCGAAAATGGCGGTCACGGTGCGGATTACAGCAACGGTGTGACCTTCACTGTGGCAGATATCAACGATGATATCCACCGCATAACGATCAAAGTCGTTTCCTTTGACGGCAAGGTCGATACCGAGCTCTCTTCTGATACCTATTTTCAGATGGAGGGCGCAATCGCCGTAAACAGCGAGGAGTCCGAAGCTTATGCGGCATATGAGATGCCTGATGATGCGGACAGCTATTACCAGAACGGCTATCAGACCGTATTTCTGCTGAAGAGTACGTATGACAGCACCTCGTACAAGAATGTATATACGCCTGTCACAGACGATAAGATCAAGCCGGTATTCTATACCTATGACGGCGTTACGGCTTATGCCAGCCTTGATGACAGCGGCGCTACCAAGCAGACCAGCGGCGAAAGCGAAATCGCTTTCACCTCCGGAAACGCGATCTCCTACTCCGCAGCCGCTGAAAACGGCGCAAATCTGGCCAACTATTGGGTGACGTTCCTGACCCAGCAGAGCGGCACCAAGCTGTTCGTCAACGCCACCAACGACAAGAGCCACTATGTAGAAGTTGACGGCAAGGAAATGCCCCAGCGTGAGGTGTTCTTCACCGGCGATGCTTCCGAGCATCATGATGTGTTCTTTGCCAACATCGGCGATCAAGCCATCAACGGCCTGTATGTCAAGCTGGAAAATGCCGAAAACATCAAGCTGGATGACTACTGGACGATTGGCACCACCAAGACTCTGGGCGCGTTTACCACAACTGACAACCGCACCCCCGATGGCAAGCGTGCTTACAAGGGCGACCTGAACAACTTCGCCAAAGTACGTCTGCTGCCCGCTACCGATGAAGAGGGCAACTTCCTCTCCGGCGCGATCAGCGGTACGCTGGTGATCGGTTATACCGGCGACGGCACAGAGCCTGTTGAAGAAGTCCGCATCAATCTGACCGGTACGGCCGGCACCCCCAAGATCGTCACCGATGGCAGCAAGCTTCACGACGGCGTCAAGTACGTCCCTTATTCCCTGCTGATTCAGACCAACAACATGCACGGCAACAACAAGATGGCTTTCAGCATTGTTTCCGGCAATCTACCCGATGGTCTGCCCCTGAAGCCCAACGGTGAGATCTACGGCGTTCCCACCAAGCCCGGTACGTATACGTTTACCGTCAAGGCCATCTACAACGGCGACCAGAATTCTGCCAGCACAATGGAAGGCCAGATCACGATTCAGGACAACACCGACGCCAACGTTCTGGCCACCAACGATGACCCGATCTACGGCTACAAACTGCTGGATGCCGCTCCTGACCGCATCAACGTCCGCGCTCAGGACTTCACTGGTGTGAGCCTTCGTTCTGAGGGTGCGCTGTCCGAATTCATGAAAGTGTTCCTTGATGGTAAGGAACTGGATCCGTCCACCTATGACACAGAAGAAGGCAGCACCATTCTTACCGTTGCCTCCGAAGTGTTCCGGAATCTGCCGAACGGCAGCCACACCCTCGCTATTGAGTTCCGTGAGGGCGCCGATGAAAACGGCGACATGAGAAGTACCGCTCAGAACATCGACATCACCGGCGGCAAGGGCGGCAACGGCGGTAATGGCGGAAATGGCGGAAATGGCGGCAACGGCGGCAACGGCGGCAATAACGACAGCAACACGCCCTCTTCCGGCGGCCAGACCACGCTGAACAACGGCGACGGCACCATCACCACCACTGTGGTGGAGATCATTTCCGCGGCCAACCTGTCCAGCGCTGACAAGGCTATTCTGGACGCGCTGCTGAACGGCAAGGGCACTGCTGGTGTTTACATGAACATCTCCGCCGTGGTGAAGGATTCTGCCACCGGCAAGATCCTGCGCTACCTGACCGAGACCCCCAGTCCCCTGAAGGTCACTGTGGATGTCCCGCAGGCAATGCTGGACGCCCAGAAGGACGGCAAGTTCATCTACGCTGTCCGCATCCACAACGGCAAGGCGGAGTTCCTGGATACCACCATCCGCGGCGGCAAGGCCACCTTCTCCAGCGATAAGTTCTCCACTTACGCGCTGGTGACGATGGATCAGCGGGTGGCCGGCGTCAAGACCGGCGACGCCGGTGTAACGGCCTACATGGTCGTCGCCTTCGTGGCTGTGGCAGCCGGCGCAGGCGTTGTGGCAGTCCGCAAGCGCAAAGAAAATTACACCAAATAAACACATCTGAATTCCTCTGCCAAATCAAGCCTCCGGTCAAAGACCGGAGGTTTTGATTTGCCTTGAGGCTGTTCCGCGGGAACGCGGAGCCGGAAACCGGGGTACCTTGTCAAAGGGCTTCGCGCCGTATTTTCCCTCCCCTAAAAATTTTTCCAATCAACCTATTGACATAGTAGGGATTAAGGTTTGCAATCCCTACTTGCAAGATAGGTAATTGAAAGCGAGGTATTTCCCATGATGATCTCAACCAGGGGGCGCTACGCGCTGCGTGTCATGCTGGATATGGCGGAGCACGGCGGCGGAGAGTGGCTTTGTCTGCGGGACATTGCCCAGCGGCAACAGCTCTCCAAAAAGTATCTGGAAAGCATCATGGCCGCCCTGAGCCGCGCCGAGCTGGTAGAGGGTACGGTAGGCCGTTCCGGCGGCTACCGCCTGACCCGTCCTCCCGAGGAGTACCCCGTGGGCGAAATTCTCCGGGCGGTGGAGGGTGACCTGTCGCCCATTGCGTGCCAGTCCGAGGAGGGCGCGGGGTGCGGCAGCTCCTGCGACTGCGACGCCCGGCTTTTCTGGCAGGGGCTGGAGGATCAGATCAATTCCTACATCGACAACCATACGCTGGCGCAGTTTATGCGCGGAAACGAAACAACACCGGCCAATGCGGCGCGGAAAGAAGATAAGGTGATGTAATATGAGTAAGGCCCTTTTGGAAGTTAAAGACCTGCATGTCCGGGTGGAAGAAAAGGAAATCCTTCACGGCGTGAACCTGACCGTGGGACAGGACGAGACCCACGTCCTCATGGGGCCCAACGGCACCGGCAAATCCACGCTGGGCTACGCCATTACCGGCAATCCGGCCTACAGCGTCACCGCCGGCTCCATCCTGTTTGACGGCGCGGACATTACGGCGCTTCCGGTGAACGAGCGGGCGAAGAAGGGCATCTTCCTGTCCTTCCAGAATCCACTGGAGGTTCCCGGCGTGACGCTCAGCGCCTTTATCCGCAGCGCGCTGGAGCAGAAAACCGGCAGCCGCCTGCGGCTGTGGGACTTCAAGAAAAAGCTCAAGGAGACCATGGCCCTGCTGGACATGGACGAGAGCTACGCCGAGCGTGACCTGAACGTAGGCTTCTCCGGCGGCGAGAAGAAGAAAGCCGAGATCTTACAGATGCTGATGCTGGAGCCCAAGCTGGCCATTCTGGATGAAACGGACTCCGGTCTGGACGTGGACGCCGTCCGCACCGTCAGCGAGGGCGTGCGCCTGTTCCGTGAGCGGACACATGGCTCGCTGCTGATCATTACCCACTCCACCCGTATTCTGGAGGCCCTCCATGTGGACGCGGCCCATGTGATGGAGGAGGGCGTCATCGTCCGGAACGGCGGCGCGGAACTGGTGAATGAGATCAACGAAAAGGGCTTCGGCAACCTGAAGGACGATTGAACCGGGAGGCTCCTGATATGGCAGATTTCAAGGAAAAAACCTATGTAGAAGACGTAGACCGCAGCGTCTACGATATCCGGGACGAGGAGCACGATGCGTACCGCATGGAATCCGGCCTGACGCCGGAGATTGTCGAAAAGCTCTCCACTGAGAAGGACGATCCCGTGTGGATGCAGCAGTTCCGGCTCGAATCCCTCCAGATCTACAATGAAATGAAGATCCCCAACTGGGGCCCATCGATTGAGGGCCTTGATATGGATCATATCGCGACCTACGTTCGCCCGAACACCAAGATGCGCAACGACTGGAAGGACGTGCCGGAGGACATCAAGGAGACCTTCGAGCGCCTTGGCATCCCGCAGGCGGAGAGAAAATCCCTCGCCGGTGTGGGTGCGCAGTACGACTCCGAGCTTGTCTATCACAACGTCAAGGATTCCGTGGCGGCCGAGGGCGTGGTTTACACCGATATGGAGAGCGCCATAAAGGGCGAATATGCCGACATGGTGCGCAAGTACTTCATGAAGCTCGTGACGCCCCACGATCACAAGTTCGCGGCGCTCCACGGCGCGGTGTGGTCCGGCGGCTCGTTCGTGTACGTGCCCAAGGGCGTACACCTCTCCATTCCCCTGCAGTCCTACTTCCGCCTGAATGCCAAGGGCGCCGGCCAGTTTGAGCACACGCTCATCATCGTGGACGAGGGCGCGAGCCTGCACTTCATCGAGGGCTGCTCCGCTCCCAAGTACAACGTGGCGAACCTCCACGCGGGCTGCGTGGAGCTTTACGTCAAAAAGAATGCCAAGCTGCGCTACTCGACCATCGAGAACTGGTCGAAGAATATGTATAACCTCAACACCAAGCGGGCGCTGGTGGAGGAGGGCGGCACGATCGAGTGGGTGTCCGGCTCGTTCGGCTCGCACGTCGGCTGCCTGTACCCCATGAGCATCCTCAAGGGCGACGATTCCCGCATGGAGTTCACCGG